>Ga0326514_10001194_pt1 | contig 16994 bp, 10 predicted proteins | sample 3_2548_0518_D_FD_203653 | JGI IMG/M metagenome (GOLD analysis project Ga0326514, IMG submission 203653) | Bovine rumen microbial communities from UC Davis, California, United States - 3_2548_0518 | ecosystem: Host-associated > Mammals > Digestive system > Stomach > Rumen | place: USA... | reverse complement strand
ATAAAAGAGGCATACGCGCAGAATCCTATTGCGGAACCTGTCAGGAAAAAACGCGGCAGAGTAAAACGCGGTAAAATTCTCGCGCTCATCGACAGGCTCAAAAAACACAAGGGAGCAGTCTGCCTGTTTTTAGAAAAGCTCGGTGTTCCGTTCGACAACAATCAAGCCGAGCGCGATATCCGCAACATCAAAACAAAGACCAAGGTTTGCGGCTGCTTCAGAAGCAGAACCGGCGCAGAAGAATACATGGGCTTAATGTCGTTCGTTAGCACCGCCCGCAAAAACGGGTTTGATTCTTATCACGCGGTAAAGATGGTTTTATCAGGTCAGATCAATCAGGTTTTTGGGGTGGGGTGCTGAATAGTTACAAATTTTTATGTAAGAAATTGTTAAAACTATGAATATTATAGATGCATTTGCTTGCATTTATCTTTCTATTCGGCTATAATATGATTAAATATGATTATTTTTTAGGGGATGAAAATATGAGCGCAGTTATTGAAAAAATAATTTCCAACGTAAAACAGCATCCGGATCAAGTCGTAATAGTCGATCAGGGCGAGGGCAATTACTTTACCTACCGCAGCTTTGACGATTACGCGCGCAAAGTTGCCGTCAAGCTTCAAAGGCTCGGCGTAACGCGCAGAAGCTTTGTGACGATCGAGCTTCCGAGAAACAAGGAATACATCGCCTCTATGTACGCTGTCTGGATGGTCGGAGCGGCATTTGCTCCGCTGTCCCCTACTTATCCCGCAGAACGTCTGGAATATATCCGCAGCGACTGCGACGCAAAGGTTGTCATTGACGAAAAGTTCCTGCGCAATATTGAAAACGAGGAACCGATTACCGAGATAATACTGCCCGAGCCGCAAGATCCGTCGCTGCTGATCTACACCTCGGGTTCAACGGGAAACCCCAAGGGCGTGCTGCACTCACACGCCGGCATAAACGATTCTATAGTCAGATACTCAGATTATGCTGATCCTCCGCGCGGATTCCGCGCGGCTTTGGGCGCTCCGTTTACATTCGTGGCATCTGTACAGGGCGTTTTCGCTCCGCTCTGTTCGTGTTTGACAGCTTATCTTATGCCGTATCAGGCAATGCGAGACCCCGTGCTGCTCGCCGACTATATTTATGAAAACAAAATCAACCGCACCTTTATCAGCCCCAAAATGCTCAAGGTATTTAAGCCGAAGGGCGATTCGCTAAAGGTAGTATTCACGGGAAGCGAGCGCGTAAGCGACACCTACAGCGACGACTTTGAAATCATTGTCAGCTACGGTCAGACCGAATCGGCAGGCGCTGTAATGATGTTCAAGATCGATAAAAAGTATCACAATACCCCCATAGGCAAGCCTATCGGAGATATCCGCGTCCATATTCTTGACGAAAGCGGAAACGAGGCTGATGAAGGCGAGCTGTGCCTTGCGGGCATATTTGCCGACTGCTACCTCAACCTGCCCGAGCAGAGCGCGAAAACCTTTACCGACAACCCCTTTGCCGAAGAGGACGGCTATGACAAGCTGCTGAAAACCGGCGACATAGTAAAGCGCGGCGAGGACGGCAACATTATCTATCTCAACCGCAAGGACTGGATGGTAAAAATCAACGGTCAGCGCGTAGAACCGGGCGAGATCGAAACTATCATCAAGCAGGCTGACGGCGTGCTCGACGCGGCGATAAAGGACTTTAAAAACCAGTACGGACAGGTTTATCTTGTTGCTTATTACGTTGAAAAAGAACCTGTATCGGCCGACGACTTAAAAGAGGCTATTTCAAAAAAATTGCCTCCGTATATGATCCCCGCTTTCTTTGTAAAGCTCGGTAAGCTGCCCGTAAACGCCAACGGCAAGCTCGACCGAGGCGCGCTTACGGCGCCCGAAGCCGGAAACTTTAAAAACGATTATATCGCGCCCGAAACCGACATGCAAAAGGTGCTTTGCGAGGCGTTTGAGCAGGTGCTCGGCATGGAAAACGTCGGCATTGACGACGATTTCTTCGCTCTGGGCGGCGACTCAATAAAGTGCGCGATGGTATCGGAAAAATGCGGCGTATATCATATCTCGACCGCCGATATCTTCGCGGGAAAAACTCCGCGCATGATCGAGCGTTTGCTTATTCAAAAGGCTTCATCTAAAAAGCGCCCCGAAAAGAAAAACAAGGTCAAAGTCTATCCGCTTACGCCGTCAGAGCGCGGCATGTACCTTGAGCAGAAGCTGAATACAGACTCGACCGTATATAACCTCAATATAGCCGCGATCATCAAGGGAGCCGATATTGAGAAGATAAAATCCGCGCTCACGAGCGTTTTTAAGGCTCACGAGGCGTTCACCTCCTATTACGGAGAAGAAAACGGTCTGCCTGTGCGCTATCTGTCCGACAGGCTCCCCGAAATCGAAGAAAAATCCGCCGCATCGCGTGAGGAGGTCATTCGCCTTATCGACGGCTACAATACCCCGTTTGATTTGAATGCCGCGATCCCGGTAAGACCTGCTCTGTATTCGGTATCAGACGGCAGTGTGATCATGCACATGGCTATTCACCATATCGCTTTCGACGGCGGCTCGGCAAAAACCTTTGTCAAAGAGCTGATCGACGCGCTCGAAGGCAGAGAGGTCAGCGCGGCTGAAATCGACCTCAGCGACCTCTACATGGACAGCCTTGAAGATAAATACGAAGACGGAATAGCTTTCTATAAGGAGCTGTTCGCCGACGGAGTACCTGTCAACGAAATGCCCGTCAAGGGCAAGCGCCCCAAGGTGCATCCGCTCTCGGATAAAGAAGTCCGCTTCCTTTATGACAACGCTCAGCTAAAAGCGATCGACAACACGGCGCGCCGCTTCGGCGTGACCGAGTTTGAGCTGATTTTCTCCGCCGTTTCGATGACTCTGGGCAAATATACCGCGTCAGAGGACGTTGTGCTGGGCATTCCCACCAACATGCGCCCCAACGGCGCTGACAACGTAATAGGCATGTTTGTAAACACAGCGCCAGTCCGCGTCAAGCCCAAACGCGATTTGGAAATCAGCGCCTTTATAAAGTCTGTCAGCGAGTCAGTGCGCAACGCCACCTACGGCTCTTATCTGCCGTTTGAGGACGTTGTCGCCGAGTTCGTAAAACAGCGCGACGAATCGCGCAATCCCATTTTTGACGTAAGTGTCAACTTTATGTGGAACCCGCCCGCGTATGACAATAACGGGCTCAGCGTTGAGATGTACTCGCCCCTGCAAAAGATGAGCCGCGATATAGGCATTGTTATCCGCAAGGGAGCCGCAGGTCTGCAATTTATGATCCAGTATTCCTCACAGCTGTTTGAGTACGCCGTAATCGAGGGCTTTATAGAGCAGTTCAAATCCGCTTTGGCTCTGCTCGGCAGCGGCGCCAAGACCGTACGGGAGGCGTTGGTTCTGCCCGAAAGCCAGCGGCAAATGCTTGAATGCTTCAAGACGGAAGCCAAAGCCGAAGTGCCCGTCACCCTATTGCACAAGCTGTTTGAAAAGAGCGCTGAGGAAAACGCCGGCAAAACCGCTCTGGTTGCCAAAGACGCGACTCTCAGCTTCCGTGAGCTCAACGAGAGGGCGAATATAGTCGCGCATAATCTTATCAAAAGAGGAATCACAGTCGGCGACAGCGTAGCGCTGCTGCTTCCGAGAGAGAGCTGCTTCTTCAGCTGTCTGTTCGGCGTAAACAAAGCAGGAGCGGCGTTTATCCCCTGCGACCCGCAATACCCTGCCGACAGGATCAATCATATAATAGAGGACAGCGAGGCGTCGTTCATCATTACCACTAACGACAAGCTGTCAGACTACCCCGCAGAAAAGGCGATAGACGTCAGCGATATTTTAACAGGCACCGATACATCTGACCCCGACGTTGAAATGAGCGACTGCGAGCTGAGCTACATGATATATACCTCGGGCTCCACAGGAAAACCAAAGGGCGTTATGCTGCGTCACAAGGGCATATGCAGCTATCTTATGCCGCACCCGGCAAACATACACATCAACTTTATCAAAAACAATGTAACTTCATATTTATCGGTAACGACCATATCCTTTGATATGTCATTCAAGGAGCATACGGCGGCATTCTGCAACGGAAAGACTTTGATTTTTGCCGCTGAAGACGAAATGAACGACCCGCGCGCATTGGCGGAGCTTATGGAAAAATACAGCGTTGACTGCATAAACGCCACTCCGTCAAGATTGCAGCAGTACATGGAATACGCACCGTTCAACAAGGCGCTGTCAAAGTGCAGGCTGGTAATGTCGGGCGGCGAGGGATACCCGATCTCACTGAGAGACGCGATAAGAAAATGCTCGCCCGACATAAAAATCATCAACACCTACGGTCCCACCGAAATCACCGTTTCCTGCAACGCGGCAGACCTTACGAACGCGGAATACGTCAGCGTCGGCAGACCGCTTCTCAATTACGACGAAGTAATTGTAGACAAATTCGGCGATACCGCTCCCTACGGCGTGATCGGCGAGCTGTATATCGGCGGCGTCGGTGTGGCAAAGGGCTATAAGAACCTGCCCGACAAAACCGCTGCGGCGTTTGTTGAGTATAACGGTCAGCGCATGTACCGCTCAGGCGACTACGCAAAGTGGGACAAGTACGGCAATGTGATGATTTTAGGCAGACTTGACAATCAGGTCAAGCTAAGAGGTCTGAGGATCGAGTTAGGCGAGATTGAAGGTCTGATGGCTGAGCAGCCGCATATCAAAAAGGTCGCGGTCGTTATCCGCAAGCTCAACGGTCAGGACAACCTGTGCGCCTACTTTACCGCCGATGAGGAGATAAACATTGACGCGCTGCGCGAGGAGCTTAAAAAGCACCTGACTCATTACATGGTCCCGACAGCTTACCTGCAAATGAACGAAATGCCCGTTACCGCCAACGGCAAAACCGACATTAAGCGCCTGCCCGAGCCTGTGCCCGTCAGCCTGGGCGAGTATGTTGCTCCGGAAAACAAGACCGAGGAGTTCTTCTGCGAATCGTTCAGAAAGACACTGAAACTCGAGCGAGTCGGCGCAGCGGATGACTTCTTCGAAATAGGCGGAACTTCGCTTGTTGTTACCGCCGTGGTGCTCGACGCGTCGGAAAACGGATTCCCGATCACCTACGGCGACGTATTCAAATACACCACTCCGCGCGCGCTTGCCGAGCTGTTTAAGGACGGCGAGGTAAACGACACGGGCAAGCTGTTTGATTTTGAGGGCTACGATTACACAAAGATAAACGAGCTTCTCTCAAAGAATACGGTAGATGCCTTCCGCGCGGGAGAAAAGCGTCCGCTCGGCAACATTATGATCACGGGCGCAGGCGGCTTTATGGGCGCGCATTTGCTTGCCGAATACCTGAAGCGCGAAAGCGGAAAGGCTTACTGCGTTATCCGCAAAGGCAAGTTTGACACGGCAAGAGAACGCCTTGAAAACCTTATGTTCTATTACTTCGGCTCAGATTTGGAGAATGAGTTTTCCGAGCGCGTAGAGGTGCTCAACGGCGACGTGACCGACTACAAATCATTTGAGCCGCTTGAAAGCCTGCCGATAGACACGGTATTCAACTGCGCGGCCAATGTAAAGCACTTCTCAAACGGCACGGATATTGAAGATATAAACGTAGGCGGCGCTGTCAACTGCATTAAGCTCTGCCGGAAAACCGGCGCAAGAATGATACACTTCTCCACGGTCTCGGTATCGGGCACTACGGAAGATGTTTCAAAGCTCAGCCGCCGCGAGCTGGATGAACAGACTCTCTATTACGGTCAGAGCCTCGACAACAAATACACCTCGTCAAAGCTGATGGGCGAGCGCGAGGTATTAGCTGCCGCGGCCGACGGGCTTGACGCAAAAGTCATCCGCGTAGGCACCCTTGCGGCGCGCGAATCCGACGGCGAATTCCAGATAAATTTCCTTACAAACAACTTTATGGGACGTCTGCGCTCCTACAGCCTGCTGGGTTGCTTCCCGTATAACATGATTGAAAATCAGGTCTGCATGGGACCTATCGACCGTTCTTGCGAGGCGTTTTTAAAGCTTGCCGCCACCCCGAAAGAGTGCTGCGTGTTCAACGCCGTCAACAACCATACGCTTCCGCTCGGCGATATAATCCGCCAGATGAACGAAAACGGCAGCAGCATACGCTTTGTCGAGTACGACGAGTTTGCCGCCGCTCTCCACGAGGCGCAGAAGGATCCCGACAAGGCGGCTATCCTTTCAAGCATGACGGCATATATGAACACCGCTCACGGCAAAACGATAACGGCGCTTCCGTTCTCCGCTCACTACACCACCCAGATACTCGCCCGCATGGGCTTCTTCTGGAACGCAAGCACCGAAAAATATGTCGACGACTTTATCAACGTCCTGCGCGGATTCATGTTCTTCCGCAAGGATAACCTGAAACGATAAGGGGGCAAAAACATGAAACGAAGCGGAATGCTTCTAAACGAAAAATACCGCAGTCTGCTTGTCGCTACCCTGGCAATGACCGCCTCCACTTACCTTGCGGGAATAGTAGACGGCATCATGGTTGGCAACATTCTGGGAACGGTTGAGCTGTATGCCGTTAACCTGACGTCGTGCATAATCTTTCTGCGCAGCATTCCCATAGCCATATCGACCTACGGCGGCAACACGCTTTCCATCATCAGGAAAAGCAAACGCGACCAAAACGGCGCGGACACGGTATTTACCGCGTCATTCTGGCTCGGCATAATCTCCACAGTTATCATTTCCGCGCTGGGTATAGCTTTTATTGTCCCCTCGGCAAATCTGCTCTCACAGGGTAACGTTCAGATCACCGATCTGCTTATTCAATATCTTTTGCCGCTGTGGCTGCACACTCCGCTTGTAGCGGCAGTCAATCAGACGGCGGCTTACGCCCGTACCGACGGAATGCGCAAGCTGGCAACGGCGCTTCCCATAGTAGCCAATATAATCAACCTTTCCTGCGATTATCTTTATATGGCGGTGTTCGGCTGGGGAATCGCGGGAGCAAGCTGGGCAACGCTTACAGGCTACGCGGTCGGAACCGTTTTGACGCTGATTTATTTCAAGTCAAAAAAGCGCACTGTTCACTTTACAAAGGAAGCTTTGAGACGCCTTAAAGAAATCGGAAAAATCATCAGCATCGGTCTGCCCTCAGCGCTCATATATGTTTGCAATTTTCTGCGCCTGTTCTTTACAAACGCAATTATCCTTTCCGCTACCGGCGTTGTCGGAGGAAAGATAGCGTCGGTTTCGTTCTCGCTGAACAGCCTTGCGTTCATCTTTGTTGAGGGCGCTTCAATGACGCTGCTGCCCATACTGGGCGCGCTTTACGGTGAAAAGGATACCAACGGGCAAAAGCTCACGCTCCGGTACGGAATGCTGTTTACGCTTGGACTCTCGGCAATAGTACTTATTTTGTCCGAAATCCTGCCTGTTCAGCTCGCGTCGCTTTACGGACTGACCGACCCGGGAATAACCGAGGTTTTTTCGGTAACATTCCGCATTTTCTCAATAAACGTACCCATTCTCGCCGTCATATATGTCATGAGGTCGTTTTTCCAGGCGACAAATCAAAAGGGGCTCGCAAACCTTCTCGTTATGCTTGACGGCGTTATCACCATAATCCCGCTGATGTACTGGTTCTCAAACTACGACATCTACTGGCTTTGGGTGTCCTTCCCCGTTTCAAAGGCGCTGACGATAGCCATCACTTTTGCGGCAATGGTGATAAGCAAAAAAGTCCGTAAAAAGAAAAACCTCCTCGGAATCGAGGAGCAGAACGGCACAGCGCTGGACTTTTCAATCAAAAACGAGGTTTCCGAAGCAATCAAAGCAAGCGAGGAAGCAATGGCGTTCTGCAAAAAGCAGAATGTCCCCGAAAACACCTGGAACGCTGTAGGCGTAGCGGTTGAGGAGCTCTGTCACAATATAGCGGTATATGCAAAATCAGAGTCCTCGAGCATGGTCGACGTTTGCGTGCGCGTATTCGACGACAAGGTAAACGTGCGGCTTCGGGACAGCGGCCCCGAATTCGATCCCACCGACTATATAGACAACAGCGGCAAAAAAATCACGGGGCTTAAGCTTGTAAGGCTGCTGAGCTCCTCGGTCAACTACAATCGCATCCTCGGCTTTAATGTGACGAATGTAACCGTTTCTTATACATAATTATGAAAAAAACAAAAAACCATTTTACCTTCAGGCGCCTTTCGCAAGACGCTGTAAAAATGCTGCGCGAAACCGAAAGTCGTACAAACTTCATCTATACTCTCGTATTGATCGCCGTTGATATCGGCGTAATGCTGCACGCGCTTTTTCACGGGCATTCGGCTTTTATACGTGCTTTATCAAACCTGCCGGTTTTTCTGGTAACAGCGGTAATTATCGTGAATATAGCCCAGCGCAAACGCACGCTGCCTTTTATAAAATACATCAACTTCGCGGTCATGCTGATCGCCGTTCTTGTTCTGTGTCTGGAGCAGGATACGCTGTACATTTTATCGTTTGTATTTCCTATTTTCATCAGCGTTTTTTACTTCAATCCGCGCTATACCATTATTACGTCGGCTGTTTCCTGGGTTATGCTTCAAATCGTCCTTTTCAACGGAATAAGCCTTAACGCCGCAAAGGTTGACGAACTGACGTATTCAGATGTTTCTTCTCTGATTTCGGACGCCTTTGACTTTTCAAAAACAAATGAGCTGTCGTTATGGGAATACAGGATCACTTCGCTTATTATCATCTCGGTTATTATGGGCGTGTGCGTTTATATGTCCTTCAGCGGCAGAAGATTCTATCAGAAGCAGGCTGAGCTTATCCGCAAAAACGCTTCTTCTCAGATGGAGCTCAATGTCGCGCAGAAGATCCAGAAAGGAATCCTCGCCGGTGATTTCCCCGATACAAAATGCTGCGGCGTTTATGCCGACATGACCCCGGCTGATGAGGTCGGCGGAGATTTTTACGACTGGTTCCCTGTCGATGAAACCCATTTAGCTATAGCGGTCGGCGACGTTTCGGGGCACGGTATGCCCGCGGCGATGTTTATGGCGCTGACAAAAACGCTTATCAAAGTATATGCCCGCGGGAAATTCTCGCCCGAAAAGGTACTTGAGCGCACAAACCGCTATCTGGTTAAGTCCAACCCCGAAAAGTTTTTTGTTACGGCATGGCTGGGCATTCTTGATCTGTCTACAGGCAGCCTCGCCTACGCCAACGCGGGGCATAATTATCCTGTCATTATCCGCTGCGGCTCACGCCCCGAGTTCCTTAAGGCAAAGCCGAATTTTGTACTTGGCAGGAAAAGGCTTGTAAAGTATATGGAGCACCGCGTAAAGCTTTTGCCCGGCGACAAGCTTGTTCTTTATACCGACGGGGTTACCGAGGCAAAGTCCTCCGACGGCTCGTTTTTTGAGGACGACAGACTGCTCGCGGTTCTTGACGCGGCAAAGAATATGAATCAAATCCAGATCGTGAACGCTGTAAGAGAAAGCCTTGACGAGTTTGAGCACGGCGCGGAGCACTATGATGACGCTACGATACTCGCACTGTATTATAAAGCAAAGCATACGCCTCCCGCGCCCGAAAAAAAGGTGTTCCGCTTGAATAAACTCACCTTTGACGACGCGCTTGACTATATAAAAGGCTGCTGTATAAAGGCGGGCTGCGACGAAATGACGGTGAACAGTATCGTCGTGTCCTCATCCGAGATCCTGGCGAACATCGACTCCTACGCCTATGAAAACGGCGGCGATGTTGAAATATCCTCAAAGTGCAGACGCCGCCGCATGATAGTTGAGTTTAAAGACAGCGGCAGAGCCTTTAATCCGCTGCTTGTCAGCGAGCCCGACACAACGCTTAATCTGAGCGAACGCAAGCCCGGAGGCTTGGGCGTTTTCATTGTAAAAAAGCTGATGACAGACGTAAGCTACGAGTACCGCGACGGCCACAATATTCTCAGAATCGAAAAGGAATTTTAGGAGGGATATATGAGTCAGGTAAAACTACTGATTGCGGGCGATTTTCTCCCTATGCCCTGCAACTACGATTTGTTTTCAAAGGGAGATACCAAGACGCTGTTCGGCGACAGGCTGTGCTCACTTTTTGCCTCGGCGGACTGCCGCGTGTGTAATTTAGAGGGCTGCTTTACGGACAGCGACAGCCCGATAGAAAAGACGGGGCCAAACATCAAAGCGCCGACATCAACCATCAAAGCCGTAAAAAATCTCGGCATAGATTACGCTACGCTGGGCAACACCCATTCGATGGACTACGGAAAGCAGGGCTATCTCGACACCTGCAAAACGCTCAGCGATAACGGCATAGGGTATTTCGGCTGGGGCGACAGCGCATCCGAAATAAAAAGCTATCAGGAGCTTTCCATAAACGGCTTCAAAATTACTCTTTACAACGTTACCGAGCGGTTTGACAACGCTCCGGGCGATGATTACCCCGGCGTGAACCTTTACGACGAATACCGCGTTTGCCGCGAGCTGAACGAGCTTAAAAAGCGGTGTGATTATCTTATTGTGTTTTATCACGGCGGAATCGAAGGAACCCGCTACAACAGCGAAATAATGCGCCGCCGCTTTCACCGAATGGCTGACAACGGCGCGGATATCGTCATCTCGCAGCACACCCACGCTATAGGAGAAGAGGAGTATTGCAACGGCGCGTATTTTTTATACGGGCAGGGCAATTTCTGCTTCCATTTCAGAAATGATGTTACGCCGCTTCTCGGCGAGGGCTTGGTGCTTGAGGCTGATTTTACCAAGGACGGCTTTACGGTAAAGCCGCACCGCGTACTGCGCACCGAAAGGGGCTGCGTATATGACGAAGCACAGGATCTGAGCGGCTTTTATGAGCGCAGCAAAAAGCACAGCGAGCTGCTTGCCGGAGATAAAGCGGCAAAAGCTGAGTTTGAAAGGAATTTCGGCAACGACGCGAAAAACTGGCTGCTCCAGTTCCTTCTTACCTTCCGCGGCATAGACCCCGTGGTCGCCGAAAAGCGGAAAGTTCTTTCGCCCGAGGAATTGCGCGATTATCTTCTCTCACTCTATCCGAGGCAGTATTTGAACGCAATTCTGACATTCCTTCGCAACGAGGAATTCAACGAGATAGGTCAACAAATCCTCAGCGATCTGCTGAGAAAAACAGAATAAAAAGGGGACATAAAAATGATCATAAAATGTACTGAAAACAACGGAAACGCGGTAATCGCGCCCGAGGGCAAGCTCGATCACGTTACGGTCGCTGAGTTTGAGGAAAAAGTAACGGAGCTCGGAGCAAAAAACGACTCTCTTACGCTCGACATGGCGGACGTTGAGTACGTCAGCTCGGCGGCGCTCAGAGCTATCCTTAACGCTAACGATATTATGGAAAGCAAGGGCGGACTGAAGCTTGAAAACGTCAATCAAAAGGTTATGGAGATCCTGAGGATAACGGGCTTTTCCGATTATCTTGATATCAGGTAAGACGCTTTTTGTTTACGCGCGGTATAATGTTGAAATGAGGTGGAGGCTTGAACGATCATCCCGAACTTATCGTAATGCTGACGCATAACGACCTAACGGTTGAAAACGCGGCCGAGGTCTTTGAAACCTGCAAAAATTCCAAGGCTGAGTACTGGGGCTTTAAAGAAAAATAGTGAAGATATACATTCGCGAGTACAGGTGATATCAGTCCGCCTTGCGGTGTTCCTTTGTCACTTTCGTAGTACTTCAAATCTTCCATTATTCCTGATTTAAGGAATCGTACAATGTACCGCAGAAAATTCTTGTCTTGTATATCGTGTTCAAGGAACTTCATCAACCATCGATGGTCTACATTATCAAAGAACCCTTTGATATCTGCGTCAACCACAAAGTTGACTTTCTTTGTCATCACTGTTTGGTTGATTTCTCTGATTGCCTGATGACAATCCCGTCTCTTTCTGAACCCATATGCGAAATCGTAAAATCTCCATTCGTAGATTTGGTCGAAAACCTTACGCATAACTCCCTGAACAAGTCTGTCCTCGTAGGCAGGTATTCCCAGCGGTCGCATTTTATCGCTCCCTGCTTTAGGTATATACGTCCGTCTTACAGCCTGCGGTTTGTAGCTGAATCGCTTCATTCTCGCAAGAAGATTTTCGAGGTTTTCCTCCAAGTTCAGCTCATATTCTTCTTTGCTGACCTTATCTATTCCTGTTGCCTTACCGTATTTCTGTTTCCTGTGTTCTTCTCTCAGGGTATCCTTGTTCACATAGTGCATTATGGTCTGCACTCTTTCGTGATGTTGTGACTGTAATGCTATTCTGTCAAAATCACTTGCCAACTTTTTTACCTCTGCGTGTAAGTGTTGTTTCTCTTTTCAGAGCGATTGGTATGTTAGCACCTTCCCTCCACGGTCATTACCCGCTTCACAGGTACTATGGGCTAATCCGACTTCTTGCGTATCATCTTCACCGTCTCAGACAAAATGCTCCTTGTACGGCAAATACTGATTTTTTTTCAGAACACGCAAGACCTCGCAGGTATGCCGAAAGTAACAATCTTAAGCTCGCCACGCTCTCAGACCCCGACGGAACCCATTTACTCTCGTCGTTAACGAGCAAATGTTGTTGCCTGCTGTTTAGGTGAGAACATCGGCTTCCGTTCTATATTTCTAACGAGGCTCTATCACTTCACGCTTTCGCATTGCGGCTCGCTCAGTTTCCTGCCTACGCTTAAACCTCACCTCACGGCTTCGGCTCCAAGGCTGGATAACGGCGGTTGACTACTCCTTACCGTGTCGGCTTCCCACCGACTATACTCTCGACACCGAACTGTCGCACCACCATATTCAGTATACCACACTTTTTGTTATTATTGAAGCTTTTTATTTAAGAATAGTATTATCTGCTCGCTCGGCAGCGTGCTCTATATCCTCGTCCTCGGTATCGTCTGTCTGGTGATGGGCTTCATCACCCCGCAAAGCGGCTGGACGATCCTTGTCGGCGCAGGTATCGCCTTTTTGGGCGAAAGCATCATCATCAACTGTATGCTGCTGAAAAACGCCAAAAAGCCCCAGTTCGACTGGGACAGCGAGACCGAGTTTTCCAGAAAGCTGACTTGGGTGAACGTCGTCGTCATTGTGATCGGCGTTGCGATGTTCATCGCGTTCATGCTCTCGATCCTCAGTCCGTTCATCATCAAGAACATGAGAATAGACGACGGCTTGCTGCTGACGGTCATCGCCGTTGTCGCTTTCGTCGTGGCGGCAGCCCTGTTTGTCACCGCGTTCGCGGTCAACCGGTTCGCCGTCAAAAAGGCGGAGCAATACCTGCTCAGGCATGAATGAGCATTTGTAAGAAGTATCCATAGAAAGGATGATCAATCTCCAATGGAAAATAAGAATATTCTCCGGCGCTTTACCGACAAGCTGTTCGGCGGTCTCAATATGAGCTGGCCGGTCGTCATTATCTTTGCCGTCGCGACGGCGGTGGTGACGGCAGTCTTTCTGATCGTGCCCGTCTTTCAGAACACCTCCTTTATCCGCATGGGCGAGACCATGGAGGCGTGGGTGCTCTTTGCGATCATCATTATGTCTAACTGCAAAAAGCCGCTGGAATCCGCGCTGAAAACCTTTGTGTTTTTCCTCATCAGCCAACCGCTGATCTATCTGCTTCAGGTACCGTTCAGCGAGATGGGCTTCGGCTTGTTCATGTACTATAAATACTGGGCGATCTGGACGGTGCTCACCTTCCCGATGGCGTTTGTCGGCTGGTTCATCACCAAGCGCAATTGGCTGAGCCTGCTGATCCTCTCGCCGATCCTCTTTTTGCTGATGTTCACCTCGGTGAACTCCTTCATGTTCACGTTCCGTCATTTTCCGCATCAGCTCATCACCGCGCTGTTCTGTCTCGCGCAGATCGTGCTGTATCTCTACGCGTTCACGCCCAAGTGGATCCAGCGCGCGATCGGCTTCTTTGTGCCGCTGATCGCCGTGATCGCCTATGTCATCGTCACACCCAAGGTTTCCTACAGCGGCAACTACTTCCTTCCCGACGAGCCGGTGCTGTCCGATCAGGCGGTCGTGACGGCGGTCGAGAATCCGAATATCGCGGATATCCGCGTGCTGGAGCCGGATCAGGTGTACGTCGACGGCAAGGACTACGGCACGTCGGATTTCACCATCACCGACGGCGACAAGGCGTATCATTACAGCCTTGAGATCTACGAGGACGATGAAGGTCACTCTCAGCTGAATATCACGAAAAAATAAACGAGGCAACACCGCGCATCTATATTATTATGCGGTATTTCCTGGATTACTTGTTTTTTGCTTTATAGGCAAATTTTCCTTCCCGCCGTTGATGGCAGTTCCGTCAAGATGGTATTTTAAAAAGGCGGGAGAAAGCGCCCACCGGCGCATATTGTCATGATGTTGTCATACTCGGTGTGCTATACTGGTGCCATCAAAGAGAAAAGGAGTCCTCAAAATGAAAAAGATCAACATCAACAACGAACTGACCCTTTCTTATAACGAGCCGTTCAACATCATGACTGCCGGAGAGCTGAAAACGTACTGCGGCACCGCCGTCAATCACTGGGGCATTATGGACAAGGAAAATCACTGCCTGTTCATCGTCTCCTGGACAAAGCCGGGCTTGCTGAGCTTTTTGACGGATCCCAAGTCCATCCTCAAAAACGCCGAGCGCTGCATGAAAAGGAACCTCCGCGCTTTCGACCGCGAGGACAGCTTCATGATCAACGTCGGCGGCAAAGAGGCGGTCGGCATCCGCTTTACCTACACGGCAAACGATGCGGATATCCGACAGATCGGCGAGACCTCCGCCTTGCGCGTCAATAAGAAAGTCTATGTGATCCAGTACGTATCCCGTCTGGACGGTGACGACCGGAACCGCGCCGCCTATCACGAGATCTTAAAATCCGTCAGAGCGAACGCATAGTTCGCCAAACGAAACGGAGGGAGCAGGATGAAACGATTCCGCATCTTTCAATCACACAGCGATTTTGACCAACCGGCGTTTTCTCCCGAAACCCACGACGCGGTGATACGCAGCTCGATATGCACCGGTGAAAAGGTCGCCGGCTTCAAGAGCAAGAAGGACGGTCATTTTTCCGAGGTCATGCTGATCCGCTCGGAAAAGGACTTGGAGGACTTCAAGCGGGAGTACCGCGTCACGACTGTCAAAACGGAATACTAAATAAAACAACTTTCCCCACAGTTTGACGGAGGGCTTTAATTCAACTGCACAAACATCCAACATTTTTTCAAAGGATATTTCTATCCTGTCTGCATCTCTCTATAGATAATAGAACTTAGAGCATTCATTATTGCGTTATACTTTGCTTGGTCAGCAAAAAGCGATGAAAAAGCGTCCTGCGATTGCATATAACTATTCTGCGCTGCGGTACCGAAGGCTTTGGGGAAAATACTCTCCGCAAAGATGCGCGGGTCGGAGGTTTTTGCGTTCTTTTTGAGGTGCTCGTCGCGCATGAGCACGTTCTTGAGCACATCAACCATTACTCTGTCAGCGTCGGTGAAAACGCCCTTATACTGCTCGTTGATTTTCTCTATGATTTCATCGAGCGGTTCTTTTTCTTCGGGTTTTGTTGCTCCCTTGGCAGTAGCGGGCGTGAATGTGCCTGTTTCCTTTTTAAGGTCGATTGCGCCCTCAAAGGTTTTTTGAAGCTTATAGTACTCCAACTTCAACTTGCCATCCAAATCAAGCGGCTGAACCTCGTCGGGCGGCAGCAGTCCGAGCAGATAACTGATGAATACATACTCCTTGTGCAGTTCAACGTCAAACATCCGCACTACCTGAGAGATGTATCCATACCACTTTTTCATACTGCGGCAGAGTCTTCTGAATTGGTACCGCTCATCGGCTGTCAAATCGTTATACCTGTCGGCGACCGGCTTCAAAACGCTCGTCATGCGACCCATTGCGCGGTCATCCTGCTTGCCGTCCTTGAAATATTCGTCGCAAAAGGCGTTGACATCGTCATCTGAATACACAGCGTAACCGCGTAGCTCATGCTGTACCTGATAAAGCAGATCGGCATTGACCTCTTTTTCGAGCATAGTTTCCTGATAGAAGGGCTGAAAGGCTTCCTGAATTTCCTCCTGTGTATTGATAAAATCGAGCACAAAGGTATCGGTCTTACCCGGGCAGGTGCGGTTGAGTCGAGAAAGCGTCTGCACCGCCTTTACGCCGCGCAGCTTTTTATCTACGATCATGGTGTGCAACAGCGGCTCGTCAAAGCCTGTCTGATACTTTTCGGCGACGATCAACACATGGAAATTCTCATGGAACTCCGCTTTTGTCTGTGATTCTCCGATATGAGTGCCGTCGGCGCGGACGTTTAGCTTTGGTTCGGTGTATTCCTCGCCATTGTCGTTGACCGCGCCGGAGAAAGCCACTAGCACGCCGATATCATCATAACCCTGTTCTTCGATATAGCGTTTGCACTCGTGATAATAGCGTACCGCCGCCAAGCGCGAGGACGTGATCACCATCATTTTGCCCTTGCCGCCGATTTTGTGGCGCGTGGTGCTGAGATAGGTTTCAACAATGATCTTCGCCTTTTGGCTGATGTTATAGGGATGTAACTGCTCAAATTTGCGGATCAGCTTTGCCGCACGGCTCGCCGGAACGTTAGGGTTATCCTCGATGGTTTTCGCAATCTTGAAGCAGGTGTCGTAGGTCATGTAGTTTTGCAGTACATCGAGGATAAAACCTTCCTCGATCGCCTGCCGCATACTGTAAATATGGAAGGGATGAAAGCTGCCGTCCTCATGCTCGGTGCCGAACATTTCGAGCGTGGTTCCCTTTGGCGTAGCGGTAAAGGCAAAGAAGCTGAGATTCTTGTGCCTGCCGTGCGTGATCAGCTCGCGTACGAGCTTGTCCTCCGGATCGACTTCTTCCTCGGCTTTGCCTTCGATCTCCGCATACTCGCGCAGCGCGTCCTCGGTGTCGGCGAGGGCGGCTTTTAATTTGAGCGCGGAGGA
>Ga0326514_10001193_pt1 | contig 16999 bp, 21 predicted proteins | sample 3_2548_0518_D_FD_203653 | JGI IMG/M metagenome (GOLD analysis project Ga0326514, IMG submission 203653) | Bovine rumen microbial communities from UC Davis, California, United States - 3_2548_0518 | ecosystem: Host-associated > Mammals > Digestive system > Stomach > Rumen | place: USA... | reverse complement strand
CACACCAATACCTGAGAAAAGCATCCTACGATGGTGTTGTCGCAAGAATCGGTGACCGAATTTGTGGGGTATAAAGTGGACATAGGGGTGTGGTATTCTTTACGATGAGGATAAAACGATGGCAAGGGAATTTACAGAAGGGTTTTACGGGAAGATTGCATGGAGAAGGTTAGCTTCTCTGTACAAGAAGAAAGTTAAGTTCTGCGAGAGGTGTATGAGGAACGGAGAGCTTGTCGCAGGGGAGATCGTACATCATAAGATTCACTTATCACCTGAAAACTACAAGGATGTCAATGTCGCACTAAACGAAGCAAACCTTGAATTGCTTTGTAGGAAGTGCCATGCCTTGGAGCATAGCAAAGGCGGTAAGGGAAGATACATCATAGATGACAATGGTGACTTGTTTATTAGGGAGTGAAAAACAAATGGCAAAGAAGTTAGAGAAAGTTAAGACCAAAGAAGAGAGGATTCAGGACTATTTAACCGAACTATTGGAGATTTATAGTTCACTTGATGAGAACAAGTTCGCACTTGTTAAACCACACTTGGAACAGATAGCCTATATGAAGGTTCAGCTTGAGGAATTGCAGATCATGATTGATGAAACAGGCTTGGTAGAAAGGTATCAGAATGGTGAGAACCAATTCGGTATGAAGCCGAGTGCTGCGGTCAAGGCTTACAATGACATCATCCGTTCTTTTAGTGCTGAAACCAAGTTCGTGGAGAGCTATCTGCCGGCAGTAAAGAAAGTAAGCAAGTTAAGTATGCTTTAAGTGTGGGGTATAAAGTGGACATTCAATAGAGGTATAATAGTATTGTGAAAAAAGTAGAGAACAACTACATCTACCAATACTATCAAGCCATCAAGGATGGTAGTGAGATAGTAGGGGAGAAGATAAAGGCTCTGTACAATATGATTATGGAAGGACTTGAAAACAAGTCCTTTTTTTATGACAAAAAGAAGGCTGACAGAGCCATAAAGTACATTGAGAACTTTTGCCATCACCATGAAGGTGAACTTGCACCACAATTACTGAAGTTAGAACTTTGGCAGAAAGCAGCCATATCTCTTATCTTTGGGATAGTGGATGACAATGGCAATAGGCAGTATAGGGAATGTGTATGGGTCGAAGGGAGAAAGCAGGGCAAAACTCTCATCGCATCGGCGATAGCCAGTTATTGTCTGTATGCAGATGGAGAGTATGGGGCAAGAGTGTACTTTGCCGCCCCTCGTCTACAACAGGCAGACCTTTGCTTTTCTGCTATGTGGCAGAGCATCATTCACGAACCTGAACTTGAGGAAAAGACCAAGAAGAGGAAAAGCGACATCTATGTAAGTGAAAGCAATAGTAGTGCTGCCCCTTTGGCATTCTCATCCAAGAGATCAGACGGATTTAACATTTCGTGTTGCATTTCAGATGAGGTGGCATCATGGCAAGGTGATGCAGGTTTAAAGTTCTACGAAGTTATTAAAAGCTCCTTTGGAGCAAGAAAACAACCATTGCTATTAAGCATAACTACCGCAGGATACATCAATGATGGTGTATACGATGAACTGATGAAAAGGTGTACTGCGGTTCTTAATGGCGATTCAAGAGAGAAAAGACTACTTCCTATCATCTATCAAATTGATGATGAAAGCAAGTGGAATGATATCAATGAACTGAAGAAGAGTATGCCAAACCTTGGTATCTCTGTTTCAGTAGACTATATGCTTGAAGAGATTGCAATAGCTGAAGGTTCATACTCAAAGAAAGTTGAGTTTATGACGAAGTATTGTTGCATTAAACAAAACAGTTCTACTGCATGGTTACCAAGCAAATTCATAGTTAAAGCAAGTGCAGATGACATTAAGTTAGAGGACTTCAGGAAGACCTATTGTGTATTAGGTGTAGACCTTGCTGAATCCGTAGACCTTAATGCAGTTTCATGCATCATAGAGAGAGATGACAAGCTGAACATCTTCACAAAGTTTTGGCTTCCAACCAACCGAATAGAGGAAGCAACACAAAGAGATCAAATCATGTATCAGAAGTACATTGATTTGGACATACTACGATTAAGTGGCGAATCCTTCGTGGATTATAACGATGTCTTTATGTGGATAGTTGAGTTAGTGGAGAAGTATCAAATCTATCCTTTAAAGTGTGGTTATGACCGAAGGAGTGCCACTTATTTCGTACAACAATGCAAACAATATGGCATCCATATGGATGATGTTTACCAAGGGGATAACCTATGGAACACTATGCAGATGTTTGAAGTAGCCTTAAGAGATGAAAAGGTAAACATAGGGCATAACCAATTGTTACAGATGCATTTACTTGATAGTGCAGTAAAGCACAATGAAGAACGAGGAAGAGGGAGATTGGTCAAGATTTACCCTAATGCTCATATAGATGGAACTGCATCGATTTTGGATGCAATGGTAATGAGAGAAAAGTATGCTTACGAGATCGGTGAGCAATTGAAGAACAAAGGGAGATAAAGGTAATGTCTTTATTCGACAGGATTTTTAAACCGAATAGAAAGAAGCAGGAAAAAGTCCTTGATAAGGGTACAAAGTTTGTAGAAACCACCTACGGAAACACTAACTATGGAAGGTGGGATGGTGACCTTTACAGGGATGAACTGATAAGGGCTTCTATTGATGCAAAAGCAAGGCACATAAGCAAACTGAAGGTAAGCATACAGGGTAGTGCCAAGAAAGAACTGACAAGCAAACTATTGGATGCACCGAATGAATGGCAGACATGGAGTCAGTTCTTGTATAGGACTTCTACCATACTTGATGTAGCAAACACTTGTTTCGTTGTGCCTGTTTATGACAAGGACTTTAATGAACAGGGTATCTTTACTCTTCTTCCTTCCAAGACAGAGATAGTTGAGTACAAGGGTGACCTTTGGGTAAGGTACGAATTAGGGCATAGGGAAAAAGGTGCTATAGAGGTATCAAAGTGTGGCATCCTGACAAAGTATCAGTTCCGTAAAGAGTTCTACGGAGAAGACAATGATGCTTTGGATAACACAATGAAACTGACCTACCTTGAAACACAGGCAATAAAGAATGCCATCAAGGAATCAGGAAGCTACAAGTTCATGGCACAAGTAGGCAACTTTACCTTTGCTGATGATCTCGCAAACGAGAGAAGAAGATTTACCAATGAAAACCTTGGAGCAGAAGCGGTAGATAAGAATGGTATCCTTCTGTTCCCTAACACATATACTAACCTTCAGCAGATAGACTATAAGCCTTATACGATTGATTCCAATAGGAAGAAGCAGATTCAGGACAATGTCTATAACTACTTTGGGGTGAATGAAGCCATACTACAGAACAAGGCTGATAGCGAGATGCTTGATGCCTTTTTTAATGGTGCTATAGAGCCTTTCAGCATTCAGCTTTCTGAAGTTCTTACAAGAATGATATTCAGTAAGAGAGAGAGAAGACAGGGCAATGCAGTATTTGCAACTGCGAACAGATTGCAGTATATGTCCGTATCAGCAAAGGTAAGTATGGCAAAAGAGCTTGGTGATAGAGGTGCAATCTACATTGATGAAATCAGGGAGCTTTTCAACTATCCACCTTTACCAAATGGAGATGGTCAGCATGCACCATTAAGAGGTGAGTACAAGTTCGTGGATGACGAAGCAAACAATAGTGGAGAGGAAGGTGCTACAGAATGATAGCAAGAGGAACAACACCTACCATTCGTTATACATTCAGCTTGGTTGATGTAAGTGCTATTGTAGTGGCTTACCTTACCATAAAGCAGGGTTCACTTGTTATAGAAAAAGACCTGACATCAGCCACCATTGGTGATGGCTATCTTGAATGGACATTGACACAGGAAGAAACACTATCCCTTGCAGAGAACAAGGATGTAAAGATGCAATGCAGATATAGAACCAATGAAGGCATGGCATATGCATCAAGGATAGAAACTGAAAGCACCTACAAGTTACTTAAGAGTGGTGAGATTTAATGACCTTAAATGGCGATTTACAGATTCTTCTGTACTTGGATGGTGAAAAGGCTGACAACATCAACATTCTTGATGATTTTGACCTTTTACACACATTAGATGGAACAGGAGAAGATTCCCTTACAATAGACGGAACATTATCCCTTCTTGATATGAATGAAGGCGAGTTTGGGGTATTCCAAAGGGTTTCAGGTGCTGATACCTATACAGGGGATTACGAAGTTATTCCACAAGCAGAAACTGAAGTGATCCTACCTACAAGAGATAAGGTAATGGCAAACGATGTGACCGTAAGGAAAGTTCCGTATTATGAAGTGTCAAACACAAAGGGAACTACAGTTTACATAGCAAACGATTAAAGGAGTATGCAATGGCAAAAAACAAAGTTATATTCGGCGGAGAAGTGCTGATAGACCTTACAGGCGATACAGTTACCGCAAGTGATGTCGCAAGTGGGGTGAAGTTCCATTTGCCAAGTGGTGAAGTCGGTACAGGCACAAACACCTACGATAGTGATACAAGCGATGATACTGCACAACCTGCAGAGATACTGAACGGAAAGACCGCCCATGCAAGGGGTTCACTTATTACAGGCACGATGCCGAACAGAGGGCAGGTGACAGGAACTATAAGCACAAAGGCAGGTTCTTATACCATAGCTCAAGGTTATCACGATGGAAGTGGTTCAGTAAGCATTGCAACAACAGAACAGAACAAGATCATTGCAAGTAACATAAAAGCAGGCATACAGATTCTTGGTGTTACAGGCACATATACAGGCGAAGGTGTTTCGGCACAGGCAAAGACCGTAGCTTCAAGAACATCTACCGCAATAACCATCACACCTGATAGTGGCTATGACTATCTGTCAGAAGTCACGATAAATCCAATAGCATATAGCGAAACACCTAATGCTGCAGGTGGGGTAACAGTAACCATAGGAGTGGCTGAATAATGGCGAGAAATGTAGTGATTTTTGGTGGAACAACCTTAATAGACCTTACACCAACTACCGCTACAGAAACTGATGTTGCTCAAGGCAAGGTGTTCTTCAAGAAAGATGGAACACAGGCAACAGGAACTGCAAGTGGTGGCGGTGCTTCACAGACTATCTATACAGGCACATCCAATCCATCTTCCTCGTTAGGGGCAAATGGAGATGTATACATCAAGGCTTCAAATGGTGGAAGTCTTGAAGTATATCCTGAAAGCTATGAAGCATCAGGAATGAATAGCACATCAAACCTTTCTGCTTGTATTGGTAAATCAGCGGATGAAGGTACATCCACAAGCAATGTGTATTCTTCAGGACAGAGTACCACAGGCATTGCTGATTATAGCTTTGATTTATCAGGCATCCCTTCCAATGCAACGATAACAAGTGTTGCTTGTGAGGTAAAGGCACACGAAGAGAATGCATCTCGTTCTTCGTGTATCCTTCAGCTTTATGCGAATGGGACTGCGAAGGGAAGAGCAACAACTGTTAGTGGTACAAGCAATGCGATCTATAACCTTACTACAGGGTCTTGGACAAGGGCAGAGCTTGATAACCTTACATTGAGGATGTCTGTAGGGTACTATGGTGGACTTATTGCAGGTGCAACATTAACCATTGCATATGAGATGCAAACTGCGAGTTATGAAGTTACATTGACAGGCGATGCATCCTCTTGGAGCATTTCAGGTAATGGTATTTACCAAAAGGCGAATGGTTCTTGGAGTAGTGTGTCAAGTGTTGAGTTAGATACAACGATAGGGAGAGAGTAACAATGGAAGAAAGAGTATTAAGGCTCTATGACAACATAGAGTTAAGAGCAGAGAATAATGAGCAATATGGAAATTATATTTCAGGTTTGCCTATTGTATTTAATGCTTCTACTGATTTGGGATGGTACGAAGAAACCATAGATAGTCATGCATTAGATAACACAGACCTGAAGGATGTTAGGTTTTTAGTAAACCACAACACCGATATGATCCCTTTGGCAAGAAGCAGAAACAACAATGCTAATTCTACAATGCAGTTAACTGTTACCGAAGAGGGATTAAGGATAAGAGCAAACCTTGATACAGAGAACAATACGGATGCAAGGAATCTGTATAGTGCAGTTTCAAGAGGTGACCTTGATGCCATGTCCTTCATGTTTACGGTTAAGAATGATGCTTGGGAAGACCTTGATAGTGAGCATCCAAAGAGAACGATACTTGAGATAGGCAAGGTTTTTGAGGTGAGTGCAGTTAACTTCCCTGCATACCCACAGACAGAGCTTTACACTTCACAGAGAAGCAAAGACAAAGAAGCATTGGATAATGCTCGACTTGTACTGGAGAGTGCAAGGGCTGAACAGAGAAGTGTTGAGATAAACAATATAAGAGAAATACTAAAGGAGATATTGAATTGATGGATATCAACGAAATGACCCTTGAACAAGTAGAAGACAGGGCATCAGAGATAGATGCTCTTTTTAATGCCGAAGATACATCGGAGTTAAACCTTGAGGAACTTCGTAGTGAAGCTGAAGCATTGAAAGCAAGAAAAGAAGAACTACTTGAAGAAAGAAAACAGATTATCGAAGAGATAACCGAAGAGAAATCAAAAGAACCAAAAGTAATAGAAAAAGGAGAATCCAATAAGATGGAAGAAAGAACATTACAGAGTGTACTTGCAAGTGAAGAGTATATAAATGCTTATGCAAGGTATATCAAGACAAACGATAAGTCAGAAATTAGATCACTTCTCACAGAGCTTGTTGATGAACCTGCTTCAGGAAGTACCGCAGTAGTTCCTGTACCTACATACCTTGAACCAAGAATCAACACCGCTTGGGAAAACGAAGGTATCGTTTCAAGAGTATCAAAGAGCTACATTAAGGGAATCATTAGACAGGGCATAGAGATTTCAGCTACCGATGCTACAATCCATGCTGAAGGTGCTGCTGCTCCTGCAGAGGAACAGGTAGTAATTGGTGTTGTAGAAATTAGTCCTATAACACTTAAGAAATGGATTTCTATAAGTGATGAAGTTCTCGATATGCAGGGAAGAGCATTCCTTGACTACATCTTCGATGAAATCGAATACAAACTCGTTCAGCTTGCTTCAAGTAAGGTTGTTGATGCTATAAAGGCTCTTCCTGCTTCACATGCAGGTTCAGGTGGAAACAATACCGCTATAGCACAGGCTATGACAAGTGCAACAGTTTCACCATCAACAATAATCATGGCTGAAGCTCTTCTTTCTGATGAAGCAAGGAATCCTGTAGTTATCGCTAACAAGCAGACAATTGCTGCCTTCAAGGCTCTTACAACCACAGATGGCTATCTGTTCAACAATCCATTTGATGGACTTCCTGTTGTAGCATCTTCTGCTCTTCCTGCATATAGTGCAGCAACCACAGGCGATGTATTCGCTATAGTTGGTGACCTTTCCGCAGTAAGAATGAATATGCCTAACGGACAGGGTGTTGAGTTTAAGTATGATGACCTTTCACTTTCAGAGAAAGACCTCGTTAAGATCGTAGGAAGAATGCCTGTTGGTATCGGTGTTGTAGCTGACAACAGATTCGTACTTCTCAAGAAGTAATAGGAGAACGGAATGAAAGTAGAACTTTTGCACGATGCAAGAGTAGAGCATAAGGCAGGGGAAGTAGTTGATACCACCCCTGCTTGTGCTGATTTACTCATTAGGATAGGTTTGGCAAAGCCTGTTGCAGAAGTTGTAAAGGAAGAGCCAAAGAAGAAGACCACAAAGAAGAAAGTAACGGAGTAACAAGATGGCAGATACATCAACAATGACCGAAAGAGTTAAATTAGCCTTAAGGCTGAAGACAGATGCATTTAATTCAGAAATTGAAGATTTGATTTTAGCTTGTAGGATAGATTTGGTTCAGGCAGGGATTTTCAATGTATCTGATGATGATGCTCTTGTTAGACAGGCGATTGTCACATATTGCAAACTTAACTTTGGTACACCATACGAAGATAGCAATATGAGGAAATCGTATTATGCGAATCTCAAATCAACATACGATGAGTTAAAAGCACAATTAGGTATGGCATCAGGCTATACGGAATGGCGGTGATATAGATGTATTCACCTATTGAAGCAACATTGATATGTTATGGCTTGGAGCAAGATGAATATGGGTACGATAGGGTTGTAGAGCTTAAGAAGACAGATGTTTTCGTAGTCCTTAAGAGTGTCGCATACAGGGAATACTATACTGCATTGGAAGCAGGGATAAGACCTACCAAAATTGCAGTATTGTATGCTCAAGAGTATGAGGAATCCTTCATCAATGGTAAAGCACCTTCACATCTTAAGATAGGGGATGTGCTTTACAGGATAGAAAGAGAGTACCAAACCGACATGGATCGTACCGAGCTTACCCTTGTGCAGGATGTTAGGAACGAGGAAGGGGTGGAAGAATAATGGCAATGATTAATACCGCATTGATTAATGCCTTAAGACCTATCTGTCCTAATGTTTATCCTGATGTTTATACAGGCAAAGAAACCGAATACATAGTATTCACATACGACTTAAGACCTTCAAATCATGGCGATAATAGACCTTTTAACATTACTTATGATGTCAGGGTACATTATCTTTGCCCATTGAAAATGAATGCCATAAACAAAAGAATAAGCATCATGGAAGCCATATTCAATATGGATGATGAGTTTGTAACCTACCCAACCGAAACCAATGCTACCGATGAGGAAGGGCAACACTTCGTATATGACTTTGAGATGATGGGAGAAGCATTCTCATGAGTTTATTGAGAATAGACTTTTCTGCTATCACAAGGCTAATGACCTTCTATGAAGTAAAGATTAGCCAAATCCCTGTAGACCTTCAAAGAAGAATGATTGACTATGCTGCCGACAATGTTTTGAAAGCGGTAAAGCAGAATGCAAGGCAAATGACACGAGGGCAATATGCATTGCCTGAAACTGACAGAATGGCAATAGCAAATGCTGCTTTCATAGATACGAAGCATAGGAACGATGCTAATCCATATGTTGAAATCAACTTTCGAGGAACGGTTAACAGATATACAGAGCCAAGAGATATACACCCTATTAAAAAAGATGGGAAATGGTATTTTTCAAAGAAAAAGGGAGTTATCAAGAATGGTAAGAGAAGGATAGCAGAAGTAGCTTTCGTTAATGAGTATGGTGTACCACGAAACAAAAACCAAGGAGCAAGAGGGTATTTAAGCAAGGCAATGATAGATGGGATGGTGAAAGCCTATGAAGGACTTGCCGATATGCTTGAAGATTTTATCGCTACTTCTCTTGCTAATGCAATATAAATTATAGGAGATATAAACAATGTCAAAAATTGGTTGTAAGCACATGGTATTTCAGCCTGCATCATCAGACCCACAGACCCCTAACGCAGGGATATGGCTTGCAGGACTTGTAGAAGCAAATCTTACCCTTACAAATGCTTCAGGTGAACTTTATGCCGACAACATCAGGTGGGAAAGCGAAGATCAGTTTGCAAGTGGTTCTCTCGCAACAGAGATAGCTGACCTTACACTTGATAAGCAGGCTACACTTTTTGGACATACCTATTCTGCACAGGATGGACTTACAAAGAAAGCTGATGATTCCTCACCTTATGGAAAACTTGGCTATGTAAGAACACTTTCAAGAAGAGGTGTGGGCAAAGTTCATCAGGCAGTAATCTTCGTAAGAAGCAAACCTGTTGAACAGAACGATTCAGTTTCAACAAAGGGTAGCTCAATCGAGTATCAGACCAATCCTGTTTCATTCAACATCGATGCACAGGATGATGGACAGTGGGTAAAAGTTAAAGAGTTTGATACAGAAGAAGCAGCAATTTCTTATGTTGACACAGAGTGCGGATTATAATCCGTAACAGATTTATTAGGGATAGTCAGTAATGGCTATCCCTTTTACTTGTATAGGGGAAAGGAAAATGGAAAGATACTACGATTTTAACTTCAGGGGTAAGAAATTAAGATTGTATTTTACTATGAATGCATTGCTTGAAGCTCAAGAAGCATATGACACCGACTTCGGTGATTTTTATACAGGCACAGAACGAGAGGTTTTCGACAGAAAGATTTATCTTTTATCCCTTTTGAGTTACGAAGGCAAAAGGGTATTTGCAGAACAGGAACTTGATGGCATAAGTATGACAGAGTTATCTGATGTTATGCCATTTGAAATGATAGATATAAACAATGCTCTTGGAGAAGCAACATCAAGAGGATTTCAAAGAGAATTTGAACCTGAAGAGGTTGATGAAGGCTTGATGGAGTTAAAAAAAAAGAGCAAAAAACAAGGCTCACGAGAGCAAAAGCAATCAAAACAGGAAGACTCCTGAAACTATCAGTAAAGGAAGTTAATGATATGTCACCTTCTCTCTTTTATGATCTCATAGAGATGGAAACCACAGAGTTACAGAAGAGGGAAGATGAGCAAGACCATATGAATTTAATGAAGGGTGCATAAGAATGGCAACAAGGACAGTATCAGTAAAAATTGCAATAGAGGGATATCAAGAGTATAAGAACACTATTGCTAACCTAAATGCACAGAATAAACTTCTTGAAGCAAGACTCAAAGACCTTGACAGGGAGTATGGTTCTTCAAGCACAAGTGTTGAAAAACTTGCAAAGCAACAGGGGTTACTTATTGACAAGTATAATCTTACCAAGAAGCAACTTGAAGAAACTGACAGAATCCTTGAAAATGCAAAAGCAAGGATGGATGAGTATGCCAAAGCGATAGAAGATTCAAAAACAAAAGTATACAACACACAACAGACATTAAATAGTTATACCAAAGAACTGAATAATGCCAAAGAATCTCTTGAACTGTTAAAAAAGGCAGAAGGTGACCATTCTCTTGAGATTGCGGCAACCGAAGCATACATAGAAGAAATCCAAACAGATATTGACCATTACAATGAAAATTTAATGGCTAATACAAAGGAACTTTCTGATAACACAAAACAGTATACAAGTATCATCACAGAGGTAGCAAAACTTGAGTCAACAAGGACACAAGAAAAACAAAGCCTTGAGGAAATCAATGATAGATTACAGAAGAATAACGATATCCTACATGACAATGGGGATGCCCATGAAGATGCAAAGGATGAAACCAAGAAGGATACAGATGCCATCAATGATAACACCAAAGCTCAAAGTGAGAATGAAGGGGCAACCAAAAAAGTAGTTGATGTTTGGCAGAGGTTCAAAGACATTTTAGGATTTGCAAAGGATGTGGTAGTTAAGGTAAAAGATGCCGTTATGGATAGCATCAATGCCTTTATAGACTATGAAGCAGCATTTACAGGGGTTGAGAAAACTGTTGATGGTTCTCAAAGACAATTGGATAAGCTGAATGACCAAATCAAAGAGATGTCATCCACAATGCCATATGCAGCTAAAGACATAGCTAACATTGCTTCCCTTGCAGGTCAGTTAGGTGTAGGAATCGATGATATTGCAGGATTTACCGAAGTAATGCTTGGACTTGGTACTGCAACCAACCTTACAGGCGAAGAAGCATCCACGATGTTGGCACAATTCCAAAACATTACAGGCTTTGAATCTGACAAGATAAAGAACATTGCATCCGTTATAGTTGATTTAGGTAACAATTCAGCTACAACAGAAAAAGACATCATGGAGATGGCACAGAGGTTTGCTTCAGCAGGTACTCTTGCAGGACTATCTGCACCTGAAATCCTTGGAATGTCTGCTGCCCTTTCTTCTGTAGGTATAAGAGCAGAAGCAGGTGGTACAACACTTTCCAAGATGACACAGATGATCCAAAGTGCGGTAGAAAAAGGCGGAGATGGACTTGAAGACTTCGCAAGGGTAGCAGGAGTATCTTCTGATAAGTTTGCAAAGGCTTGGGAAGAATCTCCTGTTGAAGCCATCAATATGTTCCTTTCAGGATTACATGGAACATTTGAAGAAGGCGATTCCGTACTTCAGCTTCTCGATGATTTAGGACTTAACGAAGTAAGATTAAGAAACTCTGTATCAGCTTTGGCGGCATCAGAAAAAGACCTTGCATATTATGTAGGCATGGCAAACGATGCTTTCAAAGATACAAGTGCCTATGACACAGAGGTAGGAAGATTTCTTGATACCACACAGAGTTCCGTACAGATTCTCAAGAACAACTTTGAATTGTTAAAGATACAAGTGGGTGAAGCATTAGCTCCTGCCTTTGATGATCTCGTTTCAGGAGCAGGAACATTTGTAGAAAAGTTGTCATTACTTATAGAGCAGAATCCAATAATAATCGAAGCAATATCACAAATCATAGGAGTCTTCACAGGAGTTCTTGATATTCTTGGACTTGTTATCGATGAATTTACTACCTACGAAGGGCATATAGAAAGGTTTGGTTCTGTTGCTAATAGCACATCTGATGCAATTAGTAATTCAACAAGGGCATATGCTGACCAACAAAAAGCTATAGATGATACTTATACTGAAGCACAAAAGTACCTTGATGTTTTAGCCGATATTGAAAGAGATGGCAAGGTAACAAGGGATGAACAGGAAAAGTATAACGATGCCATAGAAGAGCTTAAAAAACTCTTCCCTGAACTGAATATTGAGATAGATAAAAAGACAGGAAAAATTAAAGGTGGAACAGATGCCATTAGGGAGCAGATAGATGCTTGGAAAGATTTAGCAATGGCAGAAGCAAAGCAAAAAAGAATGATTGCTTTGTATGAGAACCTTTATAATGTTCAGGCAGAATTATCAGAAAACACCAAAAAGTACAAAGACAATCAAAGAGAACTTGATAGGATTGAGAGGGAGAGAGAATCCAAAGGCGAGAGGTATATCGAGCTTACCAACAGGAGAAAAGACCTTACCGCAGAAGAAGCCGAAGAATTAAAAAAGTTGCACAAGTACATGTCAGAATCAAAAGACAGGATGGATGAACTTGAGCAAGAACAGGCAGATTTGGAAGTAGCCATTGTAGGTGGTAAGGATGCAATAAATGATTCTTGGAGGGCAATTAAAAATTGGGAAGGTGTCATTGATGATGCAACAGAAGCTACAGATGATAACACCAGAGCCACACAGGAAAATGCAGATGCCCACGAAGAAGCGGTAGATTCTTATGACCAAAGCGAAAAGGCTGAAGAGTATGGTAAAAAGACCATAGCTGCCTATGTCAATGGAGAACAGGTTTACCTGTCTTCAGGTGAATACAATGCTATTAAAAACTCTATCCGTAATGGCATTTATGCTTCCTTTGGGGATGCTTATACCGCTCATAAGAAAGGGCAGGAGATTGCCAAGGCGATTGGTGCAGGTGTTTCCTCTTCTGTAGGTTCTATCAAGGAAGCAGGAAGAAAAATCAACGAAGCTCTTGCCAACACTATTCGTAAAAACTACAAGTGGAAGATGCAGATGCAGAACGGAACTGCAAACTATGTAGCTATGTTCGCAGAAGGTGGTGTGGTAAACAGAGCAACACCTGCCATCGTAGGTGAAGCAGGAACAGAAGCTATCATTCCTCTTAAGAAGTTACCTGACATCATGACCAAGTATATGCAGAACCAACAGAGCATGAACAACTTCTATGGTGCGAGATCATCATCACAACAGAGAGATGTTGATACCATAGTTTCATTGCTCAATAGGTATCTGCCAAAAATGAGCAATCAGCAAGTGGTTTTGGACAGCACCAAACTTGTAGGTACTTTAGCACCGAAGATGGATACATACTTTACTAATCAGCTTATGGCAGAGGGGAGAGGACAATGAGAGTAAGACTTGTTACGGATGACAATACCGCTTATGACTTAAAGAATCTTGGTTGGATGGTGGACTTTGAAGAGATGACCGCACCACAACCAAAGACCAACTTTGTCGATATCCCTGCAAGAAGTGGATTTTTAGACCTTACCGAAGTGGATGGCACAGTATATTACGAACCTATGGTATTTACCCTTGTTTGCAGAAGGATTTGCTCAAGATCAGAGCAGATTCTTCAGTATTCAAGGCAGATGATGAACCTGTTCAATGGCAAGTCTTTAAGAGTGTACCTGAACGAAGATGATTACTACTACGATGCAAGGGTGTCTGTAGGCAACTTCTATAGGGATGGTTTGGTGCTTGGTATGGAGATACAAGTGAATGCCTATCCATATAGACTACAGAGCAATCCTACAAGCGAGAGCTATACGATAAGTGGTTCAAGAACTATTAGATTACTGAACGATACTATGCCTGTAGTTCCTACCATAAGTGCATCAGCAAGTATGACCATTACTATGAATGATGGTAGTGGTACTACCTTCTCGATTTCAGCAGGTGACAACATCGTGATACCGAACCTTGTGATACCTGCATTTGGCATAGATTTAACGATACAAGGAACAGGAACAATTAGCTTTACTTATACAAAGGGAGCATTCTAAATGAGTTATAGAGTATATTACGATGACTATTTATTATATGATCCTATTATGACAGACTATAAACTTATCAATCCTACTTGGGAAACCGAATTAAGTAAGGTTGGTAAGTTTACTTTTACTATCCCTGTAACACATCCTAACTTTCAGTTCATAGAGCTTATGAAACCATTGGTTAAGATTTACAGGGATGGAGTTTTAAAGTTCAAGGGAAGGATATACAAGATAGAAGAAGACTTCTATGGAAACAAGACTTGTACTTGTGAAGATTGTATGGCTTTCCTTTATGACATCCTCATTGCACCTTTTAACTTTGAGGGTACCGCAGGAGAGATGTTTCAGCACATTATTGCTTGGCATAATGAACGAGCAAGTGCCGAGCAGCAGCTAATAATGGGAGTTACGGATGCCACAACAGAAGTGGATAGATGGCAACAGAACTATCAGAATGCATACGATACCATTATTCAGCATGTAGTCAATTATCATCAAGGCTATATGAGGTTAAGGTATGATGCCAATGAAAATCCTGTTATCGACTATCTTTCAAACTTCAGCGGACTTTCTACACAGCATGTTACCTATGGTGTAAACCTTCAAGACCACATCATAGACAAGAATGCCGAAGACTTTGCAACTGTTGTAGTTCCTCTTGGTGGGCAGATGAATGAAATTGACCCTGAATCAACGGATGTAACTCGTTTGACCATCAAAGAAGTTAATGGTGGCATAGACTATCTTGTTAACGAGGATATGGCTAATGTCTACGGAATGATTTATGCAAAGCCATCCAAGACCACACACGATATGGTGCATAATGCATCCACTTTGATGCAAAAAGGCTATGAAGACTTGGCAAAGGCTACAGTATATAAGAACATCGTAGAAGTAACTATGGCAGACCTTGGGATGCTTGAAGATGTGGATTCACCTGATGTGGGAACGAACATCATCATAGATTCTGCACCGCATGGTGGTACAGTATCCTACCTTTTGAGAAGGATGGAAGTTGACCTTTCCAATCCTGCTATGGCTACCATCACACTTGGTGATGAGAAGGAATCCTTTTTAGCAAAGCAGCAGAGAACCAATCAGGATTTGGGAGATCGTATCTATCATATAGAAACTACTTACCTTACTGAAGCACAGAGGATAGCCAATGTAACCATAGAGAATAATACAAGCATAATTCAACAGGCTGAAGGTATCATCCTTGAAGCCTTGCAGAACTATGTTCGTACAACAGACTATGAAACACAGATGGCACAACTGTCAACTGCATTAACTGTTGCTCAAGGTAACATTACTGCAACAAACACCTTGGTAACTGAAGTACAGGGAGAAACCAATTCAAGGTTCAACACTATTGAAACCTACATTCGTTTTGATGAGAACGGACTTACCCTTGGAAAGAATGATAGTTCTGACCCTTCAGCCTTACCGATAAAGTTAAGACTTGCGAATGATAAATTGTACTTCTTCAGCGGTTCTGATGATACTTCTGATGTTTCTACTGCATTGGCTTATTTTGATAGTAACGGACTTTCTGTAAAGAATGTTATAGCTACGGAAACTTTGACTATTGGCGATTTCTATTGGCAACCTGAAGAAAATGGATCGTTGTCATTAGTATACAAGAATTAAGAGAGGAAAATTAGATGGCAAGAACAACACCTGTAAATAGTGGATATTCGATAATCAATGGTACTACCACAGGAACGAATGGTGGTACTACCGATACTTGGATTGAATGGAAAGTAACAGGCACAAGTATAGCAAACAACACAAGTACAGTTAGAGCTATACTTTATTCACAGAACACCGCAGGTAAGACTTCTTCCTACGATGGAACTGCACAATATGGTTGGGTGAGCTATGACAATGGTACAAAACAATGGCTTACTATTGACGGTTATGATTATGCAAACCAACACATTAATAAGTTTGCAGACCACACTTGGACTATTACTCATAATAGCGATGGTACAAAAACAATAAGTTTACAGGGGCAATTTACTACGAGATCATCGTGGATAACAGGCGGTTCTGTCAATGGGAATGTAACCTTACCGAGAATCGCAAGGGCATCCACCATAAGCAATGTAACTGCGAATTTAGGTTCACAGGCAACTGTCAGCATTACAAGGCAGAGTAGTGATTTCACACACACTATTTCTTATAAAGTGGGAAGTGCAAGTGCAGTAACCATAGCTACGAAGACTACTTCAACAAGTGTGAATTTTACACCTAATGTTAGTTTGATCTCGCAGTTTGGTGCTAATAGTAAAACTGTAACAGGAACTATCACTTGTGAAACTTTTAGTGGCAATACTTCTGTAGGAACATCCACAAGCACACTAACACTTAATATACCAAGTTCATCATTGGGGAATGTAAGTGGTACTTTTGGTTCTGCTCTTACCCTTACTGCAAGCAATGCTTGTTCAAGTGGCTTGACCTATACCTATGCTTATAATAATGGTTCTTCTTGGGTGGCTATTGGTTCTTCTTCAAACAAGACACAATCTTGGACACCTTCAACAAGTTTGATAGCCAATGTTAGCAATGCATCTACAGG
>Ga0326514_10001192_pt1 | contig 16999 bp, 10 predicted proteins | sample 3_2548_0518_D_FD_203653 | JGI IMG/M metagenome (GOLD analysis project Ga0326514, IMG submission 203653) | Bovine rumen microbial communities from UC Davis, California, United States - 3_2548_0518 | ecosystem: Host-associated > Mammals > Digestive system > Stomach > Rumen | place: USA... | reverse complement strand
GGGAGTATTTCGACGACTCCAAGCAAGAGTTTATTTATTATAAGAAACAAACGCTTCTTCTGGAGCATTCTCTTATTTCAATTTCAAAATGGGAGTCGAAATGGAAAAAACCCTTTCTTGAAACCAAGGAAAGAACTATGGAAGAAACCATCGATTACATTCGATGCATGACTTTGAATACAAATGTGGATCCCGACGCATACAACGGCCTGACCAGGGATATTTATGAGAAGGTCGGCCAATACATAAACGACACGATGACCGCGACCTGGTTTAACAACAAACAGCCGGGTAGCAACAGACCCGGAGGTAAAGGTCAGGTGGTCACATCCGAGCTAATTTACTATTGGATGATCGCATATGAGATACCGTTTGAGTGCCAGAAGTGGCATTTGAACCGGTTACTTACGCTCATCCGGGTTTGTGAGATTAAAAACCAGCCAAGCAAGAAGATGAAGCGAAAAGATGTTCTCGCTTCAAACCGGGCGCTGAACGAATCCAGAAAAAGGGCTATGGGTACGAGAGGATGATTCCCGAATGATCAAGTTCAAGCAAAAGGGTGACTTCAAGAAAACAGAAGCGTTCTTTAAGAAGATTGGCGAAGGGGATTATAAGAAGGGCCTTCAGTACTATGGTGAAGCCGGCGTCAGTGCCCTTTACGAGGCGACCCCAAAAGCTACAGGAAAGACTGCTGCAAGCTGGACTTATTCTATTGAACAGACCAATGACGGATTGGTAATCAGCTGGAATAACAGCAATGTGGTTAAGGGGCAGAACATTGCAATATTGATTCAGAAGGGTCACGGAACTTCTCAAGGCTATTATGTGCAGGGCGTGGATTACATAAATCCTGCACTGGCCCCTATATTTGATCTCATTGGTAAAAACTTATGGATGGAGGTGACGAAGAATGCCAAACATTGACGAACGCGTTGTTCAAATGACTTTTGATAACCGACAGTTTGAGTCTGGTGTATCTCAGAGTCTTAAAACACTTGACGATCTTAAAAAGGCCCTTAACTTTGATGAAGTTGAGGGAAGCTTGAAAAATATTGAAAACGCGTTTAATAATCTGAATTTGTCTGGTTTGGCTGACTCCGTCGACTTTATCGCAAGCCGATTTGAACCGCTTGGAAAGATTGCTGATGCCGCACTTAGCAGGATTGCTGATAAGGCTCTGGACGCCGGCAAGAAAATTACGGATGCGTTCTTTGGATTTAGTGACATGTCCGCTGGGCAGAGTAAGTATGAAACTCGTACAAAAGCGGTTCAAACAATTATGAACGCGACCGGTAAATCTATAGAAGACGTAGAAGCGGTTCTTGACAGCTTACAAAAGTATACCGATGAAACCTCTTATGACTTTGCTGCCATGGTCGACAATATCGGTAAATTTACGTCTGTTGGCGTAGATTTGGAAATGGCCGAAAAAGCTATGGAGGGCATTGGCAACGAAGCTGCAAAATCCGGTGCGAGTATCCAGCAGGCTAACCACGCGATGTATAACTTTGCGCAGGCGTTGTCGCAGGGTGCTGTAAAATTACAGGATTGGCGTTCTATTTCGAACGCGACTATGGCCACCAAAGAATTTAAAGAAATGCTCATATCAACGGCCATAGAAATTGGTACTTTGGAATCTGCTGGTGAGAACGTCGGTTCGTTGGTAAGCACAAATGAAAAACAGCTAGCCGCCGGAGAGAAAGCGCTTGCGAAGGCCCAGAAAGCGACAAAAGATCGAGCAGAAAAAGTTGCAGCAGCGCAAGAAAAAATAGCGTCCGCAACAAAAAAGACCGAGGTCAATTTTCAAAATTTTGAAAGTACTTTGTCTGATGGATGGCTGACTTCTGATGTTCTTATTAAGACACTAAACAAGTATTCTGATATGAATACTGATTTTGGTAGAGAAGCTTATTACGCAGCTCAGAAGGCCTTAACTTTCACGGATGCTATACAAGCAACCAAAGATGCTGTTAGTTCTGGCTGGATGGATTCTTTTGGATATATATTCGGAAATCTTGAAGAAGCCATGGAGCTTTGGACAAATGTAGCAAACGCACTATATGAGTACGTAGCTATATTTGCTGATTGGCGCAACGATATTCTGAAGTCATGGCATGAGATGGGCGGCTATAACGACATGATCGAAGCTGCTTCCAATCTATGGCAGACTTTTATGAACATCGTCAAGGGCGTCGGCGACGCGCTTATAAATGTCTTTCCAATCCTGAAGCCTGAAAACATGACACAAGCTCTTCTTGACGGAACCAAAGCCCTAAAGGATTGGTCTGCCGGGCTCCTTGAGATGTTTGGTATTGAGCAGGATATTCAGGAAGAGGAAGAAAAGACTGCCGACGAGGCTGGAGAAGTCAAGGGCAAAGTTGATGATGTAAAAGAGAGTTCCGACGCAGCTGTCGAAAGCATGACCGATCTTAGTGACGCGTCTAAGGAAGTTGCTAAAAACGTAAACGGCATTGAAACCGGAATAAAGCGTGGTATGCGCGGAGACAACGTTAAAGCGCTTCAACAGAAGCTTGTTTCGCTTGGCTTCAGACTTGACAAGTTTGGCGTTGATGGGATATTTGGCCCAGAGACTCAGGCTGCTGTCGAAGAACTGCAGAGGGCCCTTGGTGTTGAGGTTACTGGCGCTCTCGACGAGGCTACGTTGGCCGTTTTAAATACCGAGGAAGGCATGGCCAAGCTTCAGGAGCGTATGCACAAGGGGCTTAGTACCGGGGACGTTGGAAAAGACGTTCGAGATATTCAAAATGAACTGAATAAGTATCTCGGAGATAACGACAAGCTTGTAGCCGACGGTATTTACGGACCAAAAACAAAGGCTGCTGTAGAAAAACTTCAGAAAGAACTTGGTATCGAAGTAACAGGTACCTGGGACGATACGACGAGAGCTGCTTTTGAGAGCAGCAAAATGATATTATTCAGTTTCGAGAAAATCAGAAAAGGTATTAAACGCGGGGAAGCCGGTAACGAAGTCAAAGCACTTCAGGAACAGCTAATTAAAACCGGTTATTTAACTGACCAGAGTGTTGCTGACGGAATCTATGGGCCAAAAACGGAAGAGGCTGTTAGAAAACTGCAGAGAGAGCTCGGCGTGAAGGAAACCGGAGTTTGGGACGAAGCTACGTATCGTGCTACGGTACGAGCCAAACGAATGAAAAAAGCGAACCTCGATAGTGCAAAATCCGCAGAAGAAGCTAGCGAAACTATAAACGATGCGTCTGAAAAAAATGAAGAGGCTTCAGAATCTGCGGATAAAGCTACGTCACATACAACCGTTGCTATGATGCGATTGCAGAACATTGTCAGGGGTTGGACTGCGGCTTTAAAGATCGCTGGCAAATTCGCAGCATCTGTCATTGAGATTGGCAAAAATATCCTGGCGATGTTTAAGCCTTTGATAGACGTGGCTTGTAGATTTGGTTCGGTATTCGGTACGATGTTCCAGAATCTAGCCGAAGATCTTGATAAAAACAATGTATATGGTTCTTTTGTTGATAAAGTGACCAGTGCATTTGGACCGTTTGGCGCGCTTTTAAAAACCATTGCAGATGCTCTCGATGGATTTTTGGATTCTTACGACGCGTTTTTGGAGTCCACCGGCAAGAGAAATACTTTTGGTAGTTTCTTCACTTTTCTGTCAGATTATCTCAAGAAGATTCCTGCGATCGGGTTTATTATCGACATATTCGAAACGATTAAGACCGTAGTCGAACCAATTATCTCCTTCCTGATCGGCGAAGTGAAAAAATTAATCGGTTGGTTCGAAAGTGATAGTTTTAAGGGAGCGAAAGATAGTGTATTTTCTTGGATCTCGGATAAATTCGCAAAGCTGAGAGAATCCATTGCGAAATTCAGAGAGGGTCATCCAGAGCTTACAATCGAGAATTTCCTCAAAAAGATAAAAGGAATCGGCGGCTGGCTTGGCGGAAAGTTCGGTGAAGGAATCGAAAACGTAAAAGGTAAGTTCACTGAATTTAAAACCATAATCGACAAGTTTAAGCAAGATCATCCAGAGCTCACCATTTCCAATATATTTCAAAAGATCAAGGACGCATTCAAGGCCATTGGCGAGATGCTCTCCGGTTTCTTTGCGCCAAGTCAACAGAGCGAAAGCGGAACCTTCTTTGACGAATTAAAGACACGTTTCAAAGCTTTTGAGCCTGTTCTTAATTGGATTGAAGGGATTAAAGATCGAATCGTAAAACTTTGGCAGAGCATATTTGGCGGAGGAGATGGGGCAAAGACAGACTCGGGAATCATCGAGACTGTAAAAGCTCAATTCACGTCTTTCGACAGTTTGAAGGACAAGATGAATGGCATCCAAAGTGTCGTTGACTGGTTTGTAAGTCTTAAAGATAAACTTGTCTCCGCTTGGAATGATCTTGTCGGCATCGGTTCGAATGGCGGCCCAGACCTTGCAAAAGAGGGCGGTTTTACCAGTGTGTTTGATAAGCTTGGCGAATTTTCAAAAGAGATAGCAAATGTCGATCTTGGTAAAGTCATTTCTACCGCACTCAAAGCTCTGGCCGTTTACAGCCTTCTGAATATTAGTAGCGGAATAAAGAATATAGGTAAAGGCAGTAAGAGTTTAGGGAAGGGACTAAGTGAGGCTGTAAAAGGGTTGTTCGCTTCCTTCTCGAATGTAGCTAATAAAGTAGCAAAAAATTTTGATTTTAAAGGATTATCTAAAGCTTTAAGCGAGCGTATTAAATACGGTAAGCAAGACAAAGAAAGTATTGGGACGAAGGCACTTAAGATCGCTGGATCAATACTGATAATTGTTGCTGCTATAGCTATTGTGACGAAAGTTGTAAAAGACAATAATCAAAATGATGTCGACAAGGCACTTTGGATTGTTGGCGGGATAATTGTGGCTCTCGGCACTATTTCGATATTGATGTCGGCGTTTTCTAAAGGGTCTAAAAATAATACGACAGGAATACTTGCTTTATGTGCTGGAATATTTGTAATTGCTCTTGCAATCGAAAAGGTTCTTGGAATACTAACTGGTGATAAGTCATCTATGATACCCAAGGCGCTTTGGATTGTCGGCGGCGCCTTGGTTGCCCTCGGCACAATTGCCGTTCTTATATCCGCTTTTTCAAAGAACGATTCTTCTGGTATTAAAGGTATACTATCATTATGCATCGGTATTTTTGTTCTTGTTCTGGCGCTTGAGAAAACGATCAAAGTTATAACCAACGTTGATAAAAATGCATTAGATAAGGCGCTTTGGATTGTAGGTGGTGCTGTTGCATTAGTTGGGATAATTGGAGTTTTGATTTCTGCCTTTTCTAAGAACGATTCTTCTGGTATTAAAGGTATACTATCATTATGCATCGGTATTTTTGTTCTTGTTCTGGCGCTTGAGAAAACGATCAAAGTTATAACCAACGTTGATAAAAATGCATTAGATAAGGCGCTTTGGATTGTAGGTGGTATGGTTATAGTTTTAGGTACTATATCGATTTTAACTGCTGCACTATCAAAAAATAAAAAAACTAAGACCGGAGGTTTTAAATCGCTAGTTCTTGGGCTCTCCGCGATGGTTACTTTGTTGTCTATCATAATCGGCATTGTGGATAAAACCAATCCAAATTCTTTAGATAAAGCTTTGTGGATTATGGGCGGGATGTTTGTTGCGTTGACTGCTTTTTTGGCGGCATCTTATTTTATCGGAAGCGGAGATAATGGAAAGCGTTCAAAGTCTATGCTTAAAGGTGCCGCAACCATGGCAGGTGCTCTTGGCATTATTGTAGCCGCAGCAACGATACTCGTAGGCGGATTAGGTGAATTGGCAAGGATAGAGTCATTAGACTTGATAGGTTCGATGAGACGAGGAAAAGAGATACTATCTATTGTTGCTGATACTTTTGCTGCGTTTAAAGAGAAGTTGGGAGTCAATTGGCTAACGATAGCGGGGTTCTTAGCAGCTAGCTGGTTGATAGGATATTTCGATAAAGCGCCGACCAGTATGATAGAAGGCGCAGCCGCTATATCAGCCGCGCTTTCGATAGTTGTAAGTGCTGCGGTTGTGCTGATAGGCGGATTGGGCGAATTGGACAGACTTGAAGCGCTTGATTTAAAAGGCTCTATACAACGCGGCCAAGATATTCTGATTATCGTGGCCAATACTTTGTCGACTTTTAAGGAAAAACTAGGTCTTACACTGCCTGTAATAGGTGGGGTTTTGTTGGCTAGTATTTTAGTCGGGTTAATACCAACGGGTCCAACGAGCATGATCGAGGGAGCCCTAGCAATTGGTGGTGCGTTGGATATCTTGGCTTTCGCAGCTGCGTTACTTATTACAGGCATAGGAGCACTTGACGAAGCTTTGGAAGCGGATTTGGTTTCGGCAACCGAGACCGGTGGAAGGATACTAGAATCTATAGCTAGCACGCTTTCCTCGTTTGGAGAAAAGCTTGGACTATCTTTGCCGATCATAGCCGGGATCTTAGCAGCTAGTTTGATCGTAGGCATTATTCCTGGCGGAGCCGGCGCGTTGGAACTCGGTGCAATTGCAATTTCCGCAGCCGCTTCGACCATCATAGGCGTTTTAACTACTCTTGTTGCTGGGCTAGGAGTATTGAATGATTGGACTGGAAAAGGTCTCGAATCGGCAATAGACTCTGGCGCTGGTGTTCTTGAGTCCATTTCTGCTGCAATAGCTAGGGTAAAAAGAGGCTTTACTAAAGTTTATAATGAAGATTTAAAAGATTTTGGTGATGCCATGGCCAGTGTAAGAGAGGGTGTTGAGGGAGTCAGTTCCGACGGTAGCTTAGAATCGGACATGACTGTCGCTACGGGTATGGTGGCAAAACTATATGAGTTTTTTAATTCTTTGACATCGTATAGTCTTGTGGACGCTCCTGGTGTAGTAACGGAATACACGTCAACGGCATCGCTTCTTTTAGATGATGTGTCGTCGTTTGGAAAAGCGATTAGCGATCTTTGGAACGGCGTGACCGGTATTTCGGCCGATAAAACCATCGATAGCGATGTTGATACTTCGATAAGTGTTGTTACAACATTAAAAACAAAGTTCTTTGACGTTATAGGAAATAGCGATACTCTTCCTGACGGAAGTGGCCTTGTGACATATAATTCAAAAGTAAGCGGGATTGTTGAGCATGTGAAGACTTTTGGTGAGAGTATTGGTACTTTTCATACCAATACGTCTAGAATTAGCAGTTCGACAATAGAATCGGATACCACAACTGCAATTAATGTTGCTACCCAAATAGCTGGTTTTCTTGAATCGCTGGGGTCTTTGAACATAGAAACTAAGCATAGCGGTATTCTCGGATGGTTCGAAACCGAAACTACTGGCGAGACCGTTTTTGAGTCAATCAAAAAGCTTGGCGAGTCAATTTCGGGCTCTCAGGATTCATTTAGTGGTATTTCGGCGTCTAATCTAGTGAGCGACGTGACAGCTGCTACTTCTGTTGCTGAGTCTGTTGCAAAGCTTCTTTCATATCTTGGGAGCGGAGACGTTTATAGCAATATTACGGCCGGCGCTCAAGGACTTGATGCACTTAGTTCGATGTTCAATGACAGTGAATTTAGTTTGGCCACGATCATAAAGGATTTTGCAACTCAAATGGGCAGCATAGATAACCTGCCAGAGGTATCGAACATATTTAGTGGTTTTGGTCTTCTCGCTGGAAGTATATCTTCAAATGAAACGGTTAAAAACAGCTTCTCAGATTCGGGAAAGAACCTTGCTGTTCAACTTGTAATGGCTTTAGCAAGCGAACTCAGTAACTCAGAAAACACACAGAAGGTAACAACCGCAGAAATTGGAATGATAAATTCTGTTGTTTCTGTTCTTGAAGCTATGAAGTTTAAATTTGAGTATCTAGGTCGAATGATAGACCATGGTATTGCAAATGGATTATCACAGAGCGCCAGCATTGTTACCGATATGGCGAAAGAGGTGGCGTTGTCGGCTTATATTGCCGCTAAGAAAAGTCTTGAGATCGCCTCACCATCAAAAAAGTTTATGTGGTTAGGCAATATGACTGGCGAGGGTCTAGTAAAAGGTATCGAAAGCTATTCAAAAATCGTTAGCGATGCTTCCGCAGATGTGGCCGAAGGCGCTGTTAACAGCGCAAAGAATGGAATTTCACTACTAAGTGAAATACTGAAATTCGGAGATATAGACGATCAACCAGTCATACGACCGGTTGTGGATCTTACAAACGTTCATAATGCCAATGATGAGATTGTTAAGTTTTATGATACCGCTTTTGGAAGGTTGCCTATGTCTACGGTTATCGCAAGGCAAATCGCAGCAGACATAGACATGTCTAAGAAGCCTTCCAATCATGACGTTGGTTCTATAAGCGTTGGATCTGGAGGATCGTTGCGCGGAGGAGCAAATGGCGAAAGTAATGACGCTGTAAATGGAATAGAATGGACGGGTTCTATTGCTGAATTGGGCAATAAGTTTGACAGATTGGCTGAACGAATGGCCAACATGCAGGTTGTTCTTGACACTGGAGAATTTGTTGGAGCGACCTCATCGGCTTACGATAAACAGTTCGGTAAAATGACCGGACGTAGAGAGAGGGGGAATTAAGTGTATCATTCTATAACTTTAGGAGACAAAAACACCTGGACGGATTGGCATTTAATTCCCTCGTCCAGGCCTCTTGTTAATCCACCAAATGTCAGGGCATCAATGATTGAAGTCCCAGGAGCCGACGGAATGTTGGACTTGAGTGATTCGTTGATGGGTCGCCCGACTTATGCAAACCGATCCGGTTCCTGGGATTTTTATGTCGATAATGGATATGGTAAATGGGCAGATCGCTACAGCACAATTATGGGTTACTTGCACGGGCAAAAGATGATGGCTGTGCTGGAAGATGATCCGTTGTTTTATTACGAAGGACGTTTTTCGGTTAATCAGTGGCGATCTGACCCGTATTATTCTAGGATTACGATTGACTATAATGTCGGGCCTTATAAAATGTATTCTGCCACTGAAGGCGATCTCTGGTTATGGGATCCGTTCAATTTTGAAACCGATGTCATTAGAAGCTATCGAAATATGGTGGTCAAAAAGGGACAACCGCTTACAGTAAATATCGAAGGAGACGTCATGGAAATAATTCCTTTGATTACGGTTCATGTGAGCGGCATGGTTGTATCGTTTAAAAATGTGGATATTATGCTTAACAAGGGGACGCATACATATGAAGACATTGTTATAAGGCAAGGTGATAACGAACTAACGTTTACATATTCCGGATCTGGCTCATCCGCAAAAGTGAGTCTTACCATGACGGGAGGCAAGTTCTAGATGTTTTACGTTTACGCAGATGGCGAATCTATATTTAACCCGTTTGATAGTGGAATGTCTATTGTCTCCCCAAAGGTTACATTGGAACTTGGAAAATCTGGTTCGTTTCAATTCGGCATTCCGCAGTCAAACATGTTTTATAACGATTTGGAACAAATAAACACAAAGATAGTTGTTGAGCTTGATAATACAGAGATATTCAGAGGCAGAATACTTTCTATATCAAGAGGGTTTAATAATTTAAAAATTATTTATTGCGAAGGAATTCTTTCTTATCTTGTAGATTCTGTTCAGAAGGCAAGACGGTACAATGGAAGTGCAAAAAAATTATACGAGAATATATTAAATCGACATAATGCTATGGTGGAGGCCGATAAGCGTTTCGTCGTTTCTCGCGGAACGTTTGGTGTAGAAGATACAACGGTCGTTATACCAGGAAAAAAAGAAGATGGAGATGCGTATTATGGAGAAAACAAGTATGAACAAGCGATAATTGAATCGCTGGTTGACGAATGGAAAACAACATATGATTATATTAACAGCATATTTATAGATTATTTGGGCGGATATTTAATTGCCAAGCATAATAAAGAACGTGATCTGAACTATATAGATTATATTTCAAATGAGCAGTTTGACTCCAAAATAGAAGAAGCAGAAATAAGAGATATTGCCGATCATGAAATAGAATTTGGCATTAATATGCTCGATTTCTCTGAAGAAGTCAATGCTGAAGAGCTGTTTACTGTTCTAATCCCGCTTGGAGATGGCGAGGACGATGTACTCACAATTGCTGGTGCAACGAATAAGTATAGTGATTCGTCTATTGAATTGGTTAATATCGAAGGAAAGCCAATAGGTATATCGGATAAAAGATCCAGAGACAGATACGGCACTATCGTTAAAACATATTCTTTCGAGAATGTAAACGACCCAAACACTTTATTTACCAATGCCGTGAAATATTTGAAATTGCACAAGAACATACCGACTACTTATGAAATCAAAGCAGTTGATCTACATTTTATTAATAAGACAAATTCTCAAATAGAGATTGGCGATTCTGTAAAAATTACATCGCCAGCGCACGGCGTTGATAGATATTTGCTTTGTACGAGAATCGAGTACGATTTAACGAATCCGGCCAATACAATGTATACCTTTGGCAATCCAAAACAAACGTTGACAGAAAGGTATAAGAAGAATAAGGATAAAGACAAAAAAGATAATGAGCATAATAATAAGCGAGCAGCAAAAGGCGGAGGCGGGGCTGCAGGAGCCGCAAAAGATGATGCTGTAGACGAAGCTCAGGGCATTGTTGATAAATTATATGATGCGTATATAAAAGTTGATGACGCGGCTGGAACAATAACAATGGCGACGCTCTATCATGACATTGTAGATGGTAAAAAGAAGTTAAAAGCGATGTCTGGTATTGATCTGGAAGCAGGACCAGATGCTGCTAAAGTCAACATTTATACAATGTACGAGGACATAGGCAAGGCGAATACGAGAATTACGCAGGTTTCTGACAGCCTCCATGCCGAAATCGAGGTCGTAAGTAGTTATTCGAAAGGCGTTAACGAAGCTTTAAATACATTCAGACAATATGCTGATGATACTTATGCGACTCAGGAGATGTTATCCAGTTTTAAAACGGAAACGACAGACGCTTTAGCCGGATTCAAAGCTGAAGTGTCTGCAACCTATGCTACCGCTAAGGCGCTTGCCGATTTTAAAACATCAGAGACTACGGCAAGAGCTGGCTTGGAAGCATGGGCTACTAAAGAGTTTGCAAAAGTATTGACAAAAGCAGAATATGAGACGCGAGAAAGTAAATCTAGAGCTGCTATAGAACAGTGGGCTACCAAAAAATTCGCAAGTATTAACATAATGAGCGAATATAAAACTGCAAAAGGAAGAACTTTGGCCCAAATAGAGCAATATGTAGATGCTAATACTTCTAAAATAGCATTAAATTCAAAAAATATTGACGACCATGGTACAAGCTTAGCTTCATTAACACTACTCACGAATAAATTTGAAAGTGTTTTGAAAGCCACAACAAATTATAATACACTAAAATGGGATAAATACGGCAATGTAACCGGATCAGTTAGCGCTGCCGGAACAACCATAACCAGTGACGCTTTAAAAGCAGCAATTAATAATTTCACTGGTTTTGGTACGTTTATAGACGGAAAATTGGTTAATTCGACTACGTCTATAAAGCAGATCGCTGATGCGTCTAAGGCTGAGATAGAACTTATCGCCAATTTTAGCGGAGCAGGTGCGAAATTAAAATTAACCAGTATAAAAAATGCGTTAAAAAACGCAATAGAGAGTTCAATTGTATTAGAGGCTGATAATATATCAGCAGAAGCTAAAAAAAGTATTTCTTTGCAGAGTCAGGATGTTATAATTGATGCCATGCTTACTGGAAAGGGTACAGCGGTTTTTACAAGAGGTGTTACTTGTAGTTCAGTTTTGTATGCAAACGGCGGCTTTACAACCAATGATTCTGCAACATTTTCTAAAGGTTTTAAATCAGAGGCTGATTCTCAGATAGACGGTAACTTGACAGTTCAAAAAGGATATAGTATAAAAATTGGTAACGAAGCTGTTGCGTTAGCAAAAGATATTCCAGATGTATCTGGATTTCCTGATACTCAAGCCGAGGTTGTTAAATTGTTACGAGGAAGTTATACAACATCACAATGGATTACTAACCAGCTAAATTCTAACTATACTAACTGGAATACCTATATAAAAGATAAGATCAAAGACGTGGTTGATGCTGGTTATATAAAAGGTATAATAACCGAAGATTATATAAGAGGGAAAATAACAGAAACTTATATTGAGGACAAGATCGGCTCTACACATAATGGAAAACCATGTAATATGACTACGTTTATAGCTAATCATTATTCTAAGCTTAAGAAACATAGCCATAAGGTAAGTATCACTCATACACATAATTATACGAATAAAGACGGTAACAGTGCAAAGACAAGCGGAGCGTCACAACAACAATTTACCACGGAATCTACCGGAGGCTAAAATTATAAGACGGACGGAGATTTACATGAACAATTTATACGATTTCGGACAAGCAATAATACAAATCCGCAACGCCGCGGATATCGTTGAGGTTAAAGGTGCCAAAAACGCAGCTCTAATTTCTTTGATTTATGAGAAATGCAATGAAATAATAACGGAGCTGAATAAATTTATTCAAGAGAAAACAGAATCGAGGCAAGAAACCCAAGACCAGGTAGGTGAAACCGATGGCGAGATCGATATCTGATATTGTAGAAGATATCCGAAGTGCGACTTATGGCCGAGAGGTCAGAACCGCAATTGCAGACGGCATAGAAAAGTGTTATTCTGACATAACGAATTCTCAGACCATTGCTTCTTCCGCGGCGTCAAATGCGAACTCTGCGGCGTCAAGAGCAGATTACGCAGCCGAAGCCGCTGAAGCCGTTGTCGACGAATATAATGCCTCTGTGGTTTCTGGAACAAATTTAAAACGGCAAATTGAAACATTATATGATAACACAACACAAAAAGCAAATCAAGCATCTTCTTCAGCTTCTTCGGCCGCGAATTCAGCAACAAACGCGGCGAGTTCTGCAAGTAGCGCTTCTAATTCGGCTTCTTCTGCAGAAACTGCAAAAAATGCAGCCGAAGCAGCTGCGACAAGAGCCGGAAATTCAGCGACACAGGCCGCATCTTCTGCTTCTTCAGCCGCGAATTCAGCAACAAATGCAGCAGGTTCTGCCTCGGTTGCAAAGACTTATGCCGAAGCTGCTGCAAGTGCAGTAAGTGCGTCGGAGACAGCTTCAGCTGCATCAAGGGTTGCCACAAATGCGGCAGAATCAGCGGAAACTTTTGCATCGAATGCTTCTTCATCTGCTAATTCCGCTTCTTCTTCCGCTTCTGCCGCCCAATCATCCGCCGCTTCAGCGTTGGAATACAGAGACAGCGCCTCTGCATATGCCAGTTCGGCTTCTGAATCCGCTTCGAGGGCTGCTTCTTCAGCATCGGCAGCTTCAGGAAGCGCAGAAGACGCGGCCGCATCGGCTTTGTCTGCGTCTTCTTCCGAGACGAATGTTTTAGCAAATGCTGAAGAAGTGAGGCGTAATTGTGACCTTGCTGAGGACTATAAGGACAAAGCCTTACAAGCTTCGACTTCTGCTGAGAACGCAAGAGCTGATAGCGTTGCGGCAAGAGACACGGCCGTGTCATCGGCGACGTCTGCGTCACAATCTGAAACTTCTGCCCAAGGTTCGGCAAATTCCGCAAGGCAGTCTGAAATAAATGCTCAAACAGCCGCTTCAGAAGCTCAAACTTCATCCAGGAATGCGTCTGCTTCAGCATCAAACGCCAGTTCTGACGCCGATAGAGCCGAAGCAGCTGCGGATCGAGCAGAGCATGCAACGCAAGGCTTGGACGATGCTATATCCAATTCTGAAAAAGCTACGGCAGATGCTACCCAGGCCGCCAATACGGCTACAGAGGCCACAAGCGGTTTTCTCACACTGCAGACCTCACTTAGCGCCTTGCGAAACAGTCTAGAAAACTCTTACATACCGTCGATTACAAATGCCACAACCAGAGCCAATACAGCAACAGCAAGTGCTAACACCGCTGCAAGTGAGGCTACCGCTGCGGCGAATCGTGCTGAAGGCCTTTTAACTGATATGGAGTCCGCGGTTAGCGATTTTAATCAGAGAAGAGACGATATAGATCGCTTGATGATTAACATGAACGAGTCTACGGTCAGGGCGAATACAGCGGCCGACTCGATCGAGAACATGACGGTAACGTCAGAAAGTGTTATAACAGGCGTCTCAACAGCAGAGATAAGCGACGAAGACGGACATAAAAATATTCATTTTAGACTTAGAAAAGGAGAAGCTGGTAAGTCTTATGTTATAAAAGGTCATGTATATCCATCTTTAAGCGATTTACAGTCTGGAGTTTTGAATCCAACAGAAGGTGATCAATATAATGTTGGAACACAGCCTCCATATAGTGTATATCGCTGGACTGGAGAAGATTGGGAAGATCAAGGTCATATAGGGATAACATTAGCATCTTTGTCTAATGAAGAAATAAACGACGTTTTTAATGATGTAGCCATAGAAGAACCAGCAGACAAATTTTTGTCAGGCAACGGTTTGTCTTATTATACTCATGGTAAACTAAAGCCACTATTTGATTCAAAAGTAGATAAGATTTCTGGAAAAGGCTTGAGTTCCAATGATTTTACATCGAGCTATAAAGAACAAATCGATTTGAACAAAACGTCTATTACTGTCCTTACTTCAAATAAAGTTGATAAGGTTACAGGAAAAGGCTTGAGCACAAATGACTTTACATCAGCATATAAGTATCAGGTTGACGCAAATAAATCGGATATTTCAAACTTAAAAAACGAAAAATTGTCAAACAACTTTGGATCTTTCTCTGCAATTTCTTCAGGTCTTCTATCAGATGTTCTTATGGCAATAAACTATGATTCAAGCGTATATAAAATTACTGGTGCGCAATTAATCTCAGAAATCATAAGTCTTGGCTCGATTATGACAAATGCTAATATTGCCACAGTCGCCGAGACAAAAAGCTACTTAGGAATATCATAATACCATGTACATTCACGCAAATCCGAACCCGAATGGACTATATGTCGAGGATTGCGTCATACGAGCCATTGCGATGGCGACGAATCGGTCGTGGGATGATATTTACATCCATATCTGCATAGAGGGCTATCTTATGAAAAACATGCCCTCGGTAAATAAGGTATGGGGCAATTATTTATCCTCGATCGGTTTTGTTTCTTATCCAGTGCTCGATCGCTGTCCCGACTGCTATACTGTTCGGGATTTTTGTTTCTACAATCCCGTCGGAACTTTTATTTTGGCCACCGGCTCCCATGTAATCTGTGTAATCGACGGAAATTACTACGACGCGTGGGATAGCGGCGATGAATTACCGATAGCGGTTTGGAGGAGAGACGACTATGCCTTATAACAACTACAATGCTTATGGCAATTCCGGTGTTGTGAATCCGAGAGTGGTTCCGACAGCCGGAGTTAATGTAAATGCTGGATGGAACGGTTACAACCAGGCTCCACAGCAGTCTTCTGATGGAAAGGTTTACGTAAGTGGACGTGCCGGGGCGGACGCATATCCGCTTCCAATGGGGGTTAATTACATGATCCTGTGGGATACAGAGTCTCGCAGGTTCTACGAAAAGGGATACGACAATAACGGTATCCCGCGCGTTCTTGGCGACTACGATTACGGTCCCCATTCTGAACCAGAACCTGTTCCACAGCAGAACGTTGACATGTCCGGTTATGCGACAAAAGACGACATCCAAAAGATGCGCAACGACTTTGACAGAATCCTATCCGAGCTTGCGGTAGGAAATGGCGGAAGGATCGTGAGAATGAATGAATCCAATGGGTAATTTCTTCGATATGATGCAGAAGTTCAACCAGTTCCGTCAGAATCCAATCGGGGCGCTCATGGGAATGGGATACAATGTTCCACAGCATTTGCAGAACAATCCTGAGGGAACTGTGAACTATCTCAGGAACTCGGGTCAGATGAGTGAGCAGCAATTCAATCAGTTCAGTCAAATGGCTCAGCAGTTCCAGTCTCAACAGAATAACAAGGCAAAAGGCTTCTGATCTTCCGGAGGATCGGGAGCTTTTTATATGCCGTTTTGGATCGTCAAGTGCACATAGACAGAAAATTCAAAATGGCAGTAACAACCAAACTACAACTCTTTCGACCGACAAAATACTAATAAAAAGGAGACCTCTACTATGCTTATTGATTCTTCCAATATGCAGCCTTCGGTGAATGTTTACCCCAACGGCGGAATGGGCGGTAATGGCGGCTTCGGCGACGCTTGGGGCGGAAACGGTTTCTTTTGGATTCTGATTCTGTTCTTCTTCGCCATGTTTGGTGGCTGGGGCGGATACGGTGCCAACGCTGGCGGTAACGTTGGTATGGGCTATATTCCGTATATGAATGCCGGTAATGAAGTGCAGCGAGGCTTCGACCAGTCTGCCATCATGGGTGGTCTGACCGGTATCCAGAATGCCGTGAACAACGGATTTGCCAATGCCGAAGTGTCCAGGTGTAACCAGCAGGCGAATGTGCTTGCCACCCTGAACGCGAATCAGAACGCCAACACCGCCGCGATGAACGGCCTGGCTATGAGCCTGCAGAACTGCTGCTGTGAGAATCGTGCCGCGACTGCTGACCTGAAGTACACCGTTGCGACCGAGGCCTGCAATGACCGCGCCGCTGTGAACGATGCCCTGCAGGCTGTCACCGCGCAGAGCAACGCCAACACCCAGCGGATTCTGGACATGATGTGCCAGGATAAGATCGACGCGAAGAACGAGCGCATTGCCGAGCTGCAGAATCAGCTGACCATGGCCCAGCTGGCGGCTTCCCAGAATGCTCAGACTGCTCAGATTCTGACCGATAATCTGGCTCAGACGCAGGCGGTTGAACAGTATCTGGCTCCTGTTCCGAGGCCCGCTTACGTCGTTCAGAACCCCAACTGCTGCGCCCCTAACTTCAACAGCTGTGGCGGCTGTGGTTGCGGTCGATAAGCAGGAGGTGGGATGAATGGCTGAA
>Ga0326514_10001191_pt1 | contig 17000 bp, 24 predicted proteins | sample 3_2548_0518_D_FD_203653 | JGI IMG/M metagenome (GOLD analysis project Ga0326514, IMG submission 203653) | Bovine rumen microbial communities from UC Davis, California, United States - 3_2548_0518 | ecosystem: Host-associated > Mammals > Digestive system > Stomach > Rumen | place: USA... | reverse complement strand
TCACAATCAGTATCTGCTCTATGTTAAATACCTTGATGGTTATCGTTCCTGTACCAAGGCTCTCGCCGAGCGGCAAGAAGAGTACGACACGGCGAAGGACGAACTGCAAGCAATCGTTGACCAAATGGACGAGATTAAGGAAGCAGTGGCGAAAGAGAATAACTTCACGCCGGAAGAACTGGAACTGCTCGACCATTATTACATTTTCACAGATTACACCAATGATAATATCCTTACGACATCGCAGTCTACTCCCGAAGAGATCGTAGATATTGAGGACTAGCTATACCGTGATGCGGCTGACAGACTTTACGCTGCCTCTCATCCACAGTATGCATGGTCAACAACGCAAGACAACCTTTTGTTAATGCCGGAGTTTCGGGCTTGGCACGGTCAGCTTAACGTCGGTAATTTCATTCGCATTTCGATGCGTGATGACTGGCAAGTCAAACTCCGTATCTCCGAGATAACGCTCAACCCGTTAATGATTGATGCGACGCTCAATTTGGTGTTCACGACAATGACTTCGTATAAGTCAAAAAGAAATGACGCCGTTTCTATCCTTGGAAGCGCTGGTGGTGGCTCGACATCGAAGAACTCGATTACTTCAAACTTTGCTGCTCACTCCGGGACGGCGGATGATGTCAATGTAAGTACCGATCTGATTATGCGGATTCTTCGGCACGGTCAGTTCACGAACTATATGAATAGCCAGCAGAATACACTGACTGGGGATACTATTTAGGCGGTTCAGGGCGACATTGACAACCTTGTAGCGCAGTCTATGTCTGCGGTTACCATTAGTGTTGACCAAATTACTGGCACTACAGCGTAGTTCCAAGAAGTGTTTTCGGATTATATTGGTGCTAATTATCTAGCGACAACAGTTCTCCAGGCTGACACTGCGACGATTAAAAATTTATAGACGGGGTTAGTTAATGCTGACAGCGTTGTGTCTGCTCTTGTACGTGCTAATGAAGGCGACTTTAGCTCGTTAACGGCGAACACTGCGTTTATTGAGTATCTGAACTCCGGTATCATTGAGGCTGGAACAGTATCGGCTGACAAAGTAATCGCTGCGCTTGTTGAAGCACAGTAGGGTGATTTCGATGGTCTGACGGCGAATACCGCTTTCATTCAGTATCTCAACTCAGGTATCATTACAGCCGGATCTATTGACGTTAATGACTTGAAAGCTAAATTAGCTACGATTGATACGCTTCAAGCTGATTCGGCGTTTGTCAATTACCTTCAGACTATTAACAACACTGCGATTGAGACGAAGGCTGAACAAGGTTACTTCTACGATTTGATCGCCGGACATATGACCGTTGGCGAACTCGCTGCCGGGGATATCACTATTAGCGACTCGATGCGGATCCTCTCAGAAAACGGCAACCTTATCATGAACGGCTCCGCTCTTCAGATTCTCGGAACAGATTCACAGGGTAATCCGTATGTCGGGGTACAACTTGGGTACGCCTCAAATGGACAGCCGAGCCTTGTGCTTCGAAATGAAAATGGTGCAACGATTGTTGATCCGAATGGTATTACGTCAGATGCTATCGCTGATGGACTGATTGTTAACGACATGATTCATAACGGAACGGTTTAGAAATCGAAGCTTGCATTCGAAATTATCGAACCGAATGAGCAGGGCGGAATTGATATTACGCAAGTATATGACGGCTCCGGCGGGAACTTCGGTGTTCAGTATACTTCGTTTAAGCAAGGAACTGAGCAGGCCTTGAGCGATTTGGGACAAGAAATTGAAGATATAGCAAATTACGATTTACATATTGAAACCCCGTATGGAACGAATATTTGGGGCGGAAATGTACAACTCAATGTGAAACTTTTAAAGAACAATGTGGACGTAACGGATGAATACGATGCGTCTTGTTTTACGTGGACAAGAACTTCGCGTGATCATGACGAAGATATGTACTGGAACAGTAATCACAGCGCCGGGGCAAAAGTTGTCACAATCACAGCGAATGATGTAAGAATGAACGCCGATTTTCAGTGCAAATTTGAGTATGAAAATGTCACTGTTGTGGCGGATTAAAGGAGGGAATAATAAATGGGTAAAGTTTAGGCCTTTTCGTCTGTAAGTGTTTGCGACCTTACGGATGTAGGTGTAATTAATTTCTATCTAACTAGCAATTTGCCGAACAGTGTCGTTTATGACCCGAATACAAATAATGGCACTTACTCACCGAACTGGGCAAGTTCTAATCTGGTTATTACGCCAGTAATTTCATATAATGGTACGAACCTTGGTTTGACCGCTACTGGACTTTCAATCGCTTTTACTAGGAAAGTCGGCACTGGTAATGCAACTGCGCTTACGACTGGGGAAACAGTTTCTAATGGTGTACTTCGTGTATCTGCAAATAAAATGTCTGGGCTGTCAAGTGGACAACTGACCTATATTTGTAATGTAACATATACGGATCCAGATACTGGTGTTCCCATTAGTGCTCAAGCATCGTTAACGTATACACTGGTAACGATGGCTTCTGAAATTAAATCTGCGAACATTACTGGCGAAAATACGTTTTTGTACGATACTGGACGAAATATTGTTGGTACCGGAACAATCACATTGACAGGTAATGTCAGTAACTGTTCTATAAGTCAATGGCAATATAGGAATTCTGACGGGGACTTTGTTGCTTTCCCGTTAACAAATAATGATACGAATTCTGGCCCTACTCTTGTTGTTAAACACGATGAGCCTGATATATGGTTAAATGCAAAAACTGCAATAATCAGACTTACGACAAACGATAACAACATATACGACGTTACACAAATCAACAAAATATATGATGGTGCAGCGGGTAACGCAACGATTGCTGCTGTTTTAACAAACGAGAATCATACAGCTCCAGTTAATGCTCAAGGTGAAGTTAATTTAGATAACTCATCAACTGAAATTCATATTTATGAAGGTGGTAATGATGTAACAAGTCAGTGGACTATAACGAAAGTTGATGGGTCTGGATTAACTGGCACATACAATAGTTCGACGCATATCTATACGCCAACTTCTCTTACGGCTGATACTTCTTATGCAGAGTTTACGTGTACAAGAACCGGGTATTCTACTGTTACGCGTCGTTACTCAATTACTAAGCAATACGCTGGTATTAACGGCAAAGATGCAGTAATCTATGAATTATCCCCAGATGTGTACGCGATAAATATTGATGAGAGCGGTAATTATACGCCAGCGAGTGGTGTTACGTTTTCTGCGTATAAAAAGGAAGGTGATACGTTAACAAAAACCACGTATAGCGGAAGATTCAAAATAAGTGAATCAACAAATGGGTCAGACTTTTCTGTAAAATATACGAGTGGTTCAAACGAATCTTCTTATACGTATTCTCCAAGTACAAATACTGCCGTTGCAATTAAATGCATTCTTTATGCAGCTGGAGGAACGACAACACAGCTTGATGAGCAAACAATTGTTATTACTCGTGACGGTATTTCTGGTGATGACGGACAGCCTGGTGTTGACGGTCTTTCTATGGGGCTTGGTAACTATTCTGACGTTATCCCATGTAACACATCTGGAAAAGCAGCATCTCAAAGAGATATTACTATTCCGTTTTATGCTTATAAGGGAATTACGCGAGTGGCTGTGACTGCAACTGTCGGCACTCTTCCATCTGGCGTAAGTGTAAATCAAAATAAGGCCGGGACTACATCTGCTGATGGTCAGTTGGTTCTTCGTGTGGCAAGTGGAGCTACATTTGGAAATTCTTCTACGATGACTGGAGATATTACAATTACACTTACGGCTGAAGGCAAGGCTGTAGCATATAAATATACTTGGACTAAAAACAAACAAGCCACCAACGGCACAAATGCTGTGCTTCTTCAATTGTATAGTGAGGATGGCGGCAATGTAGAAGAAGGCAAAAATACAACTATCAAGGCGATTGTTCATTCTGGTACTTCTGATGTAACGTCCTCTTCTTCTTTTGTATGGAAAAAATTTGAAAGTGGAGAATATAAGACTATCTCTGGGCAAACTGGAAGTTCAATAACAATCACTCCGGCAATGGTTACTGATCAGATGTGGCTGAAGTGTGAAGCAAAATATCCAACTTCGGCGACAAACCCATATTCTGCGTATTATACTATCGATGATACAACAGATGATTTGACAGCCTATACGTATGCTACGATTTCTGAGTTCAAAAACAGCCAGGGTTTCGGGGCAATTTATACTAGAGTTTATAGAAACGGCGTCGAAGTTGATCCGATTAAGTCCACAACATTCTCATCAGTTGCTCCCACTGGGGCGTCAAATGGTGATTATTACTATCATCTTGACAGCACCTCAAAAACTTGTGTTTTGAAAAAATACAATGGAACTAGCTGGGTAAATGCAACTGCAGCTGATAACGATACATATGTTTACTCTTACTATCGGATTAATAATGCCGGGGATTCTGTAGATACCACAGCTGCCTGGAAGACTGGTCGCGCCCAATACGTTGATCCATCAATTATTAATGGTAGAATGCAATTTATCTGCGAAGTTTCGGATTCTTAATGAGGTGCTGCTATGAACAATAAGAATGAAAGGAGGTGCCGAAATGTTAGCGACATCTTCTGTTAGTATAATAAACGTTGACGACGGAGCAAAAATAGTCGAGAACATCGTCGAGTACTGTATATACACTTCCGGCGATGTTGTCCCCGGCTCACCGTTAACCGACAGCGAAGGCAACATTATCTACGATGCTAATGGTTTAGTTCTCACCGATGGTGCATGGTCAACCACGATGCCGTAGGCTAAAGAAGGCGATTTCATCTGGACTAGAAGCAAAACGGTTTACTCAGACGGAACATTCGCATTGGCATATATGGTTTCTCATTACGGCGAAAACGGCGAACGTGGCGCAACTGGTGTCTCAGTTACTAACGTCGTGCCGGAATATAGGCTATCTAACTCAAGTACTGCCTTAACTGGAACCGGAACTGGTTATACGTGGTCAACAAAGAAACCTTCTGTTCAGTCAGATCAGTACATTTGGGAAAGACAACGCAACGAACTTTCAGATGGCTCGGTTGTATATTCCGAGGCTGTGTGCGATGTAGTCATGTCTGGTGTTGTGTTCGATGTTAACCAAAATAAGAATGCGATTACTTCGAAAGTTTGGGAAACTGATATCTCTACAAAGATAAATGAGTATGATGGCTCCGCTATGTCTACCGTTCGCGACAGAGTCACGAAAACTGAGAATGATATTAACGGGATTATGAACCAAGTTCTAGATATCTCAAGTCAAACTGTTGACGGCGAAACAGTATATACCAGCGAAAAGCTTGCAGAGATGGTACAAGATGTTAATGGTTTCAAGACTACGGTAGCGAATACATATGCTACAAAAACTGAATCATCTCAAATTCGCACTATTGCAGAACAAACCGCTGACAAATTCTCATGGATTGTTGAAGATGGGTCTTCGGCTTCGTCTGTTACATATACATCGAATGCAGTTAATGCTATGGCAGAGCAGATTAACTTGTCCGGCAAAGTAACTTTCAGTGCTTTTGATACAGATACACAGAATGCACTTACATCTGATACCGAACTGATCGTCGGAACTCAGACCGCTTCAACGAGTGCATGGACTGGCAAATCAACGAAGCTGAAATCAATTGCCGCTGGAACGAGGATCTCATATAAATTGCCGTATGCTTCTACAAGCACAGCCGTCACATTAAATCTTACGCTTAGTAACAATACAGCAACTGGCAAGAAAGATGTTTATTACTTAAACACAACAAGATTGAGTACCCAATACGGAGTAAACTCTATTATTGAGTTGATTTATGATGGCTCAGCTTGGAGAGTGCTTAACCCTTATACCAATTCAAACACGTATGACAGAATAAGATATCAGCAGAATATTCAAGCCGGGGCTACGGCAATTGTGGCTGGGAATATTATTGTCGCCGGGGTTGGCACTGCGAAGTACACTCATTTAAAATTGGGCAACGCGTTTGATACGTCCTATCCGATTTTATACGCTGCTGGGGCGCTTGCCGTAGATGCAACTGGTAATAATAACTACATTGTATTCCCATTAACATTAACCACAACGCAATCTGGGACATATACGGCATATAAGCCGGTATACATAAAAGGCACTCTTTCCGGGACAACGTTTACCCCGGTAAGCACTACCCCATTAACGCAAACCGTACCAACATCAGCGGATGGCTACCATTACATTCTCCTTGGCACAACATACAGTACTTCGGGAATGTACCTTCTCGGCGAACACCCAATTTATATGTACCATGACGGTGGATTCAAAACAGTAGCACAAATAGCAGCCGAGGCTGCAACTACAGCTAATACAGCAAATACTACAGCGAACACTGCCAACGGTACGGCGAACACCGCGCTTAATGGATTAAAAGCTTTCACTGGTACATCAAGTACAGCTACAGGGACAGCGGCAAAAGTTGTTACTTGTTCTGACTCGACATTCGCATTAACCAACGGCACAACTATCACGGTTACATTTTCAACAGCGAACACTGCTGATGCACCAACATTGAACGTCAATTCTCTTGGGGCAAAGGCTATTTATTTTGATAATGCCGTAACGTCATCAACGAATAGGTTTCGGTGGCAAGCTGGATCGGTTATTACCTTCCAGTATAACGGGACATATTGGACTGTCCTGAATTATGAGAACCTTGAGTATTTTACAAGTTCAACAGCCGCCGGAACAGCTGCAAAAACAAATGCGAGTGCAACCGGAACTTTCGTACTTTGCCGGGGTACGACAATCAATGTGTACTTTAGCACGGCGAATTCGGCAAATGCTCCGACGTTAAATATTGGTGCGACTGGTGCATATGCCATTTACTATAAAAACGCCGTAACAAGCGCATCGAATAAATATCTTTGGGATGCCGGAACAACTCTTACATTTACATACAATGGATCGTATTGGTATGTTAACGATGGCGGATCACTAAATGTTAAGAATTATGCTAAAACCGCTGTGGATTGGGTTGGCACAAACGGTTCGACGGTAATAACCGCTTCAGATATCATGAAGACTTGGACTGGCGATGCAACACTTGCGACGACTACGATTGACGGTGGTTATATCAAGACGCACACCATCGAAGCCAAACATCTTGCGACTGATGCAATCATGTCGAATAACTATGAGGCAAACACATCGTCCGTATACTCTACGACCGGAACGTTCCTCGATCTGGCGAACGGCAATATTACAAGCCCGACCTTCGCAGTTGATAATACGAATGGGACGGCTTACATTGACGGAACAATTTCGGCGAGAAACCTTCTTGTCGGTACAGCAGCTGCGGAACTCAGTGCATCTGCCGGAGCACTTAACTCTAGTCAAGGTACACTCATCGGAAATGCTTTGGATGCGGCTGGTGACTATCTCATTTACGACGGTGAGTCTATTTATGTTAAGACGAGTAATTTTAGCATCGACCCGGCGGGGAATGTAACCATGACTGGCGAAGTGAACGCCGCTTCTGGTAGTATTGGCGGTTGGGCGATATCTCCCAAAAACTTACACTACGGCTCTTCGGTCGGCTCTGAAGGAAGTGTGTATCTAATTCCTGAAGGCTCGATGTCTTACCACACTGTGGGCGGTTCGCCCGAAATGTCTGGGTGGGTCATCACTGCCGGGGACAGTTTTGGGGTTACCAATAACGGATCGCTCTACGCAAACGACGCTAACATCACTGGAACGTTTACTATCAATGACGGCGGAATTGGTGGAATGACTATCGATTCTGACAGTGTGTATGGTACGACTGCTGGCATGTCATCGAATTAGGCAAAATGGGCTTTCTGGGCTGGCGAGACTAATGGTAAGCATGGGGCTTCAGATACAAATGCCGTATTTAAAGTTGGTAGCAACGGGAAGTTGTATGCTACTAATGCTGAGATAACTGGTAAAATAACCGCTTAGAGCGGAACGATTGGCGGTTGGAAAATAACTAGTGATAGTCTTTATTATTATACCGATGATACTGTTCCGCAAGTTGGCACAGCTAACAGTGTATTTTTATTCCCAGAAGGCTCATCCACGAAAAAATCTATTGGTGGGTCGCCATCAACTACGAATGGATGGGTGTTTACCGCCGGAAATGGATTCGGTGTTACTAGAACTGGTGCTGTATATGCGAATTCTGGGAGGATTGGTGGAGTTACATTAAGCGATTGCAATATTTATGCCTACAATACCACCACTACCCCATCTTTTTAGTTGCTTAGTACTGGGTCCTTAGCAATCGGCGGAACATCTGGAATTACGGTAGACACAAATGGTGTTCTTAGTATTCCGGCAGCTCAAATTACAGGAAAACTAACCGCTGGTCAAATTGAGGCTGGCGCTCTTACAATTACTCAACTTGCCGGGTTTGACATAGACGATGATATGCTCCGTACAGCAGGTATTGATTCATCATCAATAGAAGCGAATTCGATAACTCTATCTACGACAGATTTTTCTAGAACAGCAGACAATAGGACATATGCTGGGTTAAGATTTGCGATAGGATCGAACTTCTTTGTTTCAAAGTCCGGCGCACTTTATTGTACTTCTGGTAGAATTGGCGGATTCTCAATGGATGCAACCCACCTTTACGCTCTTGACAGCAACTACGCAAATTATACGTATTTGTAGGGCATTGGAACTGATGGGAGCGTTTATCTTGGTGCCACCAATCTTATACCAGATGGAACTTCTACCTCAAATTATTCGGCTGTTGCCGGGTATAAAACAACCACATGGAGATTAACCATCGGTAAATATTTTGGTGTAACAGGGCATGGTGATTTATATTGTAACTCTGGGAATATTGGTGGTTTAACCATATCATCAGATAGACTATATAATGGCTCAGTTGGAGCTGATGGAAGCATATTTGTCGGGGCTAGTAACTTAGGATACGCAACGGTTGCTGATTATTACACAGATAAATGGCGATTTACCGTTGGAGAAAATTTCGGCATAACTGGATCAACGGTTTATGGTAAAAGGATACGAATTATAAATACCAGTTCGACAAAATGGGATTTTAATAGCGATACTTCTGATTATACTTTTACTGTTAAAAACTCACACGCTACCGATTCTTCTAAAAGAACTACTCTGAAAATTGGTGCAGCAGGCGAGGCTGGTATGATGGTAAAGAACAATTCTTCAAACATAGGAGGGTTTATTGTTACGAACGGTAACGAGATGGGAATTATTAACTGGACTAATGCCAGTAACCCATCATGGCCATTTCGATATAGTTTTAGTAACAGCAATGTTTATATCGCTGGAACTCATGTTTATATAAATGGCTCCCAATACACATCATCGGACGAAAGGATTAAAACAATTCACAAAACGCTTGACGATAACCACAAGAAATTGTTTATGTCATTAAAACCAATTGAGTATTCGTTTATTGACAAGCCAGAAGAAAAGCATTTCGGATTGGGGGCGCAAACTACCGAAGCTTCTATGAATGAATTAGGATTTGGGGCAGAATATAGTATGGTTAACCATTCATTAAATAATCATAAAGACCAATATGGCATAGATGAAAGCTATTACTTGAATTACATCGAAGCCCTTATGCTATCCGTCCCAGTTGTTCAAGACCACGAAAAAGAGATCGCGAAGCTTAAGACCAAAATAGAGGAACTTGAAAACAAATTGTCTCAATTGACGCAATAATTTTATGGTCGTATTATGGTCAGCGGAGGTGACACAATTGAAAGCCAATCGAACTGATGCGGTTACAATACGACTGACGCCGGAGCAAAAAGCAAAGATTGTAGAATATGCAAAAGAAGATGGACGTTCAATCTCCGGCATAATACGAAAAATTATTATATATTACATTAACTACAGGGAGGCTCGTTGAGTCTCTCTGTTTTTATATTCGGAGGATTTATATGGAATACAATTTGATTTTAAATGGAGAATATACTTATCCGCTTATATCTCCAAATATTTTTAGAGCAGAAGGCGATTGCTATCTTACTATTGGTGCGGATGATTTCGCCGAAGTGAAACAGCGTTTCTCGGATATAAAAAACATTGCCGTTATGCATGGTAATACTATTTTATCAGAAAGTTCAAAATATACGAAATACAGCGGGATAGCTTTAGGAACCGAGTGTTACGATCCAGATATTGGATCATATATCTCTACTTTTGCGATAACACTTCAAGCTCCAGACCTTGCGACGCAAGTGTCAGATATTGCTAAAAAGCTAAACACTGGCATAGACTACAATGAAGCCACGTTGGCTGAATTTAAAAACTACAGAATCACTCAGAGCAAAAATGCTCTCTCAGAATTCCTCGACACTCATCCTCTTCTGTCAACAGCCCACAACAACACGGCGGCTTATTATTCGGTAACCAAAGAGAAGCAAGACCTTATGACTCAGCAGTACCTCAGTTACCAAATCGCAAAAGCCGTTGATCCCGAGCATGCGGTGCTCACGTATAACGCAACAGGCGAAGTTTGTGAACCGTGGTTAGAGACGGAGTTCTTACAGCTGATTATGGAAGTAAAGGCGTACGTTTATCCGCTCGTTTCCTATCAGCAAACCGTTGAAAAGATGATTATGGAATGCACGACAAAAGATGCAGTTTCTGAGATTGTTATCGATTACGGTTCCGCTATTCCTTCCCCGGAAGAGACGGAACAAGAGGGGGCGTAATACATGGCTGTTAATTTAAATGCCCTTGCCGAAGTACAGACCGTAGGGTCAAATCAAAACATACTTCTCTTCGGCGACAATAATGTTGCGACAAGGATTGACTACGATAAACTTGCTGAGGCGATTCTTAATAAGACGAGAGACGAAATTGGCGGTGTAAGCCCGATCTCTGCTATCGCTACGCTTCAGGGTACGGCATACACAGTGTCATGGCCCAATGACACTTATGTTAAAATAGCAACATCCCTTGAAACTTATATTGCAAATCATATGGCTGGAATCTTTTATCTGTGGAGTACAACTAACGACTATAACACCGTCGGTGCGCCGAGCCAGAATGCGTATCATTACTTTATCACAAAAACAAATTCTTCGGCGGCTATTGTTTAGGCTGTTCAAATGTCGAACGGGTCAACCGCAAAAATGTACGTGAAACAGATGTATGGCGGCACATGGGGCAATTGGATTGCGCTTGCCGTGTGATTATGATTTAAAGGAGAATATATTTTTATGAAAATTACAAATGGAACAATAGTGGAACTTATTGAAGTGATTAACAAGTTTCAAAACGTAACTGGAAAACTTGCCTACGCAATGGCTAAGAATAGAAGGATCCTCGGAGAACACATGAAAGACTTTGAAGAGGTAAGAAATGAACTGATAAACAAATACGGCGAAACAGACGAGAACGGGAACACATTCATCAATCAGAACTCAGAAAACTATCAGGCTTTCGTGGATGAGATTGTACCGATCCTTAATATCTTAGTGGACGTAGACCTCTTCCAACTCGACAAAGATGAGTTTGAGTTGCCGTACTGCGAGAACGCAACTATGAACGACTACTCTCTCATTGAGGCGGTTTTTGTTAAACAGGAAGAATAAAGATTGAGAGGTGATAATCAATGCTATCTGTTTGGTTACCACTAAACGGGAATCTAGATAACCAAGGCTTAAGCGACGGGGTGATTACAGCGAATAGTGCTACGGTAAGCAATTCCGGGAAATTCGGCGAGTGCTATCAGTTTAACGGGAGCAGTTCGATTTCGATTGCCTCCGTTGCTATTCCGTCGAACACACCCGAATGGAGTTTTTGTTGTTGGTTTTGTTTGGCAGATACCACGACCACATCAGCGGTTTGTTTATTCTCTGAGCGGAGTGTGGCCGGTGCCGCCGGGTACACGATTTTCTTGTATCCCAATAATGGGAATATCCTGATAGATGACGGCAAAAGGGCAACATTTAATACGATGTCCTTAACCGCAAATACATGGTATCACTTGGCTGTCCTGCGAACGCTTGACGGCAAAAGGGTGTATATCAACGGAGAATTAAAGGCTTCTGGGGCAGCTGACGGTCTTGGAGACACAACAGCCGTGAACACATACGGATGTTTGATCGGTTTGGCGCAGTCCGGCACGGCTCTTACAACTGGTGACCAAGGATTTAAAGGAAAGATGAACGATGTAAGGATTTATACTCATGCCATCTCTCGGGATGAGATTCATCGTTTATCACAAGGACTTGTATTGCACTACCCTTTGGCTATGCCCTAGCTTTCTGATCTTACCGATGCCGAATACGATGCGCTTATGTTTGATGATGATGCTGTATATGATGTATCCGGTTTTAAGAACAACGCCAGTGTGAGATACGGTTAGTTAACACACTCTAACGACACTCCAAAGTATGAAACTTGTTGTGTATTCGACGGCGCAACCGCAATAACCCTTGAGCCGGATTTATACAAACGATTCATTAAATGCGCCAAAGACGAACTGACCGCAAACATCTGGGCGTATAAGGATGACTGGACTGAAAGTGATGGAACGACTACTCAGAAATGGACGATGTTCAGTTGCCAAGAAAGCGGCGGTTTTGCAATTTATGAAAGAGGCAACGGTACATTCCTCTTTGTTGTCGGTACGGGAGCGTCTTCAAACAGCTACATCTCAAAGGGTACGAGTACCGGATATGCCGGAACGCTATCTCCAGGGTGGCATATGTTCACGGTCACCTACGATGGCCTTGTCGGGCTAGGGTACATTGATGGTCAATTAGTTACGAATACATCGGCTAAATACACAACGAAAACTCCTCTGTTCTATAATACTGGCACTACAACGTTGCAGATTGGAGCAGAAGCATCTGGAAGCAATGTATATAGGCCGGGGGGCATGTATTGGAATGGTAAACTATCTGACTTCCGTGTGTATACAACTGCCCTCTCTGCGGATGAGGTCTTGAAACTTTATAACGGTGAATAAGAAAAGGACGGTGATTTTGTGGCAGAAACTACAATTTTAGAGAATTTACGTGCGGATTCTGTGAATACGACCGAACTCTACGCCGGAGATATGGTTGTAACCGGATCTGCCAGATTTGCAAATGGGATTTATGGCGAAATGAAAAACAGTGTAAATATCAATACTGTTTCCTCCTCAGCCACGATCCCGGATACTTGGACAGTCATTGTGAGTGACGGCAACGCTGTACATCGGATAACGTTCGCAGATTTATGTTCTGCGATTGCTACGAAAATGGGACTCCCATCAACAGCGCATACATATCTTACGATGGAATGAGAGGAGGTTGATTTATGGCAACTTAGAATATTAACACAGTAACTAACACATCAGAACTAGCTAGTACGGATTATGTGCTGGTTTCAAAAGGCGGCTCTGCATTGCAACGTGTCCCATATGATGATTTTGTGAGTTCAATTTTGGGTAATTTCAGCGCAACTGCCGGATATCATAATGGGATTTATCGCGGTGCCAATATTACAAAGTACCTTACGGATGAGACTTTATGGAAACGAATTAACGGAAGCGGTGGATATAAACTGTTTGAGGATCTTTACTTGGGTGACTATATAACTGCGAACGGCATTAGTTACGTTATTGCAGATTTTGACTACTATTATCATTCGGGGAATAAATCTTTCTCTCCGCATCACGTTGTCATGATGCCGCAAACGTATATGACCATACCGGAAGGCACTGTTCTGTATGGCTCAGAAGATACTCTGACTTTTATCAATACGGCAAACGTCGGGGCAAACGTATCATCACAAGAAACTGCAACGGCTTTTAAGTGGAACGGCACAATGGAAGACCCGAACACTAGCACAACGGCTGGGGGTTACAAGTACAGCCGAATGCGGACGGTTATCATGAAAGCGGCTGATACGATTGTGGTAAACGCTTTTGGTGCTGATCATGTCGCAAAAATTTCGCCCTTATACCCCAATCCTGCTTCCGAAACAGCCTCCGGGCTTGCGAGTAACTGGACATGGTATAATAGTACTGACTGGTCAAATATACTTCGGCAGTCGATTTGTGATTTACCAAACGAAACATAGCTGCATGGGCAACAGATGTGGGGACTAGGCAATTCATATACCAACACGACGCATGAAGTAGGAATTGATCGAAGGCAGTTTGCACTTTTTGCGCTTTCTTCATACGCTAACAATGTGAGTGTTAACCAGTGGACTCGTTCCGTTTGTTCAGCAGAAAGTGTAGGAATAGTTTCAAGCGGGGGAATGCCAAGCACAGGTGGGGCAGCAAATGCTCGTACAATCCGCCCCCGCTTCGTTTTGGTTGGATAATTTAGGAGAATAAGGAATGACAGATTTTTATAAGAACACTCGTGCTTGTATAGACGAATACAACGCTATCGTGAACAAGATCTATAGAAGCACCGAGGAAACTACGGACGAGGAAGATGAGAAACTTTAGAACCATTGCCTCTACCTCGCCCATGCGTTGATCAAAGATATCCCCGATGTCGGGGACATTAAGACTGTGGCGAAGATTATTGTAGACACAGTGAAGTAAGGAGGAATTACTATGAGGAAAGCCGCTGTACGTTACGGTGTTCTCTTCGTGGTTGGCTTCTGTCTGTATACCACTTTTGAAGTTTTGTTCCGGGGATACTCGTTTTGGTAGTCCGGTGTCATGGGCGGTTTGGCACTCATCATTATTGGGCGGTTAAACAACGAAATCTCCTGGGACTTCCCGCTGTTTTGGCAATGCGTTGTCGGCGGCGGAGTTGTGACACTCATCGAACTGATCGTAGGAACGTATGATAGGCTTTTCTGGCATCTTCATATGTGGGACTACTCGCACATCCCACTTAATTACCGAGGAATCATATGTTTGCCGTTTAGTTTGTTGTGGTGCTGTCTCGCCCTTTTGGCGGTCTTGTTGGACGACAGCATCGAGTATTACGTGTTTCACGGTGACATCCGGCCTTATTACCGTACAATAGCCGGATACATTATGTTTATGCTTCCGGCTCGGAAGTGTAGGAAGGGAGGAAATTAAAATGGACGAACTAAAGCCATTACTCGAACTTGACTACGCAACGCTTCTCGTCGCCGTGATCACATTTATGATAGGACTATCGGCGTTGAGAAAGATTGTGGACGAATTCTGTCGGTGGACAGGAATAGAGTTGAAGTGGATGCGTGAGAAGCGCGAGTAGAAGGAACTTGTGGAAAGTACTGCCAACGAGGTCGAGGAAGTCAAGAAGGGGCACACCGAGATTATGTAGGCGCTTGACAAAATTCTCGTCAAATAGGATGAGCGTCAGGATAGAACTGACTATATCAGTGCAATGACGATCCGAAGGCAGTTAGTAACTGGGTGCGAAGAGGCGATTAGCCGTGGGAGTATATCATTTACCGGACTTTCATCGCTTGAGGATCTGTATAAGGTCTATCACTCCGAAGAGTATTTAAATCAGAACTCATACGTCACTGACCTGATGGAAAAGGTTAGGCGACTTGAGGTATCTAGAAATGATTGATCCAGTGTGATAGCTAGGCACTGGAGAAGGAGGAAATTATGAGTGTATATGAAATTATTATGACTGTTGTTGCAGTAGTATTCGGCTTCCTGAGCCTTTATATTAAGCAGAAAACAAATATTTATGAGCGCGCTGCGGAAGCTATTGATATGGCAGAAGCATCTTACACAGATGTTAAACAAGGCGGAATGAAAATGTACTATGCTGTTTAGTATGTTGCAAGCTTTATTCCGGCTCCGCTTCGTGTGGTATTTACGGATGAGGTTGTCCAGAGCATGATTCAATTCGTATTTAATAGTATGGCACAGTATGCGACAAAACAGCTTGACAAACTTGTTGAGAAAACTGATGTAGGTAAATGATCGAGAGGGGCTTCGGCTCCTCTCTTATTTTTAGAAATAGGAGGTGAGTTATCATGTCAAGTTGGATTAAGAAGAATATCATTTCAGTCACTGAAGGTGACTCTCTTTGGACAAAATTATCTCTTACAGACTCTGATGGTAATGAGTACGTCCCAGATCCGGGCGATGTAATTCGATTCGCTCTTAAAAAAACTACAGACGACTCTGAGGCACATCTTGTCGAAAAGATTATTTCAAACGACACACTTGAACTGCGATTAGATCCTGAAGACACTAATTTCCCGCCGGGTGATTACTATTACGACATCGAAGTTACACTGAACAACGGCTTTGTGGATACAGTGGTCGGGCCTTGTAAATTCAAGATAACGCCTCAAGTTGGAGTTTGGAGGTGAATATCTGTGGCAAATACTGATAGATATATCTCTGGTTTGGTTGAAAATCTAGAGAACTTAAGCGGTTCACTCTCTTCGCCACAGAACATCGAGGGCGCTCTTTCTAACGCAACTCTGCGTGGAATTCCGGTTGAACTTCAGATTGCTGGTACGATGCTGCAGTGGAAATACCTCGATGAAGATATATGGCGTGATTTAATAGATCTTTAGAATATTGATTATGAATTGCTGCTCAACCTCCCGCAAATCGAGGGTATGAAGTTGATAGGCAATAAGACTTTTGAAGACCTTGGCTTAACGGCGCTTACCGCCGCTGAAGTAGAGGCTGTACTTACGTAAGGAGGAGAGAAATGAAATTTTTAGATTCAAACGGCGTTTCGATCCTCTGGCGAAGGATTAAAGAAACGTTTGCGAGGAAATCTGAAACTATAAAGGATATTTCTCGCGATGATACTACATTTACGGTAACTCGCGCCGATGGTACGACATTTGAGTTTACGCAGAAAGACACAACTTACGATGTCGCCACTACTGCTTCTTCCGGGTTAATGTCAGCGGCGGATAAAGCAAAGTTGAACGGTGTGGAATCTGGCGCATAGCCAAATGTGATTGAATCGGTGTCGGTGAATGGCACCAAGCAACAAGTAACCGCCAAGGGCGTCGATATCA
>Ga0326514_10001190_pt1 | contig 17011 bp, 15 predicted proteins | sample 3_2548_0518_D_FD_203653 | JGI IMG/M metagenome (GOLD analysis project Ga0326514, IMG submission 203653) | Bovine rumen microbial communities from UC Davis, California, United States - 3_2548_0518 | ecosystem: Host-associated > Mammals > Digestive system > Stomach > Rumen | place: USA... | reverse complement strand
TATTGATGCCACAGGGGATGCCCTGTTGTCGCGATTTGCCGGGGTGCCCACGGAAAAAGGTTCGGAAACAAATGGGCGGAATCAACCCATGAGCCTGCGGTTTGAAATGGGAGGCATAGATGTAACGAAAGTTTATCATTTCTTTCATGATAAATTGAAGGACACCTGGTTAGAAGAAAACTGGTCTAAAAAATTTAAGGAAGATGTGAAAAAAGGCCGCGATCCGTTTTGGGAATTTGCCAAATGGAAGAAAACCGAGAATGTCTTTCGGGAAGGCGTTAAGAAAGGCGAGCTCACGGAAGATGATGTTCTGTATATCCAGGCTTTTTCCGTACAGGGCAAGCCACATACCATGTCCATGAACTGCCCGGAAATGCCGCCGTTGATGTTTTCGGCCACCGATGCTGTTTCACGCAGCAAGGCGGTATCCTTTGGGCGGAAGATGATGCGCCGTTTGGCCGTTTACTTCAAGGGCAATATTCCCGGCTTCGAAAAAGCCTATATCAGCCGTGAAGCCAGTATGGTAGGCGTGCGCGAGTCTTGGCGGATTCGTGGGAAATACTATATGGAAGCCAATGATTATCTGCAGGCACGTCATTTCCCCGATGCAGTCTGCCGGACGGCATACCCCATTGATATTCATGATGTGAAGCTGGATTTTTTTGAAAAGCTGAAAAAGGGCCAGTATTACGAAATCCCCTATCGTGCGCTGGTGACCAATAAGCTGTCCAATCTGCTGGTGGCAGGACGCTGTGCCAGCGGCAGTTTCGATGCGCAGGCTTCCTTCCGTATACAGCCCACCTGTATGAGTATGGGAGAGGCAGCCGGTATCGCGGCAGCTTGGGGACTATCGCGGAACATTCCTGTAAATGAAGTTAAATGGGAGGATATACCTGCTGAAAAACGCAGTTATGTAAGCCAATAACACGGCTCATCAAGATTTTTTGCTGTGTAAGGGGAAATATCTTGAGGTCAGAGGTGTTGGCATGGAACCTCTCCGGTATAGCCGCTAAACTGCAGACGGAAGGCCCAGACTATGTATATCTAAAGGCTTTCTTGCAGGAACTGGCGGATAACGGCATCGTTTATGAACTACAGAATAAACAGATAAGGTCATTACCTGCAATCAGAGAGTCGTGGCTGGATTTATAGCTGAAATTTTGGAATGGCACAGAAAAATGAATTGGAAGAAGAATAGCGATATATTTGAAATTGGCTGGCTGCATCAGCCGAAAAATAGCAATTTCACGCTGAACTTTGGTGCTGTAGCAGCCTGCGGCAAGCAAAGAGGAGCTGCGGGCAAGGTGAGCCTGATGTGGAAATTCTAAAGAGAATCCTATGTGCAGTACAAGGATTTTCAAACTAGCTGAAAAAACATAGAAGGGAGAAATTATATGCATCAATATTTTTTTACGTACAGGCAGAGAACGGCCTTGGAAAAGAATGTCATCTTGGTGGCAATCACAGCTTTGCTGGTTCTGCTTGGGTTTGGAAACACCTCCAGTGCATCGATTGCGATTCATGGTAACAGAGCTACGGCTGGTTATTGGACAGAGAAAAATCCTGACGGGGATAAAATTTGCCTGACGCAGGAAGAGATTGCCTCCATCAATCAGGCGATGCGAAAAAAAACTGCCAGCGTGACAGATCTGATAACCTATCCGCAAGCTGTTGGTGGTGCAGAGTTAAAAGAGTTGATACTTGGCGCACAGCAGGATTTCCGTGGTGAAACCGAGCCCGGCGAGCATTTTGACAAGGGTGGCAGCCCAATCACCCAGTATGATTACAATGCGGCTCAGGGGAACTGCAATCTGGATGCGGTTCCGGTGAGCAGCGAGGTCCGCTACGGCGTAGTTACTATGCGGACCGATATGCGCCTCCTGCCAACCGCAAAATACTATTTCGATGATAAGTCCTTTCAGCATTATGACGATCTGCAGGGCACGGCTCTCGACCCCTGTGAACCGCTGCTTGTGTTGCATACAAGCAAGGACGGGGCCTTTGCTTTTGCCATAGGCCGTTACTACATGGGCTGGGTAAGTCTTGGGGCCATTGGCTTTACGGACAGGGCAACCTGGGAAAAATATGTGTCTCCTAAAAACTTCCTTGTGGTGACAGATCATAAGAAAAAAGTTCATGTGGGGGGTGCCTGGGATGTCCTCTTTCAGATGGGCAGCATCATTCCCTTGAAATCGTCCGTACCTCAGGGCGGTTTCTATCAGGCTGTTATTCCCGTGGAAATCAACGGCCACCTTTCGGAAGCAGATGTTCCCATCAAGGCGGACAGCACAGTAAATCCTGGCTATCTTCCTTGCACACCAAACAATTTCGTGCGCCAGTCCCTGAAATTCCTTGGGGATGTCTACGGTTGGGGCGGCATGGAGGAGAGTGTTGACTGCTCCTCCTTTGTGCAGGATGTCTACCGTTCCATGGGCATCTTGCTTCCCCGCGATGCCGACCAGCAGGAACTGGCCATGAATCACTCCGTATCCCTAGAGGGACTAAACACTGATGCTCGCTATCAAAAAGCAGCGGAGGCACCTGTAGGCGCACTATTCTTCAAGCCTGGCCATGTGATGCTCTATCTTGGCAAAGATACCAAGGGCACCCCCTTGGCGATTCACTCTGCCAGCAGCTATTTCACCTTCTCTGGCAATAAGGGCAAAAAACACTACATCCGGCGGGTGCTGGTTTCCGACCTCACCTACCAAAACGGCAAAGCCGTCCGGACCATTGATGGCATGACTTCGATTGGAAGTTGTTTCTGAATTTTTTTAACGGAGGATGACGGAAATGAAATTTGACATCAAAAAGAAACTTGCTGTAGCTGCACTTGCTGGTGCGATGACATTATGCAATGGAATTGGCGCATCTCCTGCTTATGCTTCCCAGGCAGACAGGGAGAGCATTGCCCAGGTGGCGCTCTTGCAATCCTTGGCGCAGGGATATTTCGGCGGTACGGTTACGGCCGGGCAGCTTCGCAAGCTCGGTGATACGGGAATCGGAACTTTTGAGGGACTCAACGGCGAGATGATTGTGCTGGATGGCAAGGTCTACCAGGCCTTGGGGGACGGGCGTGTCATCGTTGCCCCCGACAAAACCATCATCCCCTATGCTACTGTGACTTTCTTTGACAAGGATATTGCCGTCAAGCTGGAAGATATCAAGGATAAGGTTGCTTTGGAGAAAGTTTTGAATGATGCCGTTCAGCAGCACGGAGCCAATAGTTTCTACATGGTAAAATTCCCAGCAGAATTCTCCTCCATCCTGTTCCGCAGTGAGTACGGCAGCCAGGAGCCTTATCCTACTTTGGTGGAAGCCTTGAAAGGCAAGCAGACGGAGTTCACCGAGCAAAACATCAAGGGCACTCTGGTGGGGCTGTACTGCCCAAGCTATATGGGGGAACTCAACTCCGTGGGCTGGCATTTCCATTTCCTTTCGGATGACAAAAAGAAGGGCGGGCATATTTTGGAGCTTTCCTTGAAGAGTGCCACGGCTTATCTTGACCAGACGGACAAGTTCACCATGATTCTACATGATGACAAAAAGTTCCACGACCTCAATCTTGCCAAGGATATGACAAATGATATCAGAAGCGCAGAGCAGGATACAAAGGGTAAATTGCAGGGTGAAAAGTGAAATGAGCAATGGTGAAAGGTCTGGCGGTGCATTCTTCCATGACAAAAATTAAGCTTTAGTGGGGTAATATTTATGCCAAGAAATATTTCACCAGTTGAGCTGATATGTCTGCTACTGATGGCAATACTTATGCTGCCTGGGGTAAATGCAGAGGCTGGCCATACTGGCCAGCCTGTCACTCAATGTGTATTAGCACCTACGGGAGACTGTGTGGAAAAACTGCTCCAGTCCATGACACTGGAGGAAAAGATTGGGCAAATGCTCATGATTGGCATCCAGGGTACTGATGTGGATGAGGAAAGCCTCTTTATGCTGCATCAGTACCATATCGGAGGCATCATACTCTTTGACCGAAACATGAAAACTCAGGAACAGGTGAAGCAACTCAATGCTCACTTGCAAGAACAGGCTGAAGAAAAATTGCCCCTCTTTATTGCTGTGGACGAGGAAGGTGGAGTTGTGGCCCGCATGAAGGAGCAGTTACCGCCACCTCCTTCTGCCCAAGAAATCGGGGAAACAGGTCAACCGGGAAATGCCAGGCTTTGGGCGGAAAAAACTGCCTGTGCCCTAAGGGATATTGGGTTCAATGTAAATCTGGCCCCAGTGGCCGACATAGGAACCGGACGTGGACGTTCCTTCGGCAATACTCCTGCTGTGGTTACGGAGTTTGTGCGTAGTGCCGCTGATGGCTATGAGCAGGAAGATTTCATCTACTGCCTCAAGCACTTCCCTGGGCTGGGCAGGGGCAAGGTTGATACCCATCTGGACTCCACCGTGGTGGATGCTTCCCGCCGGGAGCTTATGAAATGGGATGTCATGCCCTTTCAGAGCATCATCAGGGAAAAGACCCCCGCAGACTACTTCATCATGGTAAACCATGCCACTTATTCCCGGCTGGAGAAAAATGTTCCTGCCAGCATTTCCAAGGTTATACAGACAGATTTCCTGCGGGGGAAACTGGAGTACCAGGGGGTTATCATCACCGATGACATAGCTATGGGAGCCCTTTCCAAGTATTACGCCCCCTCTGACGTCGCACTAAGAGCAGTTCGTGCAGGCGCAGACATCATTTTAAGCTGCCATGTGTACCAAAATGGGGCAGATGCCTATCACAGGCTGCTTAGGGCCGTGGAGAAAGGAGAAATCAGTGAGGAACGCATCAACGCATCCCTGCGCAGGATTCTTCGGGTAAAACTTGCCCACCTGGCAAATGTATCAGGTCAGCAATAGTCAGCAGAGGGGAGTGGTATATGAGAGCAGTTCGGATTACAGTCATTTGTCTGGTGTTGAATTTCTTATGTTTATCCGCTGCTTGGGCGGGAGAAATATTACAGGAAAATGTTCCTCTGGAACGGAACGGTATACAGCTACATTTGGAGCGTTATGCAGAGCAGGACGGGCAGGAGAAAAAGCCTATCCTGTTTGTGCATGGCGTAACCTACTCATCCCATGAGTTTGATGTTGACTATGGGGATTACAGCCTGACACGCTATTTGGCCCGTCATGGCTTTGAGGTATGGCTCCTGGATATAGCAGGATTTGGCAGGTCAGGAGAGGTCAGGAATGGGTTCCTGCCGGATTCCGATTATGCAGCCGAAGACATAGCAGCAGCAGTTCGTTGCATTCTGGCAAGGCATAATCTTCCTTCCATGGATATTCTGGGGTGGAGCTGGGGAACCGTGACCAGCGGACGCTTTGCGGCAAAATACCCGGAATTGGTCCATAGGCTTGTCCTCTATGCGCCTATCGTGGCTGGCCTTGGTGATGTGCGGGTAAAGGAACCCTTCCATAAGAATACCTGGGAACATGCGGCAGATGATTTTCAAAAGACAGCAGATGGCAGTATAGACTTCAATATCACCGAGAAAGCTGTGGCAGACACCTACCTTGCCAATGCCTGGCACTATGACAAGGATACCAGCCCCAACGGAGGTCGGCGTGATTTATTGGTGAGCAGCAAAAAACGGCTGAATCCCACCGCAGAGATAAAAGCTCCCGTGCTTATTATCGCAGGTACAAATGATACTTATGTAACTCCAGAAATGTGTGCAAAAGCTTATAAGACCTTGCCAAATAAAGATTCGCAGCTGGAGATTATCCCCGGGGCAGCTCATGCCATGCTTATGGAGCGCCCGTACTATAAGCTGTTTCGTGAGAAAGTTATGAAGTTTTTGGTAGAGGACAGAAATGAATGAGGAGGATGATAAATGTCAGTAAGGAGTATAGAGGCACGAGTCAATCCGGTTTACCTTACAGCTAAGACAGCGGTGTGCTTGATGGTGCAGGCGGGAATACCAGATGCGGATAAGGTTGTCCATGCATTGGCTTTGGAAAACAATGCACCACTGCAAAATATGAAGGATGCTGAAACCATCCTGGGCAATGCGCTGGTAGTTGAGGCCAAGTATCGTACCATGTGCCGTTTGATAGAGGCTTCCGGGTATCAAACATGTGTAGATTTGCCATGCGGCTATACGCCTAAAGCAATTTACATGACGGAACATAAGCGGAACTTTGTTGGTCTGGATTTGCCTATCGTTGTACAGGAAGCAGGACCAATTATTCGTCAGCTTGTTGGCCGTGCAGAAAATGTGTCCTTCCACGGAGTAGATGCTACAAACTACACCTCATTGAAAACAGCCTTGCAAGGATGTGCCGGGCCTTTATGTATCTCAACCGAGGGCATGATGATGTATTTCAGTGATGATGAGGTCGATACCGTCATTGCCAATATTCAATGCCTGTTAAGAGAACATGGCGGCTGCTGGATAACCCCGGACCCTGAATATGCGCTGCAGTTTTGCGGTACATTCCGTGCTGTTTTCGGCGAAGAATCCCTTGCCAAGCTCATGGCGACCAAGGACGAGGCCCAAGGGCAGTCAGCAGTGGCTGCTTTAGGCAACGCCTTCATCATAGAGCCGTCAGATATACCAGCTTCGCAAGCAAGGGCTGAAGCGCTTTTAGCAAAGCATAGCCTGAAAGCCGAAAAGGTTAATCTGGGGGAACATATGCCGGAATTAAGCGTTTATAAGCAGTTTGCTCCAGAGCAGATTGTGCGCTTTAAGGAAGCTATGCATCATTGCCATTACTGGGTCATTACCCTTGATAAGGCAAAGGAAATACAAACTGACAGGCCCCGGGAGGAGCAGCCCTTTGAACTGCAATATACAGTGAAAAAGGGAATGCTTCACCTAGCTCTGCATGGCAGGCTTGACACCATCTCAGCACCGAAACTTCTGCTGGCCTGGGAGGAAGCTAATGCTGACGGAAGTGTTGAAGGGGTAAGGATAGATTGTGCACAGCTGGAGTATATATCATCGGCAGGAATTCGCTTGCTGCTTGAGATGCAGGAAAACTGCAGCCGTCATATAGTTTTTTCTGGAGCCAGTGTAAAAGTAAAAGAAATCTTGCAGCAGAAAGGTTTTGGGGAGGTCATATAATGTTATCAAAAAAATAATTTTGCAGCCTGCAAAGACAAAAGAAAATCCTGACCATGGCCGCGCTGTCTCTTTGCCTGACCATGAATGTTTCTTTTGCTGCAGAGGGAGTGGCCAAGGCGGAGCTGGATCAAGAGCTTTCCCAGATGATTGGCGATACTGGCACCAAAGTTCCCGGACTTGGCGTTATTGCCTTTAAGGACGGCCAGGAAGTATATAGCAAATTCCTGGGACAGGCTGTTATTGATGAGCAGCAGCCGTCAAAGAGCAAGCCCTTTACCCGTGACAGCCGCTTCCGCATTGCCTCGGTATCCAAGATGTTTACCATCTTTACCATCATGCAGCTGGTGGAACAGGGGAAACTGGATTTGGACGCTGATGTGAGCAAGTATCTGGGCTTTGAGTTGCGCAATCCCAACTATCCTCAACAGCCAATCACCATAAGGATGCTTGCCTCTCATACCTCATCCCTGCGCGATGATAAAATCTACAGCATCCCGCCCCAGATGAGCCTGCAGGAATTCTTCAAGCCCACCGGCAAATTCTATGTAAATGGCGGGCATTTTGCACCCTGGGGAGAGGAACCGGGGAAGTTTTTCAAATACTGCAACCTGAACTATGGGGTGCTTGGCACTATCATCGAAAAAGTCACAGGGCAGCGTTTTGATATCTATCAGAAAAAGCATATCTTAAAGCAGCTGGATATTCACGCTGATTATGTGCCTGGCAACTTCAGCCGGAAAGAGTTTAAGAAGCTTGGCACGGTCTATCAGAAGAAGGATTCTAGCGGCAAGTGGGATGAAAGGGGTCCCTGGTACGGCACGCAGGATGAGTACAAAAACGGCAAGCCTAAATCTAACACTATAGCCTTGCAAAACCCTTATGACGAAAATTATCAGGAGACATACAGCCTCAAGGGCTACATTCCCGGCACCAATGCCACGGTGTTTTCCCCGGCAGGAGGCCTTAGGATTTCTTGTGAGGAACTGTCTCATGCCCTGGTCATGCTGATGAACAACGGCACCTATAAAGGCCAGCAAATCTTATCTCCTGAATCCGTACAGGCTATGTTCAACCGTGAGTGGATTTATGATGACACGAAGAAAAATGGTTCCAGCTATGGCGGTACAATCCTTTCCTATGGTTTAGGCATCTATCAGATGGACGGAAACACCACAGCCCGCTTCTCCCGGGATACCGGGATTGATTTGGCGGGGCATACAGGAGAAGCCTTTGGCTTGCTGTCCATGCTGGCCTTGAGGCCAGGCACCAAGGATGGCTATGTCTATATTATGAATGGTGAAGCCGTAGAGGAAGACGAAGACGACCGCAGTGCCGGCCAATTCAGCAATAACTATATCTGGGAAGAAACCGTGGGAGACGCTATTTGCCGCAATGTATTTGCGCATAAATAATCTGAGGCTGATATGCTTATCTGGCAGACGATGGAGGTGTATATCCATGAGAAAGAACCTTGGTAACATAATTTGCGGGCTGTTTATGACAGCCAGTCTGACTGTAGCTTTAGCTGCAACTGACTTAATCATGAGTGCAGAAGCAGCACCAGTAGCAGCACAGGTAGTGGGGAACGTGGACCCGGCGGACAGCTCTGACTTTGTGGAGCTTTCCGAGGTGGTGCCGGATGTCATTTTGGAGCCGCGCTATTATTCCACCTACAATTTTGTAGGGGACCGCATAGCTGGGTATCAGGCTCCCCGTATCTTCATGACCAGGGAAGCGGCCCAGGCCCTCAAAGAGGTCTCCGATGATGTGATTAGGCAGGGGTATCGGCTGAAGATTTATGATGCCTATCGTCCCCAGATGGCAGTGGATAATTTTGTGGCCTGGGCAGAAAACCTCAGTGACAAGCGTATGATGGCTTACTTTTATCCTCAGGTGGACAAGACTCGGCTCTTTGCTGATGGCTATATTGATGCCAAGTCGGGCCATAGTCGTGGCTCTACGGTAGATCTGACCCTGTTTGATATGCAGACAGGCAAGGACGTGGACATGGGGAATGTCTTTGACCACTTCGGCATCGAAAGCCATCCCGATTGGTGCGGTGACCCCGAAACTGGCAAATACACGGGCAAATATAAGGGTGCAAAACAGCCCAAGGACGGCAAAATCAATGAGGTGCAGTTCAAGAACCGCATGATACTGCGTGAGGCAATGCTCAGGCATGGCTTTAAGCCCCTGTCCACGGAATGGTGGCATTTCACCTTGAAGAATGAGCCGTATCCTGATACATATTTCACCTTCCCTATTCAGAAGCTGATGTAAGGGGGAATATCGTGAAAAGAGGGGCTGCGCTATACACAGCCCCTTTATGCTCAAATGTCAGGAGGAAATAAGATGATTAGAACAAGAAAACTGTTTGCATTGCTTGTCTTTTGCATGACGATGGTTTTTTCTTTGGGAAGCATATCTGCATCTCACCTGGAGAGAATCGAGGCTTCACCAGATTGGGTGAAGAAGCTTTCTGCTGCCCAAAACGCTAAACAGCTGTTCATCTTGGCTGGCGTCGGGCAGACCACAGCCTGGATATCCCTGCATGAAAAGGATGGACTCGGCCAGTGGCACCAGCTTATGAGCACGCCGGGCTTTATCGGCAAAAATGGCTTGGGAAAAACCAAGGAAGGCGATGGCAAGACGCCAGTGGGAATCTTCCATTTCAACAAGGCCTTTGGCATTGCTCCCGACCCCGGTTGTGCTCTACCCTATACGCAGGTAGATGAAAATATCTACTGGTCAGGTGATGTGCGTCCCGGCATGAAATACAACGAGATGGTGGATATACGCAAATTCCCGGGCCTTGACAAAGAAGCCAGCGAGCATATAGCAGATTATACAGTGCATTATGTCTACTGCCTGAACATCAGCTACAATGAAGAGGCCACCCCTGGTGACGGTTCTGCCATTTTCCTGCATTGCCTGGCTCCTATGAAACCCTACACTGGCGGTTGTGTAGCCATTCCCCAGGACAAGATGCGCTTTGTAATGCAGACAGTACGCCCTAACTGCGTGGTGCTGATTGACTCCTTGAAAAACATCTCCCCGGCTTTGGCAGATGATTGGGGAATTTGAGGTCCACGCCGGGGACTTAATATGCAGACGACAACAGGCACTTGCAAGGGGCTGAGGCTGACAGCCAGCATAAAATCGCTCCTTTGGGAAATTTTGGCACCAGACTGTCTGTTGCCTTTCCTTTTAAATCAATCTTAAGGAGAGTACCGATGAAAAAATCATTTCGATGTCTGTTCGTTATTCTGCTTGCGGTCGCGTCATTTTTCACGGCGATTCCATGCACTAGTGCTAGCGAGCGAGCATTTTTCTTTGCCGGACAAAGAGCTTTCCGCCTATGCGGAAAAGGTTGCTTCACTGCCTTTTGTGACCAACGACGGCGTTTCCATGACCTATGGCTCCGCCATAGAAGAAATCTGCGACGTCGTACAAAAGCAAGCGCAAAAGGTAACAAGAACAGGGGCTGTTTTGTTACAGCCCCTGTTTTTGTTACCTGAAGAAGACTTAAGTGGGCATGGGCAGGAACTTGTTGTTTCATCTCGAATTAATATCAATAGCAACTTTTTATGGTTAATGTGAAAGAGAGGAAATTTCCATGCCAAAGAAACACCAATCTGTGTTGCTGGGCTGCGTCCTGTTTCTTATTGTGGTTCTTATTTCTTACGCTACCGTTGCAGGTGCCGCTCGCAAGCAAAATATCAATTATCCCGCTTATATGCAGGGGATTGATTACGGCAACGGCCCGGTTTATGTCATCGGACATAAACCTCCCGATTCTGACAGCGTGTGCACGGTGATTGCCTACGCAAACCTGAAACGGAACTTGGGGGTAAATGCCGAGCCCAGGATTGCCTCACCGATAAACGCGGAAACCGCCTACGCCTTAAAATATTTTGGCTTCAAGGAACCGCCGCTGCTGGATAATGCCGCCGGTAAAAATATCATTCTCATAGACCATAACAGCTTCGCCCAGGCGGCTCCTGGCATGGACAAGGCCAATATACTGGAAGTCATCGACCATCATAATCTCATTGGTGACGTCAAAACAGCAGCTCCCGCTTATTACCGCAATCTGCCCATAGGTTGCGCTTCCACCATTGTGTGGCTGGAATATCGCGAAGCCAATGTTCCCATTGAAAAGGCCATGGCCGGGATGATGCTTTCCGCCATCCTGTCCGACACGGACAATTTGCAGAGCAACACCGCCACGGACTTAGACCGGCAGGCGGTAGCCGACCTCGTGAAAAAAGCGGGCGTCAAAGACAGAACCGCCTATTTCCTTGCCATGGAAGAAGAATTTGCCGCTTACCGAAATATGTCAGACAAGGACATTTTTTATTCCGATTACAAGGAATTTACCGTCAATGGCATTTCCTATGGTTGTGCCACGGTCGTCGCCCTGACGCCGGAAAAAAGGCGAGCTTTGGAGAAACGGCTGGGTGATTGGGTAATGAAAAACTATGACACGCAAAAAATGGATATGCTTTTCCTGAAAATCCATGATTTGGAAACCTATTCGGCGACTATATCCTGCTATGGTGACGGCGCCATGGAGTGCGCCGCCAAAGCCTTTGCCACTGTGGACGGAAACAAAATCCTCCTGGATAAGAATCTTTCCAGGAAAAAGGTAGTTCGTCTCCTTCAGCCGCAAATCGAAAAATGGGCGACACCCCAAGGACAAAAACAAGCGGCATAATTATTAGCTTTGCAACGTTTCATAAGACCATGCAGAAGCAGGGCACCATGAAGATAAAGAATGTCTGCCTGGAAGTGCAGGAAATGATGGAAATGACAGGCTTCAGTAAGTTCATGGCTGTGGATTAAATGCTGAGGTGTGCAAACTAGTCAGGGGAAAGGAAAAGCGCCCATGAAGAAATTTCTGCTGACGATAATATTACTCTTTTTTATGGCTTCCTGCCTGGCCAATCCCCTGACCACGGAGGAAGAAGTGGCCCATGGTCGCATCGGCACCTGGCCCGGGTCTCTGGCGGAGGATTGTGCCAGGGAGCATTTTCCCCAGGCCAATTTTGTCTATCTGGATACTATAGCGGATATGGCCCAAAATTTAAGGCAGAAGAAGATAGAGGCCTTCTCCATGAACCGCATCTTTGTAGATGAGCTTATTGCCTCAGGGCAAAATGATGTGGAAATCCTGGGAGGACCTCTGGGCAGGACCAGCTTTTCCTTTGTGTTTGCCGAGTCGGAGAAGAGCAGGAAGCTCTGCAGCGAGTTCAATGATTTTCTGGCAGAAAGCCAGTCAAATGGCAAGCTGGCAGTCTGGCAGGAGAAGTGGCTTTTCGGCAGAGGTGAGGAACGCAAGCTGGACGGGGTGATGTTCTCCGGGGAGAACGGCACCCTGTCAGTGGTCACCAACCCGGTCCTGCCTCCCATCACCTTCATGCAGGGCAATGAGCTTTCCGGCTATGAGCCTGAGCTTCTCATGCAGTTCTGCGCCAAGTACGGCTATGATTTCAAGGTCACTGTGGCTACTTTTGAAACGGGCATGGCCGGGGTGAGCACCGGGCAGTTTGATCTGGGCTTCTGCGCCGTGGAATACCAGCCGGAGCGGGCCGAGCATTTCCTGTTTTCAGATAAGACCTGCGAGGCGGACTGTGTGCTGGCGGTGCGCTCCGATGGTGATACGGGGCTAGGGCCGGAGCAGGACATGCTGATGCCAAAAAGACAGATCCCCAGGAGTATTTTGGGCGGGTATTTGCCTTTCTGGAAACATATATGAAGCCATAGACGGCCTGTAAAATGTTGTCTGTGTGGAGGTGCCTAAATTGTATTTTGGAGAAAAAACAAAACGCAGGTATATGCAAAACTGTGTCCTTTGCGGCAATGCTCCATGTGACAAGGCCTGTCCTAAGGGCTTGGAGCCTTCCCGGCAGCTTAGGAGCATTTGGTTCAATAATGAGGCTTATGCGGCAGCTCGTCTGCCCGGGGAAAGTGCCTGTGCCGACTGTCAGGCCCCCTGTGAAACTGTTTGTGTAAAACGCAGGGAAGTGCCTATCAGAAAGATGATGGCTTTTCTGACAGAAGAAGTAAAGCCGAAACTTGACATTGAGGTGCCTGAGCATGAAAAGGCCCTGCAGACGGAACTTTGCGGCATTCCTTTGGAAAATCCCTTCCTGCTTTCTTCCTCGGTGGTGGCCAGCACCTATGATATGTGCGCCCGGGCCTTTGAGGCCGGTTGGGCAGGGGCTGCCTTCAAGACCATCTGTGCCTTTGACATACATGAGGCCTCCCCGCGCTTTTCGGCTATCCATAGTGCTGACGGCAGCATTATGGGCTTCAAGAACATAGAGCAACTTTCTGACCACAGTGTGCCGGAAAACATGGAGATCTTTCGCCAGCTGAAAAGGGACTATACCAAGAAATTCATTCTGGCCTCCATTATGGGCAGGAATGACAAGGAATGGGAGGAACTGGCCCGGCTCTGTCAGGAAAACGGTGCAGATGCCCTGGAACTCAACTTCTCCTGTCCCAATATGATGGAGGAGGGACTGGGCTCGGATATCGGGCAGGTGCCGTCCCTGGTGGAGCGCTTCACTGCCGCTGCCAGGCGTGGAGCCAGCATTCCCATTCTGGCCAAGCTGACTCCCAATGTGGCTTCCATGGGGCCAGCAGCTGAAGCAGCCCGCAATGGCGGTGCCGACGGCCTGGCAGCCATAAATACCATCAAGAGCCTGATGGCTGTAAATCTCCATACTTACGTTACCAGCCCTGCCGTAAGGGACAAATCTGCCGTGGGAGGCTATAGCGGCAATGCCGTAAAGCCCATTGCCCTGCGCTTTATAGCAGAACTGGGACAGAACCCCAAGCTCTCCGGCATGCACATCAGCGGTATGGGTGGGGTGGAAACCTGGCGGGATGCCTTGGAATTCATGATGCTGGGGGCTGGCTCCATACAGGTGACCACGGCGGTTATGCAGTATGGCTACCGTATTATTGAGGATTTGAAGGCAGGGCTCAATTACTACCTGCATGAAAAGGGCTTCAGCCGTGTAGGCGATGTGGTGGGCCTGGCTCTGGATTCTGTCAGCGACACTACAGATGTTCTGGAACGGGACAGCATTGTTTATCCCAAGTTCAACCGGCAGGCCTGCATCGGCTGTGGCCGGTGCGAGATTTCCTGCATGGATGGAGGCCATCAGGCTATCCGCCTGAATGAACGCCGCCGTCCTGTCCTTGATCCCAAAAGATGTGTGGGCTGCCACCTTTGCGTATTGGTATGTCCCACTGACTCCATACGGTCATCGGGAAGAAGGATTTATCGCAACAGCAAATAGCTGACTGGTGCCGGAAGAACGGGGGCTTTTCCTTATGTATTTGAAGAAGCTTATGAAAAATGCAGCTATGCTGCTGTGCTCAATGGCCATGATGTCAGCTGGCGGGGAGGCGCATGGGGTGGAAATCCAGGCGAGGGAAATCCCTTTTGAGTCTATAGATGGAGTCTGCGTGGGAAATGCCCAGAACAATGAGGGCAAGACGGGTGTTACTGTGCTTTGCTTTCCCAAAGGAGCAAAAACTGGTATAGATATCAGTGGCGGTGGCCCTGCCTCCCGGGAGACTCCTGTCCTTGACCCAACCAGAGAGGACATTGGCATACATGCTATCGTCCTAAGTGGTGGGAGCGCCTACGGCCTGGCGGCAGCAGATGGCGTAATGGCCTGCCTGGAGGAAAATGGCATTGGCTTAGACACAGGCTTTGCTTTAGTGCCTTTGGTGGTGCAAAGCTGCATATATGACCTTTCCTATGGGAGCGCAACTTTTCGTCCGGATAAAGCCATGGGATATGAGGCATGTCTTAACGCCCTGAAAAAGAATAATCCCCAAAGCGGCTCGATTGGTGCAGGTACGGGAGCCACCGTGGGGAAAATGTGCGGCATGAAGCAATCCCAGAAAAGCGGGATTGGCTATTATGCCATGCAGATAGGGGATTTGAAGATAGGAGCTGTTGTGGTGGTAAATGCTATGGGGGATGTCTATGCGGAGGGGCGGAAGATTGCCGGGCTCATGAATGAATCCCGCACCAACACCACCCTTGGCGCAATCATCACCAATGGCAGGTTCGACAAGGCGCAGCTCACCCGTATTGCCCAGCAGGCACGCAATGCCTATGCCAGATGCATCAATCCCGTGGGGACGCTGATAGATGGGGATACGGTGTATGCTTCCTCCTGCGGCGAGCAGGTAACGGCTGATGTCAATATGACAGGGACACTGGCGGCAGAAGTAATGGCCAAAGCCATAGAGCGGGCTATAACTACATCACAAATGGACGATGAGGAATATCTGTCCTATTGCTTGGATTGTAGATAATTCTTTTCAAAAATCGCAGCTGCTGTTGCGCAAAAATCTGCGCAGGGGCGCTCAGCATAATATTCTTTTGTACGCTTGGATGGTGTGGGCTGGTCATGCTTCTGTTCTAAGCCCAACAGTTCCCGGCAGATTATAGAGCCTTTGGATTCTTGGAATTGAAGAACAAGCTCTTGTACTTTGCTGTACAGTGCCTTTTTCTTTTCATCGTCAGGCATGTCATATCCGTCTGTTAGCCCAATCAATAAGCATAAAGCCGAGACGGCACCGCATACTTCGCGAAGACGGCTGATTCCTCCCCCCATGGGCGATGCCATCCGCAATACAGTCTTAGGGTCCAGTCCCTTTTCCTGCAGATAGTCTTCATAGGCCAGCAGCACAGACTGTGAACAGTTGTAGCCGGAATTGAAATTGTCTTTAGCCCGCTGGCCGCGAATAGATTTTTCAGTGTTCATGGTTAGTCTCCCTGTAATCCTTACTGCTCAAATTCACGATGGTGTGTTCATTTCAAAGATTCAACGAAGGGCTTGAATTTCCTGCTTGGTTGCATGGTAAAGAAGGGTATGCAGGAAAAAGGAAAGCGTAGATAGAATAACGCATATGTATGAATGTGTTGATAAGACGGGGCAGGAGGAATACTATGCAAAGAAATATTTCACCAGTTAATATGATTTGTCTGCTATTGATGGCAGTATTGATGCTGACCGGGATACGTGCGGAGGCTGGCCATCTTGAGGAGATTGCAGCCAGAGGAACGATTCGGATTGGCACCACAGGAGATTACATTCCCATGTCTTACTTAAATCCGCAAACTGGGGAATATGAGGGTATTGATGCGGAGCTATCCAAGATTATTGCAGATTCCCTAGGTGTAAAAATCCAGTATGTGCCGACCACCTGGCCGACCCTTGCTGCCGATACGCAGGCAGGAAAATTTGACATCGCCCTCTGCGGCATTTCGCGTAATTACAACCGGGCAAAGACCATGGCCATGTCGGATGCCTATGGGGAAGGTATTTTTGGCAAGACCATACTCTGCCGCGCCAAGGATGCAAAACGATTCCAAAGTCTGGCTGATATTGACAGGCCGGAAGTGCGTGTGATGATCAACCCAGGCGGGACAAATGAGAAGTTTGCGGAAAAGAGCACCGGGAAAGAGTTTACCCAAAAAGAGTTTGTTGATTTCCTGAAGCAGAAATTCCCCGGCTTGAAGGAGTAAAAATAAGTACAGGAACTAAAGTAAGAAAGCAGGGAAAGTGAAATCTGAAAAATAGTCCTGTTGGCGCTTGGAAAGCATCAGCAGGACTTTATTCCATATAACGGGGAAAGCAAAAGGGCGTTTCAAGGAGCGAAGACAATGAAAAAACTTTTATCAGCAAGGAAGAAAAAAGCAATTATCTATGCCGTGGCAGCAGGCATCTGTGTCAGCGGAACTGTCCTGCCGCAGCCTGCTGAGGCTGCGGAGCAGTTTGATATTGGTTGGGACGGCAAAACGCTTTTCAATGTAAAATATTACGGCGTGGGCGACTACAACGCAGCAAGAGCAAGTATTTTTAAAGGAAATGGTACTACAGCTCTCAATTATGATT
>Ga0326514_10001189_pt1 | contig 17023 bp, 13 predicted proteins | sample 3_2548_0518_D_FD_203653 | JGI IMG/M metagenome (GOLD analysis project Ga0326514, IMG submission 203653) | Bovine rumen microbial communities from UC Davis, California, United States - 3_2548_0518 | ecosystem: Host-associated > Mammals > Digestive system > Stomach > Rumen | place: USA... | reverse complement strand
ATGAAATACCATGCGAATAATCAAGCGTATTTAATTCGTGATAGGTACTCGGTTACTCTCATCACAAAGCATGCGATGCCTGATGAAACTCTTTCCGCGTTAGACGCGATTGACTATTGTGATTTCGATAGGCATTATGTTTCGGACAATCTTCATCATTTCGCATATAGGCTTATTCTGACAGAAAGGATTCAGAATGTCTAAGTTAGTTTGGGATGCCATTGGTGAGCATCGTTATGAGACTGGCGTTGACCACGGTGTTCTGTACCAGGTCACCAATGCCGGTAAGTATTCCGACGGCGTTGCTTGGAACGGTCTGACCAACGTTTCCGAGTCTCCTTCTGGCGCTGAGGCTCAGAAGCAGTATGCCGACAACATGAACTACCTGACGCTGTACTCCGCCGAGGAGTTTGGCGCCACCATCGAGGCGTTCACCTACCCCGACGAGTTTGAGCAGAACGACGGCTTTGCTACCCCGACCAAGGGTATGCGCATCGGTCAGCAGACTCGTAAGGGCTTTGGTCTGTGCTATCGTACCAAGATTGGTAACGACGTTGCTGGTGACGAGTATGGCTATAAGCTTCATCTGATTTATGGTTGCCGTGCTGCACCGTCCGAGCGTGGTTATGCCACCATCAATGACTCCCCCGAGGCCATCACGTTCTCTTGGGAGCTCAGCACCACGCCTGTTCAGGTTCCCGGCTATGAGCCGACTTCTCAGATCACCATTCCTTCTACCGACTTTGAGTCTCAGGATGAGAAGACGAAGCTCGCTCTGCTCGAGTCGGTTCTTTTTGGCACCGACGGCGAGGGTCAGGCAACGGGCACCGTTCCCACCCTGCCTCTTCCCGAGGTCGTTGAGAAGATTCTTGACGGCACCATCACTACCGTTGAGGCCGCTCTTGCTGCCTAATCAAAATAGCAAGTAATTTTTAGTGGGAGGCTTTTTCGACCGGTCAGGACTCAGGAAAAAGCCACGAACTGGATTCGGTGGGGTTTCTCGTTCTTTACATATGGTACACCTCGGGGTTCTTGCGAGAACGCTGAGAGGGTGAGAGACAGAGGGCGGCTCTCCGGCTGGTGTGGGCAGATCAGCAATTTTTGGGGGTGTGGCGGAATGGCAGACGCAGGAGACTTAAAATCTCTCGACTTTGGTCGTGAGGGTTCGAGTCCCTCCACCCCTACCATTATATTCGGCCGTATAGCATAGCGGTTAGTGCAGTCGGCTCATAACCGATTGGTCATAGGTTCGAATCCTATTGCGGCCACCATACGGGCCTGTAGCTCAGCAGGTTAGAGCAGGGGACTTTTAATCCCAAGGTCATGGGTTCGATTCCCATCGGGCCCACCATTCAATTTTTAGAGAGAAAGGGCTTTTATGACAACATTCGACATAAGCGCCGAAGGGTTTATTCGGTACTTCGTTGATTGGTTTAATGAGAACATCGCAGATGCCGACGTTCCTATTATTACAAAACCAGACGTTTATTGCGTATGGTTTTCGTATGTTCTTGGCAACGCCAAGTGTTTAATTTCGACCATTAGGCCAGACCATAGGTATTATGAACTTACTTTCAATGGCGATAAGCTTGAAGTGTACGTCGATACTTATGTGAAAGTTAATAATAACGAAGAAAAAGTTGTGATTCTTTAAGAGAAAGGCAAAACAATGATTAAGTGGCCCATTACCTACACCGATTACAATGACGAGACTCATACTGAGGACTTCTATTTCAATCTCAACAAGGCCGAGGTTATGGGGATGAACCTCGATGCGAATGGCGCTTATGCTGAGTATCTTCAGCGTATGGTAGACCAGCGCGACGGCCATAAACTTGGCGAAGAGTATAAGCGTATCATTCTCAAGTCTTATGGCGAGAAGTCGGCGGATGGTCGCCGTTTTGTCAAGTCTAAGGAGCTCGCTGAGGCGTTTGAGCAGAGTGAGGCATATGTTGAGCTGTATATGGAGCTCATTGCAGACCCCGATAAGATGACCAAGTTTATCGAGGGCGTTATGCCTAAGGTTCCTGCTGACAATAAGCCTGCTCTTGAGAATCATATGAGTCTTGCTTAAGAGGTGATTAGAGTGCTCCGTATCACAGTGCCTGCACGAGAATTTTACGACGAATCTAAAGAGGAATTTGTCGAGATAAAAGAGCAGACTCTGGTTATGGAGCACTCTTTAATCTCCATTTCAAAATGGGAAGCAAGGTGGAAGAAACCATATCTTTCCGATGATGTCGAGAAGACGACAGAAGAAACCTTGGATTATTTGAGGTGCATGACGGTTACCCCAGCAAATGTTGATCCACTGGTTTACAGGTCTCTTTCGAATGAAAATATTGATGATATTTCTAGATACATAAAAGACCCCATGACAGCAACCACAATAAATCGATTCAACAAACGTGGTGGTCGTAAAGAGGTTCTCACTAGCGAAGTTATATATTATTACATGATTGCGCAGAATATACCTGTTGAGTTTGAAAAGTGGCACATAAATCGCCTAATAACACTTATTGAGGTATGCGCAATTAAGAACGATCCGAATCCAAAGAAGATGAGCAGGTCTGCTATTGCTAAGCAGAATCGAGCAATAAATAACGCAAGGCGAGCTCGATACCGGACAAAGGGTTGATGCTTTTATGGGGAAAATAATCTCCTTTGAATCCTCTGGAGAATTTAAGAAGACATACAAGTTTCTTGAGCGTATTCGAGAATTTAGAATTCAGCACATCCTTAATAAGTATGGAGCAAAGGGTGTCGAGATACTTTCTTCGAATACTCCTGTAAAAACTGGAAAAACAGCATCTTCTTGGAGTTATGAAACGACATTAACGCAAGATAGTATATCTCTTGCTTGGTATAATTCTAGTTTGGCCAATGATGAGAAAACTCCTGTCGTAATCCTTATTATAAAAGGACACGGCACTAGAAACGGCGGATATGTTCCGCCTAATGATTTTGTGGAACCTTTGATGGAAGATCTATTCGCTGAAGCGGCCGATGCCGTCTGGAAGGTGGTGACATCTCTGTGAGTAATATCGACGAGCGTATTGTCTCGATGAAATTTGACAATAGTGAGTTTGAGGCTGGAGCCACCAAGGCTATTGACATCTTAGACAAGCTTAAGGATACTCTTAAGTTTGATGGTGCTGAGTCCGGAGTTGAAAATCTAAAGAAGTCGTTGTCTGGTTTCGATACGAATGGAGTATCGAGTTCCTTAGACTCGGTTAAGGGCGGATTTTCTGCACTAGAACAAGTTGGAATAGGCGCTCTTCGTCGACTTGGTGAGGAAGTTGCTAATTTGGGAATGAAACTTCTCAGAGACCTAGGCAACAATCTCACTAAGGGCGCTAGAGATGGCTTCGGCGAGTATCAGATGCAGATGAAGTCCATCCAGACAATCAGCGCTAACTCCGGCGAAGAAATGTCGGTAATTAAAGAGAATCTCGACGAACTGAATACTTATGCCGATAAGACTATTTATTCGTTCTCTGAGATGACTAACAACATTGGCCGATTTACGGCAGCTGGACTTGATGTCAAGACATCAACCAACGCCATTAAAGGTTTCTCGAACATGGCGGCCCTTGCTGGCGCTGGTTCGCAAGAAACCGCTCGAGGCATGTATCAGCTCAGCCAGGCAATGGCTACAGGAGTTGTGAAGTTACAGGACTGGCGATCCATTCAGAACGCCTCCATCGATACGGCAGCGTTTAAAGATATTCTAATCGAAACCGCTCGTGCAATGGACATGCCGGTAGACCAAGCGATCAAGAAGCAAGGAAGCTTCAACGCCTCCCTGACCGAGGGTTGGCTTACCGCTGACGTCATGGGTCAGGCTCTTCAGGTCGCAACCATGAGTACGCGAGATTTTGCCGACGAGGAAGACGGCATGGCTCAGCGTATGAAAGAGCTTTCCGCCATGGGCTACAGCGAGGATGTCGCTAAGAAGCTTATCGGGATAGCAAACGCCGCTGACGACTCCGCCCGAGAGGTACGAACTTTTCAGCAGTTGATGGAAACCGTTGAGGAGGCGATTGGTTCCGGCTGGGCGAAGACGTGGGAGCTTATCGTAGGCGACTTCGACCAAGCAACCGAGTTATTTACTACTTTAAGTAAGACATTCGACGGAATTATTAGTGCATCCGCAAATGCTAGGAATGCTTTCTTTAAGGACTGGGCCGATAAAGGTGGACGAGATGCTTTAATTGGCGCATTTGCTAATGTGTTTGAAGGTCTGACAAGGATTTTCGTTCCGCTTCGTGATGCCTTTTCCGAAGTGTTTTCTTTTAGTGGAGAACAGCTTGCGGTATTAACCGAGAACTTTGCTTTGTTTACGCAACGCCTGGTAATTGGCGAAGATGTTATGAATAAGCTGCATGATACTTTCCAATCGGTATTTGTTATAGCGCATAGCATTTTCGGAATTATAGGAAATGGTGTTCGACTGGCCATTGGGTATATAGGATTATTTTTAAACGGTTTCTTTGGTGTTAAATCAACTCTGCTGTCGGTAAATGATTTGCTCGCTCCTGTTGCCGAGTGGTTTAATAAAATTCACGTAGCTACGGATGAAGCTGTTAATAGTTTCTCTGATATGGCGTATAAAGTTACGCATTTTAAAGATTTGTGGGATGAATTTAAGTCTGGCAAATCGAGTTTAACCAGGGGCGATTTGTTTGGTATTCAGACTAGCGGCCTGTTCGATTTAATTTCCGTTGGCGAAAACGTTCGAAAGATTTTTGAAAACATCGTTGGTGTTATTGGCAGCTTTGCTCGAATTTTATTCTCAGCAGCGAAGGCGATTTGGACTTTTTCCGAACCCCTTCGTGATTTAATCAAAATCGTAAGCGTTTTCTTCATATCCAGAGTTATTCCAAAACTCATAGAACTTGAGACCGGACTTACTACGATAATTAGGAGAATCGTAGACTCTGTTTCTCGAAACGTATCCGGTTTGTTGGATACAGTCAGCAGTATATTTTCGGAAGCGTATTCGACGGTTTATGATTTCATATCGGCTCTGGTTGATGTTTTATCAGAGAATCGGCTCTTTAGAGCGTTTTCCGATATGTTATCTGGGCTGTTTGATTCGTTTATGCGATTCAGTTCGGGTAATGGCGCCATCTCATTCTTTGACGGGCTAATAGACAAATTTATTTTAACTCCTCTGAAATCTTTAGCTGAAATTCTATCCAATTTTAATAAAGATCATGGATTTGATTTCTTTAGAGATAAAATAAAGAGTGTCGCAGATGTTGTTGGCGGTCCCTTCGCCATAGCGTTCTCATCGGCTCAATGGTTGCTAGAGAAGGTCTCTGGGTTGCTCACCGGTCCAGTAGCAAGTGCATTTAGGAGTGCTGGCGATTGGCTCGGCGGATTGTTTTCTTCGGATTCTTTGAAATCTTCCTTTGGTTCGATCTTTTCGATGGAGTTTAAGAATCCATTTTCCGGATTCGAGCTTCCCGCATCAATAAGCGACAAACTCGAAGAGTTAAAGACGAAGTTTTCTGATCTCGGAACCGCCACCGAGGGTGCTGCGTGGAATTTAAAAACGTTCATCAAGCAATGCGGAGCTAAGATAAAGACCTCTGGAAAGAATCGTCTTGATAGCATCGTTTCTTCTCTTTCTACAAACTTTTCAAAGTTAAAAGAATATTTCAAGAGTCTTGGTAGTAACGGAAACAGCCTTGGTCAAAATATTCAGAAAGTTTTTGGAGATGCATATAACGCCTTATCGACGTGGGTGCATAATATAGCATCTACTGCCAGTGGTTTTGGTGGAACTATTGCGCAGGGATTTTCGTTCATTCTTGACCAGCTTCAGAAAGTGCCTTCGATGGTGTCTTCTCTGTTTGGAAACGCGAGCCAAGCCGCTAGTGAAGGCGCTAAGAACCTAAGTAACACCGCAGAAGAGTTTAAAGAGAATCAGAAGACTTTCTGGGGTGGCATTTTCGATTCGCTTTCTAGTATCGATATTAGTGGTACTTTATCGACATTCTTTGGGAACGTTAAAGAGAAAATCGTAACCGGATTTTCTAATCTATTGGCCAGCGGAACTGGTTTTGACAAGGGAAGTCTTAAATCGTCGTTAGTCGGAATGTTCGATTTTTCAGATTTCAAAATTGTTCTTCCCGATTTCACTACTCCAATCGGCGATATGGTCGACGGATTCAGTAAAATACTGGATAAGTTTCCTGGGGATAAAATAGAAGAGATTGTTACTCAGATATCCGGTGTTGCCAAAACATTAGGGACAATCGGATTTGCATTTTCTGGATGGAAATTCTTAGGATCTTTGACTGCCTTTAATAAAGGTCTTGCCGCAGAAGGACAAGGTCTTGGTGAGCTCTTTTCGAAACTTCCGGAAGCTATTTCTGGAGGAATGGGCGGCTTTGCGAAAACCTTTGGTAAAGATGCTGCTGGAAGTTTAAAAGAGGGTATGATTGAGATTTCAAAATCCTTAAAAGAATTTGGAAAATCTTTCAGCCCATTTACAAAGAAGCAAGCCATGTCCAAGTCCTTTAGGCAGGTTGCTGAAGGACTTTTGATTCTTGCAGCGGCTTTGTTTGTTTTATCCAAGGTTCCTGCGGATGATTTGGAACGTGCTGGAGAAGCTTTACTTAAACTTATGGCTCTTTCTGCGGGTTTGACGTTCTTGGCGTCGTGGTTCTCTGGAATGGCCAAACTGGACTTGACCGGTGTTGGAATGGCAATGGCTGGTCTTGGCGTTGGCATGCTCGGAATGGCTGGTGCTATTTTCTTATTCACAAAGATGTCGGCCGATCCAAACATTGTCGTTGGTATGAACAACTTTAAGCTGGTTCTAACATTACTAGTCGAGGCGATGGCGATATTGTTGGCATTCTCATCCTTTGGGAATCTTAGTGGCGTTGCTGCCACCATGCTTGCGCTTACCGCCACTATCGGATTGTCGCTCGGAACTATTGTTCTTTTGGGAGTAATGCCTGGCAAATGGTTTATTGTTGGAACATCTCGACTGAAGGATCTCGGCCTTTTCTTTGTAGAAGCGGCCGCGTTTTTGAGTCTTGTAAATGGTATTAGCCAAGCAAGTGGCGGATCCATGATTGCTGCTGTGGCAGCTATCGGAGGACTCGTTGCTGTCATAACACTTTCCATAGTCCCCATCGTTGCTCTTTGGGCAATTCCAACAGATGTCGCGGAAACAGGATACGATCGATTAAAGTGGATGATGTTCTTTTATTCTCTTGTTGAAGGCTTCCTTAGTTTGTTGGTTCTAAACGGCAAGGGTGCACTGTTAGCTTCATTAGCTATGATTCCAATGGTAGCGGCTATTACATTGTCGACTTTGCCGATATATGTGCTTGGTAAAATAAAAGAGAACGAAGTTAAGCAAGGGTTCGCGGTTGTAAGAAACATATCCATTCTTTTTGGAGCTATTGTTGCATTCTTCGCTTTTGTTACGGTAAATTTGTTGGGGATTGTGGGCGCAGCTGTAGGACTTACGTTGCTTATGGTCCCTATAGCGATGATGAGTGCTATTGTTGTGGCTTTGTCGTTCGTTGCTCATCAAGATTTGAATGCGGTTGAGTCTGCTGTAAAAGCTCTCGAAAGAATCGTTTTAGCAATTGTCGGAATGTCCTTGGTGGGAACATACGGTGGTGTTGGACTATTTGTACTTGCCGCAGGAATAACGGTTATTGCTGCGTCATTGATGTTCTTATCTTCGGCGATAAACGCAATAGATTTTAAGAAATTCGAAGATGGTATGGTTACTTTTGGTCGGTCTATCGGAGAAGCCGGTGCAAATGTAATCACCGGTTTTCTTGGAGGAATCGCAAGCGGTTTGGGTTCTATTATTCAGTCCGGCATCGAAATGGCTCAAACGTTTTTGGAAGGCCTCACTGGTCAAAACGGATTAATATCGCATTCGCCGTCGGAAGCTACCGAAGAAATTGGCGAGTTCTCAATCGAAGGCTTTATAAACGGCGTCGCTAACAAACTTGGTGAAATGCTTGGTATGGGTGAGGATAGTGGTCAGGAGTTCCTTTCTGGATTATCAGACCTTCCAAGCAAGCTTGGAGATAAAGCTTCGGAGGCATTAAATTCATTTATTGATGGTATCGACACTGAGAAGATTAAAGACAAGGGAACCAACATTACTCTTGGTATCATCGAGGGAATAAAAGGCGCCGCTTGGCAGAGTCTAAAAGCAATTCCTGGACAGATATTTGATGCAATTGCCGGTGGTATTAAGTCATTCTTTGGCATTCAGTCGCCTTCTACAGTTATGGCTGAAATAGGTAATAATGTTCTTCAAGGACTTATAAATGGTATTACTGATGGAACTTTATTATCCGCTCTTGCTGAAGGTGCGGCGAATTTAGGCACCACAGTCATCAACGGTCTCGGCAACTTTGTCGGCGGAGCCGTGCAAAAAGGCGGAGAAGCATTGACCGGTTTCATAGGAAAAGTCGCAAGCTATTTTGGAATAGCTGAGGAAACCGGCGCTCAAGTCGGCAACAGTGCTGTAAGCGGCATGGATTCTCTTGCAACTAATGCCGCAACAAAGGGCGTAAATGGCGTTCTCGCATTAGCTAAGGGTCTTTCGAGCGGAACTCAAAATGTGAATAAGTCTGCCGCAGCTCTTAACACCACTGCCATCAAAGCTGTTGAAGTCATGGGCAAAAACATGACTAAGGTTGCTAAAAATGCAACAAATGGCATGGTCGGTGCTTTGCGTGCTGGCGTTGGTCAGACTCGTAGTGCAGGTTCCGCACTTGCTTCTGCGGCTTCTTCTGGAGCCAGCGGTCATTCTCTTTATAACACTGGTTCTAACCTTGCGTCGGGCTTCGCCAGGGGTATTTCTGGAGGAGCTTATAAGGCAATCAACGCTGCCGCAAACATGGCGGCCGCGGCGATTAGAGCAGCCAGGAACAAGGCCGAGGTTAAATCACCTTCGCGCGTGTTCATGCGCATTGGTAATTATGTTTCTGAGGGCTTTGCAATTGGTATTCGTCAAGGAACTGGAGATGCGGCAAAAGCTGGAGCCGATTTGGCTGGTTCGATTCCAGATGCATTTGAGAATGTTTTGGATAACCTTTCCATCGACATCGAAGACATTCTTGACACTGATTATAGTCCCGAGATTACTCCGGTAATCAACGCGACGAGTTTTAATTCCGGCATAGGACGTCTTCGTGCTGCTCTTGGAACTAGTTTCAATGATCTTTCCGTCGGCAACCTCAATTATGCGGGAGAGCTTTCCGCTAAGATTTCCGACGCAAATGAGCTCAATCAGCAAATGGTCGATGCTATGTCGAACAACGCGATCGATTATAACCTTCTTGGTGCGTCGGTTGCAAACGCTTTAATCCAATCCGGAGTCCATGTTGAAATCGACGGCGGCCAGCTTATGGGATATTTGGCCGGTGAAGTGGCCAGCGCTCGTCGAATGTATCAGTAAAGGAGATAATTATGGCGACGCCTGCTGAGGGTGCGTACTTAATCATTTCGGTTGGCTCGTCAAAAGCCTTGGATGTTGTTGGCGAGAGCGATAAAGCAAAAGCCAACGTAATTCAGTATACGGCAAATCACTCCGATGGTCAGATATGGACTCTGGCTAAAACCTCCACAGGATGGCAAATCACTTGCGTTCTTAGTGGAATGGTCTTGGCGGTTGATGCGGGGAACAATGGTCCATCCGCGGGTACAAACGTATTTCAGTATAGCGATACGAACAAGGATGCCCAACGATGGACCATTGCTTCCGTCAGCGGAACCTATACCTATAAGGGTACGGCTTATCCGAAGTACACCATTAAGTCTAAGCTGAAGTCGTTGGCGATGGGTGTTAAGGGTAATTCCTCTTCCAATAATGCCAACATTGAAGTTCAAACCAGTTCTAGCTCTACATACCAGCAGTGGATATTTGTCCCTGTATCGGTGCTCAAGACCGACGGAACTTATCGAATCGTCCTCGCAGCTGCTCCTAAAATGTGCATCGGAGTTTCTGGTAAGTCCACGGCAAACAATGCAAATGTCGAGGTTGTTGCTTACAACGAGGATGACCTTTCTCAGGTTTGGCGAGCTGATGTGAATGAAGATACGTCCATAGTTCGCTTTGTGAACGCCTTGTCCGGAAAGTATATGGACGTTAAGGGCGGGACGGCGTCCAGGGGTGCTAACGTCATTCAAAATAAGAAGACTAATGGGACTTCTCAGACGTTCTTGCCTGAGCAATTAGGCACGATGAAGGACATGAACAAGCATAGGATTCCTTCATACGAGATTCATTCGTCCCTTGGTAACAATTTCTATCTTGATTGCAAGGGTGGCGGAAAGAAAGCCAAGACGAACATTCAGCTTTACACTAGAAATAAGAAAGTTTCTCAGCGATTCGGCTTTGTTCCGTCAGAGATTCTGGGCAAGAAGCTTTCTGCACCGGGCGCAATTCGAGAAACCTTGTTCACTTGTTCTGAAGGCGGAAGTATTACTGTTCCAAGTTTAACTTTCGCTTCTGGTCAGACGTATTTTCAAGCTCGATACTTGGTTCGTAAATACCACGACATCGCATGCACGAAGTATAGCGACAGCAAGTGGATGAACATTAAGAGTAATTCGACCGCTCGAGATGGATGGTGTGCTATTGGAAGGTATGACATTAGCAACTCGAATCCGTCGGTTAAAGGTATAGCATCCTTGTCTATCCCTTCAAAAACTCGTAAGTTTACTCTTAGGAAGTCTCAGATTGCTCCTGTTGCTCCGACTAAACCGCGTCAGTCCAGAACGGCTGATCCTGATGGATGGGCTGCATACGACGCAGCTTTAGCAACTTATAACACCCAAATGACTACTTATAAGAACCAAGCCGTTGCTGTGGATCTTATCATTGAAGTCAGGACGTTTTCTAAAAACTATAGCGGCGGATTCACGGCGCATAGCAATGCTAGGCGTACGACAGTGAGACTTAGGCAAAACCCAACGGTTAATCTCAAGTCCACATCTTTGTACGTTGGTGGAAACTCTGTTGGGATTACTACTCAGCTCACAAACAGTCTAAATACTCCGGTTAAATGGATGCGAGCTCGTGTTGTTGGTAATGATGACATCCCAATCGGCGACTGGTCGAGTGTTTCTAGTATGACTGTAAATCACGTTCTGGGTAAGAAGCTTTATAGACTTCCTAGGAATAATGAGAACTTGACGGTGGAGTACCAGATACTTCTGCAGGATGGTATACAGCAGAACGGAACATTCACAAAGACGTTTGTGTATGACAGCGTATCTCCGACGATTGATATTTCCAAGACGTATTACAACGACGGTTCCGGACGAGTGCAAATCGATGCTGCGTATCACGAATCCGACTGTTGCATCATGGAAGTTGTTGATATTGACGGTTCTAAGTTTGTAAAGATTCCGCTCCGACAGCATTCTGATAATGTTGCGTCTTGGGTGTTGGACCCGCCTCTCAACAAAACCGTAAACGTTTATATTTATGGTAAAAATGCTTCGACAGACTATGTCTACGGAGAAACGACTGTTCTGGCCGAATCTCTTGCTTCGATATGGACCTGGAAAGAAAGCGACACGTATAACTACGCAACACTGCTGGCAAACAACGATGGGCCTCTTAGTCAGACTAGGACATTTAGCAACGGTCTCAATCTTCAGTCTCCGGCAGGCCGATATTGGCAAGTTGGATTCTCCGGCATCACCGTCTCTGGCGATTTAAGCGTCAGCGGCGTTATTGTTGATTCTGATGCGAACTATCAGACGGCAGGCCCGCTTCCTGGACACCTTGGGATCTCTTATATTTCTTCGCTTGTTCGATTAGCTGGAAAGGGCATTCATCCTGTTTACAGGACGCCCTATGGGGATAGGTACCAAGTGGCGGTTCAGTCGGTTGACGTGTCTAAGAACGAGCTTTACTACACAGATGTGTCGGTTACTCAGAACATAGTGGAGGACTAATATGGACTGGACTGACACTGGATATTCTTATCACGTTGAAGTTAGTGTCGTTAGTCAGGTAAACGTAGACGAGACGTTTGGCGTTTTGCAAGGTGTTCTTCTGAGTGGTTTGACTATTTCCGAGAACTACTATTCCGATAGTCGAGTTCAGGGAAAAGTTACTACAGTTGTTGCCGAAGGAGAATCCGACGGATACCGAGAAAACGCTCGTCTTCGAATAACTCTTTCGATACCCGATCGCGATTGGTCGGAAGAGATGATGACCGGCTATGTGTCGGATATTGATGAGAACGTCGAAAACGGAATGACGAAGCGCACTTATTCGATAGAGGGCACTATCTGGGGTCTTCTCGACCATAAGATTAAATCTCCAATCATCATCGGCAAAGGCGCCACTCTGATTAATGCCTGGTGTAAAATTCTCGACGTCAACACAAAAATGCAGCATACGCATAAAGACGCCGTCGATCATAACTTTGGTTCAAACATAATTTATGAAGTCGGCTCTGCGTTGAGTACGGTTTTGTTCGAGCTATCCTCTGGTTATAACCGAATGGACGTGGATGGTCATGGCCGAATCGCTTTGAGTAAGTATACGGCTCCTTCAAAACGCGCATCTAGCGGTTTTTTAGACGTGCACGATGCCAAAGGTTTGTCTCTTTATCCTCTTGGTAAAAGTTCTTCAAAATGGGAAGCTCCGGGGCGTGCTATAGTGACTGCCACTAAGACTGTCACCTCTGACGGAAAGTCTAGTCAGCAAGTTATTGTCGGAGCTTATGACGCTCCGTCTTCCCATTTTACGTCCTTAGCTTCGCGTGGATGGCTTAAGGCTAAAGTCGACTCGTACAACGGCTCAAGCGAAAACCCAACTGTTGCGGAATTAAATTCAATTGCTGAAAAGAATTGGAAAGATTCTCTGGACGTGGGTATTAGTTGGAATATGCCTAGCGTGTTTAAGAATTACCACGCTGGAGAGATTTATGACTTTGTGCTTCCTAGCGCAAGGGGCACTGTTGGCATAGAAAGTCATAAAGTTTTAATAACTGGTGTAAACACCAATTTCGAAACGATGACTCAAGAATTGTCGTTTAAGGAGGTATAATGTTAAAGCATGAAGCGGCCGCATACTTAGCGGGTCTTACATCTGAAGATTCGTCGAATACGGCGGATCCAACCAACGTTCATGTGATTTCGGGAGAAGTGTCAGGAACATCCGAGGACGGCAAAGTTCTTGTGTCAATCGATGGGATGATGTTCTCGGAAGACGACGATCAGTATGTTGAGGTTGACGCGCTTGGTGGTCTTGAGGACGGCGACGTAGCTACAATTATGTTAACTGGCGAATCTGGGCATGGTATGACTCCTTTTGCTCTTGGAACCGCTGGAACGGTTGACAGGGTCAAAGCTACGGCGGTAAATGCTGCTAACAATGCTCAGGCAGCGCAAGCTACTGCCAATGCTGCTCAAGCGGTTGCCGAAGCGACAAACCAGCACTTCTTTACAGACGACAACGGCATTCATGTTACCGAGGAAACGCAAGAAGATTGGGATGCTAATCATACTGGAGCGAATGTTTTGATTAATTCGGTTGGCCAGCTCTTTCGCGACGGCCTAAACAACCTCTTGACCCTCACGACCGAGAACGGCGCACGCGTGCTGACCGTCTGGGACGGCCTTGGCAACACCTCAGAGCACATCCGCGCCATCATCGGCGAGATCATCCAGCTTGGCAGCGTGGCGAGCGGCAACTACGTAAAGTTGGATGATTCTGGCCTAGAGGTCTACAACGAGGAAAAGACGGACGGCTACTCAGCCAAAATCGGCGCGACCTTCGCGGAATTCCTCGGCGGGCTGCTCAAGCTCGAGTACGACGTGCAGGGTACGAGCAGCGACCCCATCTATGTCAGCGACATACGGCACACGGCACCGGACGAGATAGGGAGTCTCGGGTTCCTGGAGTTCAAGACGCTCAATGCTGGAAAGAGCAACGAGAAGACCGTCGCCACCTTCGCAGGAAGCGAAGTGAATATCCAGGGAAACCTCAAGGGGAGCATCAGCACAGCATTCGATGTGTCGACCGTTCAGCTCATGGAGGGCACCGTCACCATCGCTGCTGGCGGCTCGACCAGCACCGCGACCGCCGTCGGCACCCACAGTGTCGGCTGGTACCCGCTCGGCATTGTCGGATGGGCGTGCAACTACGGCGAGATTACGATGGCTCGCTGCCGTATCACCAGAGCCTCAGATAGTGACGTCGGTATCGAGTACGTTGCGCACAACACTGGCACCACGGCACGCAAGCCGAATCTCAACGTGCACGTCCTGTGGGTGAGGACGGACGATATATAATGCCATATCCATCGCCGGAAGATATTTATAGAGCCAAACAGGATACGCGTATCGCGGTTCTTGTGTTTCTCGCGATTTTGCTGTCTTTTCTAGAATTCGGATTTATATTTTACATCTTACTTACTTCATAGAGAAAGGCTAACTATGGAAGTCGATTGCAAAATTCCAGTTAGCGTAGTTCTGCCGGATCCAGCCAATAGCACAGAGATTGTTGACGACTACGAGGCTCGTCCGATTGAGTACTATACGTTCTACGGCCAAGACACTCAACAAGTGTTTGATCTGGATATTTGGCCAGATGTGCTAGGAGGTAAAGATGGCGACCGCTAATACCGTTCTTAGCATTGCTGCCAAGGAAATTGGATATTACGCTCCAACAGATCCCGAGCCAGGTTCAAAGTATGGTCGTTGGCTTGCCAAGAAGTGGAATGAGTCTTGGCTTGCCGGTCCGTCTACCTCGATTTGGTGGTGCTGCCTGTTCATCAGTTGGTGCCTCGATAAGGCTGGGCAGAAGTGCGACGGATTCCCAACCTATAACACTGACTTAGCATGGTCTAAGGCTAAGAAGTACGGAGTCAATAAGAACAACGCCAAACCAGGCGACATTGTGATATTTGACTGGAATATGAACACTCTTGCAACCGACCATATCGGATTCGTAGAGAAGAACCTCGGCAATGGCTATATTCAAACGATTGAAGGAAACACATCCGGAACTGATTGGGGCAGTCAGTACGCTGGCAACGGAGTTCATCGTCGTGTGCGTTCTCTCAATCTGGTTCGTTACTGCATTAGGCCACCCTATACTGGCGCTCCTTCCTCTAAAACTTCTTCAGATTCTTCGAAGTCTTCTGGAAGCGTGGTTAAGATGACTAGTATTGGCGGAACTTATGAAGTTACCACAGACACGCTAAACATTCGCGAGTCCCCAAGTCTTAAGGGTACTATTCTTAAAGACACCCGGTATACTCGAGGCGACAAAGTTATTATCGACGATGTTGCGTATGTCGCCGACGATTATATTTGGGGACGCTATACCGGCGCCTCATCTGGCAAGAAACGATACATCGCACTTGGCAAACTAACGCTTGTCAAACGTGTCTAGACGAGATTACTTCGTCGACTTAGTTTTAAAGTATGCCAAAGACGACTCTCACGGATATTCTCAGAAGCCTCCGTCTGGTAGATGGGGACCCGACTATGACTGCTCGTCTTTGGTGTACTTTTTGGCGAATGAAGCTGGCTATCCTGTTGGCGCAGGAGGAGACAAAGTGAGGTTTACAGGAACTATGCTGAAAGACTTTGAGAAAGCTGGCTTCCAAATCTTGCCGTTTGCGAATGTTGGGATTAGTGACTTAGAGGTCGGAGATATTCTCCTAAACCTTGCACTCCATGCCGAAGTTTATGTAGGAAATGGAGAAAGCGTCGGTGCTACTGGGAGCGAGACGGGTGGCTACGTCGGAGAAGCCGGTGACCAAACAGGTCATGAGATTGAGAAGCACCCGGTAACGACGTTTGACAAGGAATGGGATTATATTCTCCGGCCTCCAGTCGAAGAAAAGGAAGATGATATGCCTTATTACGGTTCAAACCCAAACATGTGGCCTGGAAATGGCCAAACCGGCTACCCTCAGGCTTCTCGAATGCCTATGGGCTACAACGCTGGCTACCCTCAGGGTAACCTCGGCCAGATGAACGGATATTCTCAGGCAAATGCTGGTATGGGTTACCCTCAGGGCGTGGATAATGACCTCTGCTTTGTAATGGGCATCGAAGGTGCTAAGAATCTTCGCGGTATGCCGAATTCTCGCAAGGCAGTGTTTGACGAAGACCAGCCCATGATGTACGTAGTTGGCTTTGACCAGCAGGGTAATTGCAACGATATTCATGTGTATCATTTCGAGGAAGTCTCGGAGGAAATGCCCCAGCATCTGTCGCCTCTTATGAAGCAGAACATGATGCCTATGGGTGGTGGCTTAGGTCAGCAGGGTGATTATATTACTCGAGCCGAGTTTGACGAACTTAAGGAGATGTTGACCAATGCCCAGCCCACTTCGCAGGCAGACCCCAATGCCTCAAGGTCCGGCACCCAGCAATCCGCAACAGCCGGGCGGACCCGCTAACTTTATGCAACGAATGATATTTAACAAGCTCTATCAATCAAATCCGCAATTTCGTGCATTCGCTGACTCTATGAGGGGTCAAAATCCGCAGCAAGCATTTCAAGAGCGCGGTCTTGACTACAATCAATTCCAAAACATGGATATTAACCAAGTAAGGCGGATGCTCGGAATGTAGTGTTTTGAGGAACAGGAGTTAACTGATGGCAGATGAGAACGTAGGCATCACGCGAGGAACTACTCCAAGTATCCCCGTGACGGTGCCGATGAATCTGGAGGGTTACACCTGTTACCTCTCCATTGGCAAAAAAGTACATACGCCTTATTTCACTGCCGATAATTCACAGATGACCGCAACTTACGGTGAAACTTCTACGCTTATATTTACACTTACGCAAGAGCAAACTCTGTCTTGTAAGGCCGGACCTGCATATGTCCAGCTTCGACTAATTAAAGACGACACCGCTCTTGCTAGCACTATGGGCGAGATAGTGGTGTATGATATTATTAAGGATGGCGAGATAGAAGATGTCTATTAGCCTAACCTTAGAAAACGGTCTCGATATTTCGGTGGTGTTTCCTTCGCCACC
>Ga0326514_10001188_pt1 | contig 17024 bp, 9 predicted proteins | sample 3_2548_0518_D_FD_203653 | JGI IMG/M metagenome (GOLD analysis project Ga0326514, IMG submission 203653) | Bovine rumen microbial communities from UC Davis, California, United States - 3_2548_0518 | ecosystem: Host-associated > Mammals > Digestive system > Stomach > Rumen | place: USA: California... | reverse complement strand
AGCCCGATTCCAAAGAGCATTTACGTCTTTCTTAGAACCATACAATGCTGAAGCTTTATTATCATATTCTGTCACGGCAGCATCGACTTGAGGGACTAAAGTATTGTCATAATAATTTTGAGAGAAAGAACGGTATTGTGCCAATTTCTCAACCATGGAAGAAACATAATTGTAATGGGATTCTGCAAGACTGGACTTCACACTATTAAGAGCTCGAACCAAATCCGTACAATTAGAAAGCCAGTTGTCATTAGCAAACTGTCGAGCTTGACTTATTGTACTTTGTGCATTAGCAACACCAGAAAAATGAGTACGTTTACTTACTGCGCGTGCCTGGTTGTACCTACTTATAATATTTTCAATTTGTGCAAGAGAATCCTTGGTCTCTTTTCTCAATGCCTGATTACCGTCCGAATGTTTTATTTGCTTTAGCGAATTAATGATACTCAACATATATTGATGGTCGTTTTCGTACCATTCATTACGCTTAAAATTAGCAAATGACCTATTAAGAAATAGCGGCGTATATTTACTTATAAGGACATCAATAGCCTTGTCTGCTTCGTTTCTTGTAACCTTATTCTCTTTCGCAAATATATTTATTTTGCTTAATGTCACAAATAATACTGAATCCTCTTGAATTCCACTAATCTTCTTTCCAAACATTTTATTACTTTGAGACAAATCATCCAAATATTGATTTGTCTGATTCGGAGCCTTTGGTGGCTCAACTTTGGTCTTGGCATATATCATAACACCACCGATTGCAAGCGTTATAGCCAATACTAGAATTAAAATTTTAACAAATACCTTCATGGTTTATGCTTTTAATTAAGACTACCTCTTGAACCTCCTATTTTAGGCTCATTTTTTTGAGGTTTGGGATTAGGAATTGTTTTACTCTCTTTAATTTTACCTGAGATTTGGCTTTTTTGTTCTTTCGGAGCAGGATTACTTGCAGGAAACATCTCTATAGAAGCATGCTCCTCAGATAGCCAGTTTAAGTAGTTATTAATATCAATTCCTTTGTCTGTAGATGAATTGTAGTTTCCACTATTTTTTTCTTTACCCTTATGCGGATCTTTACCTTCATTCACATATTCGTTTAATTTTTCAGCAATTACAGACAATTTGTTAGAATTGTGTAACACACCTTCCATCTTTCCCATGAGGGCTTTTACATCAAAGGTATTTAAATCTTCAAATAATCCACGCGTTGCTTCATATTTTTCAAGGCTATCTTTATGCCAAGTATCATTTCCCTCAAGATATCTTAAAGCATTTACAGAATCCGTATCTACTTGGTTTACATCTTCTAAACCTTCGTTAGCGGTATTATAATCGGTTTTAGGAGCATGTTTAATTTCTTTAATTGGAGGCCAACCTAAATTGAACTCATAATTCTCCAATGCATTACATCCTGCATACATTAAGAGAATGAAAATGCATGAAGCAAAACCATATGCCATATACTTTAGCTTAGAAAACAGTTTGTCATCTAAAAAAAGCCTATTTATACGACCTTCTCCTTCCTGAATCCTACTGCTTTCCAATGAGTAACCTTTAATTGGTGATGAATGAAGTTTGAGATAAGTCTCTACTATGACTATGGCATCATTATTTGTATTCCTTCCTTCTTCATATACTGGAATTGCAAATTCATAGTGAAATATTTGTTTCGATAATGAAACTGTCAATTGTCTGTCAAGTTGAGGGTGAACCCCAGTTCTTTTCCACTCAGCAAAGCCTCTAGCAGCTATTGAAACTGCCAACCCTTGATTATAATAAGCCTCTAAGACCTCCATAGAATCACCTTCCATCAACTGATAATTAATCCTAACATCAAACTGATTAACAGGAATACCATTAGGGTCTGTCACATAGAATAGTTTCCTTGGAATAATAATTTTGTATTCATTAGGATTAATTTTGACGGATTCCGGACATTCTGGGCCACCTTCTGCAACAAAGGTCTTATTAATGGGAGCGTAGCCTTTTCTAACCCAATAGATAGGAATTGATGTTCCAATAGGGACTTCTATTGCTTGATCAAATACTCTATATTGATTTTGTGATAGGAAGCATGGTTTGAAGCCATCAACAGAAAATAACGGTTTATATATGCATATCTTTCTTGGTTCAAAATTAAGTTCCTTTAACGTGGTATGCGAGATGTTTAAACCCTTATCTATAAGAATTATTCCTTTATAATTTCCGTACTCCTGTTGCGCTATAGACGTACCCAGTAATTCTTTGAGTGTGAAGTCTGCATTATAATATCTAACAGCGTATGTAGAATCATTTTTTGAGTTAATTGTTCCAACTGCTGATATTAAAACATCATTTGATTGGTATTCTTTACCAAACAATCTTTCCAGTTGCTCATAGTCTGTTCTCTTCTCCTGAGATATTGCTTCTTCGACAGTATTTAGCACATTAATAGTTTCATCTGAAGTAATGGCTATATTAGCAGGAAAGAAAATCCAGGCTGCAGTGTTATCATCAGGTCTCGGACTTCCTTCAGGACTTGCTTTAATTACACATATTAAATAACCAATATTCCCTAAGAATTTTAACAGGTAAACAACTTTCTCTGTTCCATAATAATTGTTCAACCCTTTAATCGAAGTACGGACATCACTTGCCTGGCGTGCCCATGAATCTTCCTTGTTGACAGAAAAGCCATCACTTGGATTCCCTGCTTGCGTTATTTGCAATAAAAAACCTAATTTCATAACTTATCCTCTAAAAATACTTTCAAACATTCCACGTTTCCCGCCACGAAAACTGGCAGATCTTTCTAAGATTAAATTAACAACATTCTCTGCTGGCCGAGAGTTGAATCTACAGTAGTTTTGAAAACAAACATCACCTAGCGAAAAAGCAAGTTTTTCAACCTTGCCTCTATTTATTTCATTGTCTTTGCAAATTTGTTCAAGACCATTATAGAAACCAAGATACTTTTCGTTTATGTAGTTCGTGAAAGTATCCTTTGTCGCATTTTTAGCTTTATCTGCTTTCGTTATCATTATATAAATGGCATCTGTATCCTTACGAAAAATACCTGTGTTCTTAATATATGAAACAGCGCCTTCAAGGTAAACACGCTGTGGTAGTCCTTCATACAAACGATTCTCTGCACCATACTCAATAACGAAAATATGCATCTTTCTGTTTGTAGAGCGATTATCTATTAACACCTTAGTCATCGTATCCAGCATAATCTCATCTGTTTCAGACATAGGATCACCTGCATTGGCCTTAAACATACAGCGCATTAGCTCCCCTGCCATATCAATACAGGTGATTGGGTGAATTTTACTGTCATTATCTACAAGATCAAAACCCATCTCATAAAAAGAGTCCACAGATGTACCTTCCATTAGAGTACCAACTTCACCGTTTTGAAATAGGTTGATAAGTTTCATCATATACCCATATCCTTGAGATTCTGTATCAGGATCCATTGATTTTGCGACACGCCCACTAGCGGCTACGCTTAGAATGGCACCTAATGCACAACTTTTTCCTGATGAAGGAATACCCCAGAAATATACTTCTGTTGATTGTTTATTAATCTTTTCCAATTTTTCTGGGGTAGAAAAACTTTGCGTGCTTTCTCCATTGAACATCTTTTGAATAAACATTCTGTCAATGCTAATGCCTATCAAATCTGCAACTGAGATCGTTCCCTTATTTATTAGACGTTTTACGACTCCTGCATTAAGAAGATTGTGATCTTCAGCTATCTTCTTCAGAAATTCATCCTTCGAAATTTTCTTTTCATTAATAAAACGTTCTATCGTGTCAATAATGTTATTGTCTTTTTGAGCCGGAGTAAGACTTTGGTCAGTCTGGAACTGTGAAATCTGACTAACAAGTGTTTCTGCATCAACACCCATAATCTCATCCAACAATAGGTTATTGATAAGACTATTAGCTTCGTTAACATAGCTACTGTCTGAATAATCCCTTACGAATTGTCGAAGAGAATCAATATCAGTCTTATCAACTAACGACCATGCCTCATCAGTTGATGATTTTAAGATGTCATCCTGAGCTTTTTTTAGCAACCTGTCTTTCAATGCTCTTGCCTGAGAACGAAATTGTCCATTGGGGAAAGATGCCAAATATCTCTCCACAGCTTCTACAGAGTTCTCAGTTTGAACTTTATTCCATTCATCAGAATCCCCACTCTCTAATTTATGTTTAACTTCACGTCTTTTAGGAGCGGAGAATTCTCCATCTGTTTCTTCACACAATTCATTAAAGGTTACAATACCTTCTTTGATATATGTAACTAGTTGGTCAGCTGAGTACTGGTCAACATTTTCAAGAATGTCTTCTTTTCTAGGCATATGTTTTACTCTTTAGGATTAGTTCCATAATCATTATCTCCTGGTTCGCCATCACCGAACAACAACACAAGGAAGTAAAACGGTATTATCTGATACCATCCGGAGTTACCTCTATCGTGGCAGCGTTTACAACCTTGAGCCCACAAAAACCATAACACAGGTATTATTGAAATTAATATTAATATTGCAGTTCCTTGTGAAAGATTCGGTGTTTTGGATGCAACTTCTATTATCATATACCATATAAAGTAGATGATAAAAGAAATTCCATATTCAAGCCTTCTTATTCTTCCCTTAAACGAAAAAGGTTTTTTAAATATCCCTCTATTATCAATGACATCCTCCATATTGGCGGATGAATTATACTCTGTACTAGGTTCTTCAGCAGAGGTCGATTCCGGTTGATTTATCTTAATAATATCAGGAGTTGGCGTCTCGATAATTGCTGAAGTTGGTTGCTCACTTGAGTCTATGGAAGGAGGTTGAGCAGAGTTGTTGGGTTCTGTATCCATCTGCACTCCTTTACCTGTGGCTAGTTCTGGTCTGTCAAGAATCTCTTTCACTTTTCTCTTTAACAAAGGAGTGAATGCTCCTTCAGACTCTTTCCCAAGTTCATAAAGAGTTACTGTTCCATCTTTTACAGCTTCTGCAATTTCCTCTGGAGAATAATCTCGTAAATTCTTAAGTAGTTCTTTCTTTGATGCCATATTATTACATTTTTTAAAATTCAAAATTAGAAAGTTCCGCCATATAAATCATCTGAAGGGTGAGACGAAGCAGTCTCAACGTGATCCGTATTTTCATATTCATTATTTGATGAGTTGTGTCGTTTTTTCCTATCTCCTGTTCGAGTTTGAGGTATTAATGAATAAAGACCTGTAGCTCTCGTATTTCTCTTTTGTAAGAAGTATGGGAAAAGCAACATTAAAAACAGCAAAATTCCAGTTATTATTGTATTAAGACTTATGCCGTTGCTGTTTTCAAACAGGTTTTGAAGACTTATTAGTTCCGCATTTGCGGCCTTAAAAGAAGCCCTTTCTTGGTCAAATGGTTTAACAGAGTAGTTAGAGTTGCCACTCTCATTGCTTAAAACAGGAACAGAAAACTCATATAGCTTTTGGTTCCAACCTTCAATCGCATCGGAAATCATATTTAGATTACCTACGAGAAAGGCATTCCAAACACTAGCACCTTGATTGGCATCATTAATCCAATTAAGGGCAAGATTTCTTAAACTATCTGTATTTTGTGACAATAATTGAAGTTTAAGAGTTGCTACGTAATTATCTTTGACTAATTCGTCATTGGAAGTGCCAAAACCAGCCTTTAAGTAAGCATCCTTATTAGTTCCTTTATTAGATATCAATGAAGTTAAATAATCAGAATATGCAGTAATTCTTTCCTTTGAATAATAATCGTAATCACCAAACATTTGCCTAGATTTCTCTATAGCTGATGTGAATTTGGGCTCAATTTGATTTCTTTCAGCAAAAACTGACCAAAAATGATTATATGGTATCATGGCCCATAGGAAGGCCACAGGGCAGAAACAAATCAATACTCTTTCAATGATGATGGAACGATCAAACTTCTCATCTGTACCTTTGTATATTTGTGCGCCTATAAAGGTTAAAATAAGGGCAATGTCTATGATGAAGACCTTTATTGCTGATAACTTAAAATCTCCACCATTTGAATAGAAATTCCCCATATAAGTTACATAACTTATAAATATCAGTGCAACGAATGCGATGATATGTCCCCATGAAAATTTTAGGGTCTCATTCCAAGAATATTTATTTTCACTCATTTCATTTATTTTTTAGGAAGTAACTTTTCTAATTCTCTTATCTTTTTTTGGTATTCTGCAATTTGTTTCCTAATTGCATCATAGTCAGTGTCTTCACTCGGAGTTGGACGTGTTGGCGTTGGCTCTTCTATAAATTCCATTTCTTTATCAGGTAATTGACCAGAATGCAAATCTATACCGACATTATCAGGAACAGAATGCATGCTTCTTTCAATTCTTCTAAAATCTCCTTTCTGTGTTGCTTCGAGTGCTTTATCCACCAACACCATTGGAGGTATCCATCCATATACATCGGCTCCTGTACTGTAAAGTACATTACGAACTTGCTCTACTGTGAGATCTTTTCTTATAGATTTCATTAGGGCTATGGTTCCAGCAACAATAGGAGCTGACATGCTAGTACCATCAAAAGATTGGAAGGTGTTTGATGGGAAGGAACTGTATATATCTTTACCAGGGGCAGATATGTCAGAGCATGGTCCATAGTTAGTAAAAACTGTTGGGTACAGTCTCTTATCAACCGAGGTTACTACTATTGACGATATGTTCCTGTTTTCAGGAGGAATACTGGTCAAGATGTCATCATTACCAGCAGCAAACACCAATACAGAGCGTTTTTTTGCAGCTAGTTTGCAAACTCTTGCCCACAGTGCTGCGACATTATGGAATTGAGTTTTGGCAATTTCATTCTGTTGCTCGACAGGGAGAACATTAAGTCCTTTAAAGGATGGTGCGATAGATATATTAACAACATCAGCGTCATGATGTAGGGCATACATTACTCCTGCAACCATTGCCGATAATGGACAAAGCTTATTGTCAAACACTTGAATAGGCATAATTTTACAATTGGGAGCGACTCCGGAGGCACCTTTATCGTAGTTCTCTGCAGAGCCAACAGCCAGCCCTGCTGTATGCGTTCCATGCCCTACGCCTACGCTTAGATTGTTGTTTTGTGTAAAGACATTATAAGCATCAACTATGCGTCCTTTGAACATTTGATGATCAGATTGAATACCATCATCTACGATAGCGACCTTAATATCGGGTGAGCCCTTGGTAAACGACCATCCCTGCTTAAGATGTATTGCACTTAGATGCCACCCAGGATCTTCTATGGATGCACTGACATTGCCGTTCAGTTCATAAACTTCTTCGTCAAATACAATAAACTTATGATTTGGTAATTGACTATTTATTGTTCGTCGTATCTGATCCCTCTCATTCTCCGGGATTTGAATAACAAGTAACTTAACTTCCTTATCGCATCCGATAATTCCGTATTGATCACCAGGATAAACCTGTTTAAAATCTCGTGCAAGCCCTTCTATGTCACCATTTTCATCTTCCATAAATAAGAACAGTCTATTGGCGAGAATATTAGGCATGCCTGGTTGTTCTACAATTCGAGGGTCAGTACCCTCTTCTCCCATAATGGGAGCTACTATAGAACCTTTATCTGGTAAAGTTCCATCATTGCCCGTGATAGGACGTGCATATCCATTATCATCAATTACTCTTCCATCTGAGCGTGTTATTGGATCAATTGGAAGAACTCCATTTACAGCATGATGCCCTGCACATCCCACACAAGAACGGAGGAAGAACGATAATAACCACATAGCAAGGAGGAATAGTAGAAGCCATAAAAGCCATTTAAGGCACCCACGCCCACCAAATAGCCCTATAAACCACAACCACCATCGCTTGTACCAAGGTGACATCTCTTTATATTGCGCCGTAAAGTTTTTATCAGAATCGACGACACAATTATAAGGCGAAGGATTCCAGCCAGTAAATTCATAGTTCCTGTCGGCTTTTACTTTTGGAATATCCTCTCCTGTTAATATTGATTCAGCATGTTTACGGACATTGGCAGCACCTTCTAATCTGCCATGACTACCCGCATTAAAATTACAATTAAAATATTTTTCTTCTTCCTCTTCGAACACCGGAGGAGTAATTACTGGTGGAATTTCACCTTTCTTCTCTACCTTACTGTAATTAGCAGTAAAAATTGCATTGTCTTTTACGACAAACCCCAAAGGAGATGGACTCCATCCTGTAAACGTCCATCCATCGTTAGAGATTACTTCTGGGATATCTTCCTGTGCAAGGACAGCACCATCGACCCTCGTTATATATTTGTCTATCCTATCAACCAAGGTCCCATGTTCCCCTACATCAAACGTTAGCTTGTATTTTTTCTGCTCATCATATTCATGAATGATAGAACCGCTTACTTTATGCTGGGTGACATCTGGCGTCATTCCCCACGCTACGAGGAATACTTTGCCATCAGCACAATAGATACGTTCGTCATCTATATATTTTATTGCATTAGCTAATATCTGCAAAGACTCTCCATCCAAGCTGGCAGCGGCACTTCTGTAATGCCTTATCGTATCTTCCTTTATTGCTTCATATTTATTTCTAATGTCACCAGACAAGTCGGTTAACTTGACAGGGTACTCCTCCCACTCGTCAACATGCCAGCAAATCTGGTCTTCATCTTCAACGTATTGTGGAACAGCCAAAAAATGTCTGTATTCTGGAGATACGGCAGTCTTTATGACACTATATACACTGTCATATCTCATATACAACGGGTCATGTCCTATACCTTGAAAGTCCGTATAATCAACGACATCAGTATAACATAGCCGTCTTTTTCCAAAAAAAGTATGTACTGCCATATACCTTTATTTATATAAGTTCTGACAATTGTCCATTATTTCCCTAATTTTTGCATTTGCAACAGGGTCACAGCGTGATATATCACTTGCATAGACAAGTCCTATCGTAACAAGGTTCTGCCATCTTTGGAAATTACCCCATAAAGGAAGTTTCAGGAGAACGTCCATATTGATAACATCTTGATTGACAATATTTGCAGATTCGTCAAAAGCTTTAAGTGTTTGTAGCAGTGGTCGTGGCTTCCTTACAGCGTCCCATGTGTCTGGAGCAGTATCTATAGTTAGATGACATTTCTGGGCTTTTTCACTGATTTCAGCAATCTCATCATTACTGATGTAATTACGTCCCACACTACTTACAAAATTGTTAAGAGTCAAGGATGCAAAGTCAGCAATAGCGTTTGGCTGCTCATTCAAACTAAACACATTACAGTAACGGTCGATTTTCTCAGAAATGACTTTTCTCACCCCAAGTTTCTTCAACAGGCTTACTAGCATAAACACGACCTCGTCTGCATGAGGAAGAATGCTCTCAATCTCTTTAGCTTGGTTATTCAAGAAAGCTATCCAGTAATCAATTATATGCTTAGTAACAACGTCAGCTACAGTTGTCAATGTTTCGGAATCGCTTGATATGACTTCTTCTATTGTACAACCTCTTTCTTTCAGATCCTTCTCCAATTCATCCACATCTGAACTAAAGTAGTCGCATAACTTTTCCAAATTTACATCTCTGCCATCTTTCGGATTAATTCCGACAGTAGCACGGATGAAATTAATTGCCGAGAAATCTTTCGGCGTATCAGAGTGACAAATAATGATGTCGTATGCAATATCTCGAAGATCGCCTACAGGAACCATCAGACTATCAATAATCCGTCCAAAGATCTCAGGCTTAGCACCGATTGTCAAAACTAAGGATTTGCGAATATCTCCACAAATTTGTTTGACTTTCCTGTTCTTTTCTTCACTGTCCTCAGGTTCAAAATATACAGTTAGGGCTTGATACATCTCCTTCTTAATAGTTTGCAATTCAGAAAGATATTTTTTCCTACGAGCATCATCCAATACATTTGCAATGGAATCCAAGCTGCGGATTATAGCTTTGGAACCATCGTTATTGATAGTTGCAACATTATTCCATGTTTCTTCTGGATTTGAAAAATGTGTTTTGACAAAATCGTTACGTAAGAAACTTTTCCGAAGATACTCCATATAGTCGGGAAAATCTTGGTGCACATATATTCCTGTTTCCTCAGATTTCTTTTCTCCATCTTGATAACCCACGAATAGATTGTTCTTACCTGACCAGTAGAAATCGCGCAATGGATAGACATTTTGGAAAGCGGAAGAAGTGAAGAAGCCTCCCTTGGGAACCCATTCGTCAAACCATTTGTTTGGCTTGATAATTTCTGGTATAACAGTATCGAACCGATTCCAATGGTCATCTAGCTTGTCCAGATTGTCCACATTGTCTGTTTTGGTACGCTCCAAATCAATGTTGAACTTAGTGGCTATCATGAAAAGAGGTGCAATGCCGTTTGTGTTCAGTAACAACTTTGCTCGTTCTTCTGGAGTTCTACCAATATTATCCTCAATCCAACTGTTGATAGTCTCACCAATGGTTGGCTCTGTCTTTTGGTCATTATGATGGCAGAAAAGCACACTACTTATTCGCAAAGAACGGGAATACTTGTTAAATAAATATGCGACCTTACCACGTCTGAGGATTTTTGGCAGCACAGTGTGTATTTCGTTCTCTTTGAATTTTTCACGAGAACGAGCCCCTGGAAAATCAAGCAAGTCAATTTTGTTTAGGAAATTCCGTTCCTGTGCAATGGCTTTTGGCAATTCAAAGGTTAATTCGGCTATTAATGCCGATAGATTCCCCTTTCCGAAATTCTGAGCAATGATATTTCCGCTCTTATCATAGACATCAGTATATATAATATCCCTTCCTGTGTCAATGTTTACACCACATACGGTATCTAACCACTCAATCTTTAATATTGTACCATTATCTCTAAGTACAGCATCAAAAGGAACATACACCTCAGTGTTAAACCCAAGTTTTTTATACTCATTAATTAGTACACTGAAGAGGTGGCTCATTTCTGCGTTCTTATTCCACAGGAGACTGAAAATGTCAACCCACTTATCGTATGACACATATTGTATGACAGGAGCTATCATCTTGCAGAAATGTGATTGATATACACTCGCAGCATTGTTACCAATTACATCTTTAATGTAGTCTTGTATATCCTTAATATCATCATCTATAATCTCATCCTGTTGCTTTACCTTGGTGGCCCAAAGACCTGACAACCCTTCTAAGCTTTTATTGATTTCATCATATTTCAAGATGGTATCGGGATTAATCTTAATGTCGTTATAGTATGAATCAGCTATTAAAAGGATGATATCAACTACAGAGAGAAGTCTAACCTTAACGAAATCTGACATAGAATTATCTCCCTTTGCTATGGTGAAACGTGTGATGACTCCTGTAGATTCAATTTTTGCATTGTTGCCTCCACTAGGATTCAGTTCGTCAATGAAGCTATAGGAACGTCCACCACTCTGAATTACAAATGGGGAGTCTGCCGAAGACAACAAGCTACTCATCAAGTATGACTTTCCTACTTGACTTTCTCCATATGCTGCAGCAGAACAATTTTCCTCAAGAGCAGAACGAATCCGTCTTAACTTTCTGCGGTATTCCTTAAAAACACTAACAGGGAATGAGTCTTTCCCAAATTCTTTTGCCCAATCGAGAGAAGACTGTATCAGCTCTAAATGTTTATTTATATCTTGTATCATCTTTGTTCATTTTATATTGTTAGAAATCAAAAGCCCCAGAATCGAGCCAATATAGGTCTTCAGCTCCAAGACTTTGAATGTGAATTTCAAGATTAGTATCAACCACATCGTTTCCAGCGTTATCAACGATAGAGCTTATGGTTAGATTTTCTTTGTCATCAACATCACGCTCAATAGTAATCTTGAATGGCATTCGATGCTTCAACGAGTCAATAATTTCTTTTACCATTCCTAGGACTTTTGCGTCAGTGGGAATTTCTTCGTTGTTCAACAAAGCTTTCTTTCTGATCCGATCTCCTATCTTGAATCGGTTGAAGTCAATATTATAGAGTGCTCGACAGGGATATGAGTCAAGTCCGATCTGCCTTACATTTAACGTCTCCGGAATTGTACTTACCATAAGATCACCTTTACTCTTCTCTGGAGTGATAAAATACTCAATAGGCTGTCCTTCACGAGAAGCTTCAATGTAATTAACGGTGGACTTTAGATTTTCTTTCAATCTATCAAGATTTATTACAAATTTGTTCAAATTTGACAACTCGGAGGCATAATGCCCAATTACTCCACCAATTGCGACAATGGTCTTTGCATTCCTAATATGTCCTGTATTCTCACCAAAAGGATACCAATCACCAACGTAATAGTTGTTTAGCACAATGAGTCGATTTGGTGATACAGAATAGTATTTCAAGAACAAGTCTCTAATCGGAGGTAATGAAGCAGGCCTTCCGGATAGAAGTACAATATCACATGCATATGAGTACATAATTGTTGCTATTTTCTTTAGCAATGGCTCAAACTCCTTGCTTACAACTTCCGATACATTCTCATTATCAAAGAACCATGTTATTTTAGTGACATCTATTCCAGTTCGTTCTTCAAAACCACGTATCACACTTTCATTAGGTGGACAATCACTGAATACGTCCTCATATGTGACATGACAGTTTTTGCTACCCTTGTTTAACAGTTCCAAATAATAACACATCAAAGGCATGGAATACTGAATATTGAAGTCTTTCCTCAGCACTCTGTCTGCTATGGTCTGCCCATTATAATCTTTGCCAAAGAAGTCCTTCATTTTTTGACGATACTCCTTTAATCCTATGGAACTTAGTTGTTTGCGGAATGCACTCTTTTCATCTAATATCATGATATTTTTAATGAGTGCATATAGCATGTCGTCACCCGCAAAATAATAACTATCATAAAATTTGGGGTCAGGAGTAATCGTTGTTACATCGCCTTTTTCGTAAGTGTATTTGCTTATCATCAAGTCTGATGTTCCAGCTCCAATGTCAAGAGAACCAACGGTAATAGATGATTGAACCTCTCCATCTTCAACTTTTCCGTAAAGGTTAAAGAACTCGCTGCAACATCCTTTGTACTTATGTCCAACTTCTCCATACATATAGACTAATTGAGAACAAGTGGCTTCGTCGTAATACCATGCGGCATCTGTGTCTTTTTTTGAACGAACAGCAGGAATAACCTCAACTGACTTGCCTGGTTTCTCGTTATCTACTGGATTCTTGTACTCAAAATTCTCTAAGAGAATGATGGCGTCTTTTGCACAACGAACCAAAGCTTCTCTCTCTACCTTAGACATCGCAGTCGGACAAGTGACAATGATTCTCTTTATCTTACGAGGCATAGTTGGCTTACCCAATCCTGTCTTATTGGAACGATGTTTTTCACCGTTAATCTGGATCTTTGCCTGAATCAACATCTCCAAGAACGCAAACGTCATAAGGGAACGACGGGAATAATGGAATGATTGGCCTCCGTTCCCTTCAAGATCTAGTTTTCCATCACTCTTTAATTGGTTTGTAATTCCCTTTAGATTGAGTATATGATTGTCTTTTTCTCCTTCAAGAACGAGAAATTTCCATTCTTCTTTGTTTGGTTTCCAATCCCATAAGTATCTTTTGGGGCTAGAATAAGTGGAAAGCGTTTCGTCGTCTTCAACATTGTTAGTAGTTAGATGAATCAAATTATTAGCCTCTTGTCCTAATCTTATAAGGCTTGGATATACAAATTGTTTACTATCCTTAATCCCGAAATCTCCAAAATCAACCTTGCGGAATGCAAGCCGCATATCAAATGGCTCCGAATAAGACCGAATGGAAACACTGTCATCCTCTTGTTTAAGGGTATTGGTATAGTCTATCAACTCTAGATGCCTAACCTGATTAAAATTAGTGTTGTCTTCTATTAGAAGTGCGGTTGTACGCGAATTGCCTATATCGATAACCATATCAACATCCTTGGTTTCAACCTCAGTATCTTTGTACAAGGTGACTTTGGGGAAAAGTTTATGCTGAGCAAGGTAATTAATAAGGAAAGTGTACGAAGCGATGTAGGCTGTTTTCCTAACGTTCGCTCCCTTTATCTGTGAAACTCTTTGAATACCAGGATGAACAAGTTTGAGAAGGTACTCATCAATGTAGCTCCATTTCTTTCCTGCTGTGCAATAATCCATCAGGAAGAATTCGTTGCTACACAAGTCAAAATCCATATCTGTGCGAAATTTATCTGGGAACACAGGACACTCATCGTATTCGTCTCCTTCATATCTTGCACGGGTATCAAATGCCAGTAGAATGTCGTATGTCTTTATCCCTTTTTCTTCAGATTTAGGGAGCATTTTAAATCGTGCCCAATTTAATGGACCAAAACGAAATTTTTTCTCTGTTCTTTTGAAAAAATAAGGCAGTGGTAACCAGACTCCCTCGAAAAAAGGAAGCTTGTTGTCTTTGTCTGAAAACGTCATGCTGAATATATCGCCTTTAACTCCAGCACTATTAGTATCATCTACTCGTAAAGGAAATATTCCGTCTATTTTTAACTCTGATGGGTCAAGCATAATAGAAGGATCAGCCAGATAACCTCCGTTATATAATTTCTTCTTTTCATAATAGATACACTCATCCTCTGTCCTCAGTTCATATACCGAGTCTAATATCCATTCTCCATTTTCAGTGTCATACCATTCGTGATACCAACACTTGAACTTCTCCTGAGTGTTGATGCTTATCGGAAAAGTGTATATCTGGATGCCAGAATTAGCGATTAGTTTTATGTCTTCAGCCATTGCAATAGAGTTAATCGCATTGTCCCCCAAATGCGAATCCTATAAGATACTTTGACGGCACAAAAAGAAGACGTGGGAACAATTCTTTCTTTCAGTCCTATGCCTAATCATGCTACTCTATATAGGCCAACATGCAACTCAGAAGCCTAATCTATTACTAATCTTGTATAGGTTAATATGAATATCACTCACACTGAGGTCATCTATAATTACCTTAACTTAACATAGTCTTCGAAATAGGAGATTCTTAGATGTCAAGGACAAAATGTTAGAAGACGTATTCTAAATATGTCGTGATTCTCTTTACCCCCCAATCCCACTTTGTTGTGGTATCGCACTCATACGAATCTGAGTGGTTTATCTCTTGCTGTGTGCTGTCGAACACGTCCGACGTTAAACAGAGTTCGAGACAAAAGAAATCGGCTGTAAAGTTACTTAATAATAATGATATAGCAGTTCTTTTTTATGTTTTTTTCACAAAAAAGACCAAAAACAATGGTTTTGAGGTGTAAAATCACACAAAAAAGATGTAAAAAGCAATGATAATGTACTATTTTACACCCAATAAAAACATATAGTATTATTCTATAGACGGCTTTGTTTACTCCAAAAAATACCAATTACAATGAACCAATAATAGATAAATTTAAAAATCTGTTAATTATCTTAACAATTGTAATCCTTTAAAACTATTATATTCTATGTTGTATGTTTAATTCCGACAATCAATCATAATGGTACCTGCTTGATTACGATATACTTGATTTACACGAGAATCGCCAGAATAATGAGATTCAAGAGCTTTTCTCAGACTTTCATACTCATCATCATTTGCATAGTGCTCTATTCGAACATTGATTAAGCGTCCCATAGGAAATATTTTATATTCTTTGTCCTTTGTATATTTTGTATCATCCATTCCACCAAAAATGCCATAACTCTGATACGTGGTTTGCAGCTTCTCAACAAACTCATCCGTAATAGTGAATAATTCACTGTACTTAATACTGTCACAACCACAAAAAACAAGTAGTAATATAAAACAAACCAAATACTTTCTCATACTTATTTCAAATTATATCGTTTAATTAATGCAAATTTTGTTTTAAAGTCTTCAATGGTAATTGTTGAAGGATAATCAGCAGAACCATTATATGATATTGGGGGATTTTTGAATCGATCATAATGATACGAAAGGACATTCTTCTTTTTAAGCACAATTGCATAAGGCTTTGAAAGCTTCTCGATTTCGACTTGGAGTCCCAATTTGAATTTTACTGTACTTACTTTCGAGAAATCATTAGAGGAATCATGATAATTTCCGAGATATGCTCCATAGTCACGCCACCTAGCAAATTCAGTATCAAAAGTTCCTTCTAAAACCATTTTATCCCCTGAAATAGTATATAAGGCAAGTTCAGGGAGCTGAGGATTATGACTCGTTGATGTAACAGACATTTGCATTGTTACAAATTTGTTCCCTCTATCTGCATCTCGATAAAACCACCTGTCATCATACGCATCAAAAACGAATGTATTTCCTATGCTAATCGAACTATAAGTTACAGTATTATAATCAACCTTGACAGTCTGTTGTTCTTGTATGGCCTTAAATCCTAGAGCCTTAATTCGCTCATCTTCCTTCCGCTTTGCCTCTTTCAACTGTTCGATTTTTGATAAAAGCATTGAAGATGAAGATGCTTCTGGTGAATTAGGAAATAGACGTTTTAGTTGTTCTATTTCCATCGTCGCCTTTTCTAACTCTCCTGATTCTATTAAATCTTTCGCTTTTTGCATTCTTTGGTCTGCGGGAAAACTAAGAAGTGTTATTTGTTGTCTTGCGTCCTTCAATTCGTTACGCAAAACCGAGAGACTGTCTTGATATTTTTTTTCGACCTCAGCAATCTTTACTTCAACTTCATGTTTTGACGTACAAGAACAGTAAATAAAAGCCAACGCAAGTATTGTTAATAATTTGTTCGAAATTTTACTCATATTAATATGCTTAGGATTTTGTTATATATTGCAAAAGTAGCTATTTCTTCTTGAACTTACATGACTATTTAATTATTTTTAACAAAAAAGAACAACACATCCTCTATATCCATCTTCTCCCTGCTTTGTCGCCTTTCAATCCTTGGCATTCCCATCGGTTTCTTAACGATTTTCTCTGTGCAAAGGTAGCAAGCCCCTATGACATGGAAAGTACCGCGATGCTATTTCAGGAGAAAGTTCTAACG
>Ga0326514_10001187_pt1 | contig 17026 bp, 29 predicted proteins | sample 3_2548_0518_D_FD_203653 | JGI IMG/M metagenome (GOLD analysis project Ga0326514, IMG submission 203653) | Bovine rumen microbial communities from UC Davis, California, United States - 3_2548_0518 | ecosystem: Host-associated > Mammals > Digestive system > Stomach > Rumen | place: USA... | reverse complement strand
GACCGAACCGAGATGGTTTCAAGGCTCAGACCGGTATCTTGAAAAGATCGCGAAAGCGGTCAGCATCCCTGTCCTCCGGAAAGACTTTACCGTGGATCCTTACATGATTTACCGGGCAAAGATCATCGGAGCTTCCGCCATCCTTCTCATCTGCAGAATCCTGACAGAGAAGGAGCTGGCAGAGAATCTGGCACTGGCAGACAGCCTTGGTCTCTCAGCGCTGGTCGAAGCTCATGATGAGCATGAGGTGGAAATGGCTCTCGCCGCAGGTTCCCGCATCGTGGGAGTGAACAACCGGGACCTTTGTGACTTCAGCGTCGACATACATAATTCGGTACGGCTTCGGGACCTGGTCCCGGGTAATGTCCTCTTTGTGTCGGAAAGCGGGATCCGGACACCGGAAGATGTCGGCAAACTTTATCAGAATGGAACAGATGCTGTTCTCATCGGCGAGACACTTATGCGGAGCAGGGACAAGGCAGCGAAGCTCCGCGAACTTGCAGGCAAGTGTCAGTAAGAAAAGCCGGACCGGCAGCTCCGGTTTCCCGGCTCTGCTTGGCTTGACGTTTCAAGGAGGAAAGGGGAGACAGAATGGTGCAGACAAAGATAAAGATATGCGGTCTCAGGACCCCGGAGGATGTCAGGATCGTCAACCGATACCGTCCGGACTACGCCGGTTTTATCTGCTGTGCCAGGTTCTGGCGGTATGTACCAAAGGAAGACCTGAAGCTCCTGGCGAAAATGATCGCTCCCAATATACGCAAGGTGGGGGTATTTGTGGACAATCCTGCCGAAGAGGTTTCTACTTATATAAAAGAGGGACTGATCGATGATGTACAGCTCCATGGACAGGAAGATGAGGAATATATAAAGAAACTTCGGCTCTTATGCAGGAAAGAAGATGGAAGTGATGTACACATCATCAAGGCTTTCCGCATACAAGGCCCGCAGGATATCACCAGGGCAAGGCTCTCAAGTTCGGACTTCATTCTGCTGGACGGCGGACAGGGAAGCGGAAAAACATTTGACTGGAGACTGATCCGGAACATCGGGAGGAACTACTTCCTGGCAGGCGGCCTGAACCCTGATAATCTGGAGAAGGCAGTCTCACAGTACCGGCCCTATGCGGTCGATATCAGCAGCGGAGTCGAGACAGACCGCCACAAGGATGAGAGCAAAGTGAAGAGAGTAATTGAGATCATAAGAGGAGGAAGAATATGACCAACCAAAGCGGAAGATTCGGAGAGTTCGGCGGACAGTATGTACCGGAGACTCTGATGAATGAGCTGATCCACCTGGAAACAGCTTACGAACACTACAAGAAAGATCCGGAGTTTACTGCGGAGCTGGGCGACCTCCTGAACAATTACGCAAACAGACCCTCTATGCTCTACTATGCAGAGAAGATGACGAAGAACCTTGGAGGAGCGAAGATCTATCTGAAGAGAGAGGACCTCAACCACACAGGCGCTCACAAGATCAACAATTGCCTGGGCCAAGTGCTGCTGGCGAAAAAGATGGGCAAGACAAGGGTCATCGCGGAGACCGGGGCCGGCCAGCATGGCGTAGCGACAGCTACGGCCGCAGCGCTTCTGGGACTTGAGTGCGAGGTATTTATGGGAGAGAAGGACTGCCAGAGACAGAAGCTGAATGTCTACCGCATGGAGCTCCTCGGCGCAAAAGTCCATCATGTGAAATCCGGCTCGCAGGTCCTCAAGGATGCTGTAAATGAAGCAATGCGGGAATGGGCAGGCCGCGTTGATGACACGCACTACGTCATCGGATCGACCATGGGACCGCACCCCTTCCCTATGATCGTCAGAGATTTTCAGTCTGTCATCTCCAAAGAAGCCAGAGCCCAGATTCTGGAGAAAGAGGGAAGGCTTCCGGACGTTGTGATGGCCTGTGTCGGAGGCGGCTCGAATGCTATGGGAACTTTCTGGAACTTCATTCCGGACGAGGGCGTGAAACTGATAGGATGTGAGGCAGCCGGGAAAGGAATCGACAGCGGGGAGACTGCTGCTACGATCAACACCGGGAAAATGGGGGTATTCCATGGCATGAAATCACTCTTCTGCCAGAATGAATACGGACAGATCGATGAGGTCTTCTCTATTTCCGCGGGACTCGATTATCCGGGAATCGGTCCGGAACATGCCTACCTGAACAGCATAGGGCGTGCCAGCTACGTTCCTGTGACGGATGATGAGGCTGTGAATGCATTCGAGTACTTATCCCGGACGGAAGGAATCATACCAGCTGTCGAGAGCGCTCACGCTGTAGCCTATGCCATGAAACTGGCACCGACTATGAGAAAGGACCAGATCGTCATCATCTGCTTATCCGGACGCGGAGATAAGGATGTGGCATCAATTGCAAAGTACAGAGGGGTGAATATCGATGAGTAAGAAGATAGCAGACGCATTCAGGGATGGAAAAGCTTTTATTCCTTTTATCACTGCAGGTGACCCGGATCTTGAGACAACGAAAAGACTGATCCTTGCTATGGACAGGGCCGGTGCGGATCTTATCGAGATCGGAATCCCATTCTCCGATCCGATTGCGGAAGGCGTCGTGATTCAGGAAGCAGATATCAGGGCACTGAAATCAGGAACGACCACGGACAAGGTTTTCGAAATGACAGCAGAGCTGAGAGAGCAGACAGATATACCGCTTGTCTATATGACATATCTGAATATCGTCTTCTATTATGGTTACGAAAAGTTTTTCCGGAAATGTGAGGAAGCGGGGATCTCAGGTATCATCATACCAGACATGCCGTACGAAGAGAAAGACGAGTGTGCAGATATAGCAGCGTCACATGGAGTGGAAGTAATCTCCATGATCGCACCTACATCGGAAGAGAGGATAAAAATGATCGCTTCGGAAGCCAGGGGATTTTTGTATGTGGTATCATCCTTGGGAGTAACCGGCGTAAGAAGCAAGATCACCACGGACCTGAATACGATCCTCAGTCATATAAGAGAAGGCTCACATGTGCCTGCGGCAATCGGTTTTGGCATCAGCACTCCGGAGCAGGCGAAAAAGATGGCAGAAATCTCGGATGGAGCAATCGTCGGATCTGCAATCGTAAAGATTATCGCCAGATATGGGAGAGAATCAGAAAAATATGTCTATGAATATGTAAAAGACATGGCAGATGCTGTCCATTCTTTATGAAAACCGGAAGAGTTTCTGACAGAAAGATACCCTGAAAGTCCGAAAGAAAAAATTTCAGCATTTTTTATAAATTTTTCTTGCACAAAATGTCTAATTCGTATATACTTTCATCGTTGTGACCTTGATAGCGTTGAAGCGTGAGGTTGCTGCGGGTTTCCGCAGGTTTTCCGTGGAGCGAATGTCAAGTTTTCAGACTGACGACAAGTCACTGTACAGAGTATGTCCGATACAGATCGGAAACAACGGGTATCCAGTTCTGTCAGAGAGGCTTTGCGGCCTTTTTTAATGACAAGATCGAGGAAACACCCGGAAGCGTGTACAGTCACCGCTTGTCGTACTTCTACATACGAAGCCAACAGCTTCGGAAAAAAGTGCGAAATAGGAGGCGACTTTTTTTATGGCAAAACAGGTAATGCGTATCACACTCAAAGCGTATGATCATCAGCTCATTGATCAGTCCGCAAAGAAGATCATCGAGACTGTCAAGAAGGCAGGAGCTCAGGTTTCCGGACCGGTTCCGCTTCCGACAAAGAAGGAAGTAGTCACGATCCTTCGTGCAGTCCACAAGTACAAGGACTCCAGAGAGCAGTTTGAGCAGAGAACGCACAAAAGACTGATCGATATCACCAGCCCGACACAGAAAGCAGTTGATTCTCTTTCCAGACTCGAGATGCCGGCTGGCGTTCATATTGATATCAAGATGAAGAACAGATAATCACATCTGTTCAATATCCCGGCAGGAGACGCGTCAAAGGCGTGTCTTTCCTAGGATGATCGCGAAAGCGATCCGCTGTAGCTGACAGGAGGTAAAACATGAAGAAAGCTATCTTAGCTACAAAAGTAGGTATGACGCAGATCTTCAGCGAAGACGGAACCCTTACACCGGTTACCGTGCTTCAGGCTGGACCGTGCGTTGTTACACAGGTCAAGACTGTTGAGAACGACGGTTATTCCGCTGTTCAGGTCGGATTCGCAGACAAGAAGGAAAGACTTGTCAAGAAGCCGCAGAAGGGAACCTTCGAGAAGGCAGGGGTTGATCCGAAGCAGTATCTCAGAGAGTTCCGTTTCGAGAACGCAGATTCCTATAATGTAAAGGATGAGATCAAAGCTGACATCTTTGCAGAAGGCGATCATGTTGATGCTACCGCTGTTTCCAAGGGACATGGATTCCAGGGCTCTATCAAGAAGTGCGGAAACCACAGAGGACCTATGAAGCACGGTTCCAAGTATCATCGTCATGCTGGTTCGAATGGTACTTCATCTGATCCGAGCCGCGTATATCCGGGCAAGGGTATGCCGGGCCGTATGGGTGTAGACCAGGTTACAGTTCAGAACCTCGTTGTTGTCAAGGTTGATCCGGAGAACAATCTGATCCTTGTCAAGGGAGCTGTACCGGGCCCGAAGAAGTCACTCGTCACGCTCAAAGAGACGACGAAGACTGATCTTAAGTGATCAGGACCGATACAGAAAGGAGGAACATAACTGTGGCTAACGTATCAGTTTACAATATGGAAGGCAACACAGTCGACACCATCGAGCTTTCTGATGCAGTGTTCGGCGTAGAGGTGAACGAACACCTCGTACATCTTGCCGTAAAGCAGCAGCTTGCTGCTAACAGACAGGGTACCCAGAAGGCAAAGACCCGCTCTGAGGTTTCAGGCGGCGGAAAGAAGCCTTACAGACAGAAGGGCACCGGTCATGCAAGACAGGGATCAACAAGAGCTCCGCAGTTCACCGGCGGCGGAATGGTATTCGCACCGGTACCGCGTGACTACAGCTTCGACATGAACAAGAAGGAGAAGAGAGCTGCCCTTAAGAGCGTTCTTACTTCCCGCGTTCAGGAAAACAAGCTGTTCGTCCTTGACGAGCTGAAGTTTGACGAAGCTAAGACAAAGAGCATGAAGAACGTTCTGGACAACCTTAAAGTTGAAGGCGCGCTGGTTGTACTTCTGGACAATGACCGGAACGTAGTACTTTCTGCAAGAAATCTTGCAGGTGTCAAGACTGCTCTTACCAACACTATCAACGTCTATGACATTCTTAAGTACAACAACCTCGTTGTAACAAAGGATGCTGTCAAGAAGATTGAGGAGGTATACGCATAATGGCTGATATCAAATATTATGACGTAATCCTTAAGCCGGTAGTTACCGAGAAGAGCATGGCTGCTATGGGTGAGAAAAAGTACACTTTCCTGGTCAATCCGGAAGCGAACAAGACTCAGATCAAAGAAGCAGTCGAGAAGATGTTTGAGGACGTCAAAGTTAAGAAGGTCAACACTCTGAACATTCAGGGTAAAGCAAAGCGTCAGTCTATGGCTCAGGCTTATGGAAAGACTGCCAAGACAAAGAAGGCGATCGTGACCCTTACTGAGGACAGCAAGGATATCACGATCTTCGAAGGACTCTGATCCTGAATATCTGAAAAACTTATGCGAGGCCTGACGCGATAAATCAGGCTGAAATAATGAGAGGAGATATAAGTCATGGGTATTAAGACTTTTAAGCCATATACACCCTCCAGAAGGAACATGACAAGCTCTGACAAGAGTGAGATCACAAAGAACACTCCTGAGAGATCCCTTCTGGTTTCCCTGAATAAGAACTCCGGCAGAAACAGCCAGGGCAAGATTACCGTTCGTCATAAGGGCGGCGGAAACAGAAAGAAATACAGAATCGTCGATTTCAAGAGATATAAGGATGATGTACCGGCAAAGGTTATCGGAATCGAGTACGATCCGAACAGAACCGCAAACATCGCTCTGATCTGCTATGCAGACGGAACAAAGTCCTATATCCTTGCACCGGACGGACTTAAGGTCGGAATGACTGTTATGAACGGCCCGAAGGCTGAGATCCGTGTAGGCAACTGCCTGCCGCTTTCTCTCATTCCGGTTGGTACTATGATCCATAACATTGAGCTGAATCCGCACCACGGCGGCCAGATGGCAAGATCTGCCGGAAACAGTGCCCAGCTGATGGCTAAGGAGGGCAAGTATGTAACCCTTCGCCTTCCGTCAGGCGAGATGAGAATGGTTTCTCCGGAGTGCCGCGCTACGATTGGTATCGTCGGCAACATTGACCATAACCTGATTAATTATGGTAAGGCCGGAAGAATCCGTCACATGGGTATCAGACCTACCGTACGTGGTTCCGTCATGAACCCGAACGATCACCCGCATGGTGGTGGAGAAGGCAAGGCACCGGTCGGGCGTCCGGGACCGTGCACTCCTTGGGGAAAGCCGGCTCTTGGCCTGAAGACCAGAAAGCATCATAAGGCTTCCAACAAGATGATCGTAAGAAGAAGAAACGGAAAAGCGTGATTAAGGAGGATAATAAGAATGGCTCGTTCATTAAAAAAAGGACCGTTTGCTGATGCAAGCCTTCTGAAGAAGGTTGATGCAATGAACGCTTCCGGCGAGAAGTCTGTTATCAAGACCTGGTCCCGCCGCAGCACTATCTTCCCGTCTATGGTCGGCCTTACAATCGCTGTACATGACGGAAGAAGACATGTTCCGGTATACATCACTGAAGATATGGTTGGACATAAGCTTGGTGAGTTTGTAGCTACCAGAACCTACAGAGGACATAAGACTGAATCATCCAGCAAGGTTGGCTGATTGTCAGTTCCGATTCAATTGTCAGGCCCAGGGTAAGTTCGCCCGAGGAGGGCGCTGCGCACTGCCGGATGGGCCTGGGGGTAACCCCACAGGAAAGCAGTGTGAGTTCACGAAAGGAGTTCATCTATGGCTAAGGGACATAGATCTCAGTTAAAGAGAGAGAGAAACGCAAAGAGAGACGAGAGACCTTCAGCAAAGCTCTCATACGCAAGAGTACCGGTTCAGAAGGCTTGCTTCGTTCTTGATGCAATCAGAGGCAAGGATGTAAATACTGCTCTTGGAATTGTTACATACAATCCGAGATATGCTTCTGAAGTTATCGCGAAGCTTCTGAAGTCCGCTATTGCGAATGCAGAGAATAATAAGGGTATGTCACGTGATAATCTGTATGTGGAAGAGTGCTATGCGAACAGAGGACCGATCATGAAGAGAATCCAGCCCAGAGCACAGGGCAGAGCGTATCGCATTTTGAAGAGAATGAGCCACATCACCATCGTTCTTAACGAGAAATAAGGAGGAGTATCATGGGACAGAAAGTTAACCCGCATGGAATCAGAGTCGGCGTTATCGATGGCTGGAATTCTAACTGGTACGCTGATAAGAAGAGTTTCGGAGCTAATCTGAAGGAAGATAACGTCATTCGTGACTTCCTCAAGAATAAGCTGAAGGACGCAGCCGTCTCCAGAATCGAGATCGAGCGTGCTTCCGACCGCGTCAAGATCTCCATCTACACTGCTAAGCCGGGTATTGTTATCGGAAAGCAGGGCTCTGAGATCGAGAAGACCAAGGCTGAAGTCTCCAGGCTCACCGATAAGAAGGTTGTTCTTGATATTAAAGAAGTCAAGAAGCCTGATATGGACGCTCAGCTTGTTGCAGAGAACATTGCTCAGCAGCTTGAGAACCGTATCTCCTACCGCCGTGCTATGAAGGGCGCTATGGGAAGAACCATGAAGTTTGGCGCTAAGGGAATCAAGACCTCCATCGCCGGCCGTCTGAATGGTGCAGAGATCGCACGTAAAGAGTTCTATTCTGATGGAACCATTCCACTGCAGACTCTTCGTGCTGATATCGATTATGGTTTCGCTGAAGCTCATACAACATATGGAAAGCTCGGAGTCAAGGTTTGGATCTACAAGGGCGAAGTACTTCCGACTAAGAGAGAAGGGAGCGATAAATAATGTTAATGCCGAAGAGAGTAAAGCATCGTAAGCAGTTCCGTGGTTCCATGGCAGGAAAGTGCAACAGAGGAACAACGGTTACATACGGTGATTTTGGACTTGTTGCTACTGAACCGTGCTGGATCAATTCGATTCAGATAGAGGCAGCCCGTGTTGCTATGACCCGTTACATCAAGCGTGGCGGAAAAGTTTGGATCAAGATCTTCCCGGACAAGCCAGTTACTGCTAAGCCGGCTGAAACCCGAATGGGTTCCGGAAAAGGTACTGCTGAGTACTGGGTTGCAGTTGTAAAGCCGGGTCGTGTTCTCTTTGAGATGGGCGATGTTCCGGAAGATGTTGCGAAGGAAGCACTGCGTCTTGCTATGCATAAGTTACCGTGCAAGTGCAAGATCATTGCACGTGAAGGAATTGAAGGCGGTGATAACAGTGAAGAGTAAGAAGTATGTAGAAGAACTGCGCGGAAAGTCGGTTCAGGAGCTTAACGAAGAGCTTGTAGCTGCGAAGAAGGAACTGTTCAACCTGAGATTCCAGAATGCTACAAATCAGCTGGACAACACAAGCAGGATCACTGAAGTCCGCAAGAACATTGCGAGAATTCAGACTGTCCTTGCTTCCGGAAGCGCTGAGTAAGTGCATTGAAAGGAGATATCCGTGGAAGAGAGAAATCTTAGAAAGACCCGTACCGGTCATGTTGTCAGCAATAAGATGGACAAGACGATTGTTGTCGCGGTCGAGGACCATGTAAAGCATCCACTGTATAAGAAGATTGTCAAGAGAACCTACAAACTGAAGGCTCATGATGAGAATAACGAGGCTAATATCGGCGATACCGTCCGCGTTATGGAGACCAGACCGCTGTCCAAAGATAAGAGATGGAGACTCGTCAAGATCATTGAGAGAGCGAAATAATCGGGAGGACTTTTGGAATGGTACAGCAGGAAACAAGACTGAAGGTTGCAGATAACACCGGTGCCAAGGAACTTCTTGTAATCCGCGTTATGGGTGGTTCAACCAGAAGATATGCTGGTATCGGCGACATCTGTGTCTGCGCTGTTAAAGACGCAACACCAGGAGGCGTTGTTAAAAAGGGTGATGTCGTAAAGGCAGTTGTTGTTCGTACTGTCAAGGGCGTTCGCCGTAAGGACGGATCCTACATTCGCTTTGATGAGAATGCAGGAGTCGTGATCAAAGATGACGGTACACCGACCGGAACCCGTATCTTCGGGCCGGTTGCAAGAGAGCTTCGTGATAAGAAATTCATGAAGATTGTGTCTCTCGCACCGGAGGTTCTGTAATATAATCGAAATCATACGCATAAGCGTCTGATTCACAAATTACCGGATTCGCTTCAGGCGGTCCGGTAGACATGCGTAAGGCAGAGAAATCTGCATACGGATTGGAGGAAAGAAATGAGAAAGATCCAGAAGGGTGACACTGTAAGAGTCATCGCCGGCAAGGATAAGGGCAAGGAAGGAAAGGTTCTTGGGTTTAAGGACAATAAGATCCTTGTCGAAGGCGTTAACATGATTACCAAGCATCAGAAGCCATCTGCCGTTGCTCCGCAGGGGGGAATCATCAACAAGGAAGCATATCTTGATGCATCCAACGTTATGCTGCTTGTCAAGGGTCAGCTGACGAGAGTTGGTTTCAAGATGGATGGTGACAAGAAGGTTCGTGTTGCTAAGAAGACCGGAGAGGTCATTGATTAATCGGGGAAAGGAGGATAAAGATGAGTAGATTAAAGGATCAGTATAAGAATGAAATCGTACCGGAACTTATCAAGAAGTTCGGTTACAAGAACGTCATGCAGGTTCCGAAGATCGACAAGATCGTTGTGAACATGGGCGTCGGAGAAGCTAAGGAGAATGCAAAGCTTCTTGAGTCTGCGATGAATGATATGACTATCATCACCGGACAGAAGCCGGTTCAGACCAAGGCTAAGAACTCGGTCGCAAACTTCAAGATCCGTGAAGGTATGCCGATTGGCTGCAAGGTTACTCTTCGTGGCGACAGAATGTATGAGTTCCTTGACCGCCTGGTTAACCTCGCACTTCCCCGTGTCCGTGACTTCCGTGGTGTTAACCCGAATGCTTTCGATGGAAGAGGGAATTATGCTCTTGGTATCAAAGAGCAGCTGATCTTCCCTGAGATTGAGTATGATAAGGTCGACAAGGTCAGAGGTATGGATATCATTTTCGTTACCACGGCTAAAACTGATGAAGAGGGACGTGAGCTCCTCAGACTCTTCAACATGCCGTTTGCGAAATAAGGAGGATATTTTCAATGGCTAAAACTTCTATGAAAATTAAGCAGCAGCGCGCTCCGAAGTTCTCTTCCAGAGCATATACCCGCTGCAGCATCTGCGGCCGCCCGCATTCTGTTCTGAAGAAGTACGGAGTCTGCAGAATCTGCTTTCGTGAGCTTGCTTATAAGGGTGAAATTCCGGGAGTTAAGAAAGCATCCTGGTAATTCATATAGAAACTGCTTATTAAACTATTTGTCGCGTCAAGTCTAAGGAGGATACTAACATGGCAATGAACGATCCGATCGCGGATATGCTTACCAGAATCCGCAATGCAAACACTGCAAAGCATGATACTGTTGATGTACCGGTTTCCAAGATGAAGACCGCTATCGCTGACATTCTTGTCGACGAGGGATACATCGAAAAGTATGAGATTACCGGTGAGGGCGTAAACAGAAATCTGCATATTACCCTGAAGTACGGTAAGGACAAGAACGAGAAGATCATCTCCGGCATCAAGAGAATCTCTAAGCCGGGTCTTCGTATCTATGCAGGAAGCGAGGATATGCCGAAAGTACTGGGCGGCCTCGGAATCGCTATTGTTTCCACTAACAAGGGCGTTATCACTGACAAGCAGGCAAGAAAGCTGCATGTAGGCGGCGAAGTTCTTGCTTTTGTTTGGTAATAAATTACTGAAAACAGAAAATAAGCGCTGCATAGCGAACTGTTTTCCGAGAATCTAAGTAAGGAGGATTAAGGCATGTCAAGAATTGGCAGAATGCCGGTTGCAATTCCTGCGGGAGTTACCGTAAGTGTTGCAGATGGAAATGTGGTTACCGTAAAGGGACCGAAGGGAACACTGGTAAGAACTTTTGTTCCGGAACTTACAATCGAAGTCAAAGATAATGAGATAATCGTTACCAGACCGAACGACCTGAAGAGAGAGAAGTCTCTCCATGGACTGACCAGAACTCTTATCCACAACATGGTTGAGGGTGTTACGAATGGTTTCAGCAAAACACTTGAGGTTAACGGTGTTGGTTACAGAGCTGCAAAGTCAGGCAAAAAGCTGACCCTGAATCTTGGATATTCTCATCCGATCGAGATGGATGATCCGGAAGGAATCGAGACCAAGGTTGATGGAAATAAGATCATTGTCTCCGGCATCAGCAAGGAGAAAGTCGGCCAGTATGCTGCTGAGATCAGAGAGCAGAGAAAGCCGGAGCCGTATAAGGGCAAGGGTATCAAGTACGAAACTGAAGTTATCAGACGTAAAGTCGGTAAGACCGGTAAGAAATAATTAAGAAGGAGGGTGCATTATGGTTAGCAAAGAATCAAGAGCTGTGATTCGCGAAGATAAGCATAGAAGAATTCGTAACCGCATCAGCGGCACCGCTTCGAGACCGCGTCTTGCTGTTTATAGAAGCAATAAGAATATGTATGCGCAGATCATTGACGACGAGTCAAAGACAACGCTTGTGTCTGCAAATACTCTTCAGAAGGATGTCAAGGAAGGCCTTGAGAAGACCGATGATGTTGAAGCAGCAAAGGCTGTAGGAACTGCGATTGCCAAGAAAGCTCTGGAGAAGGGCATCAAGGAAGTCGTGTTCGATCGCGGCGGCTACATCTACCATGGCAAGGTTCAGGCTCTCGCTGATGCAGCAAGAGAAGCCGGACTGGATTTCTAAAGAGGAGGAGAAGACACAATGAGACATGAGATCATTGATCCGAACCAGTTTGAGCTGAACGATAAGGTCGTAGCCATCAAGAGAGTTTCGAAGACTGTCAAAGGTGGACGTAAGAGCCGTTTCGCAGCGCTGGTCGTAGTCGGAGATGGAAATGGTCATGTAGGTGCCGGAATCGGAAAGGCAACTGAGATCCCGGATGCAATCCGCAAGGGAAGAGAAGATGCTCAGAAGCACCTTGTAAGCCTTACCCTTGATGAGAATGCTTCAATCCCGCATGATTGGATTGGAAAGTTCGGAGGAGCTTCTGTTCTTCTGAAGAAGGCACCGGAAGGTACCGGTATCATTGCAGGAGGCCCTGCCCGTACCGTTCTTGAGCTTGCGGGAGTCCGCAATATCCGTACCAAGTCCCTGGGTTCCAACAACAAGCAGAACGTTGTCCTTGCGACGATCGGAGCTCTTAAGAGCATCAGAAGTCCTGAGGAAGTAGCCCGTCTTCGCGGCAAGTCCGTTGAAGAAATCTTAGCTTAAGGAGGTTTCGCTTTATGGCTGGAAAGTTAAAGATCACGCTTGTAAAGTCTCCGATTGCTGCGATTCCGAAGCAGAGAGCAACCGTCGAGGCACTTGGGCTGAATAAGATGCATAAGACTGTTGAGATGCCGGATAACGGAGCTGTCAGAGGAATGATTGCTCACGTTGCACATCTCGTAAAAGTAGAAGAAGCTTAAGAGGAGGTACATTATGGATTTATCAACTCTGAAGCCGGCTGCAGGTTCCGTTACCAGCGATTCTTTCCGCAAGGGTCGCGGTGACAAGACTGCTGGCAAGGGCACAAAGGGTCAGAAGGCTCGTAGTGGCGCTCCGAGAATTGGTTTCGAAGGTGGCCAGATGCCTCTGTACAGAAGACTCCCGAAGAGAGGCTTCAAGAACATCGGTCGTGCACAGATCGAGACCATCGGTCTGAGCGACCTTGAGAAGTTTGATGAGGGTGCCGAGGTAACGGTTGAGGCTCTTATGGAGAAGGGCATCATTCGTGATCCGAAGGACGGTGTCAAGGTTCTCGGTAACGGGGAACTCACCAAGAAACTGAATGTCTCCCTGAACGCGTTCAGCGCTTCTGCGAAGGCTAGAATTGAAGAGTTAGGTGGAAAAGCTGAGGTGATCTGATGTTTAAGTCTTTACGCGATATGTTTCGGATAAAAGACATCAGAAATAAGCTCTTCTATACCTTTATGATGCTGATACTCATCCGTTTTGGTTCTCAGCTCCCGGTTCCGGGAGTTGACCGAACCTACTTCAGCAGATGGTTTGCTCAGCAGAATAATGGTGCTCTTAATTTCTTCAGTGCTTTTACAGGTGGCTCTTTTGAGCGAATGTCAGTGTTTGCACTGAATATAACACCGTACATCACTGCGTCCATTATTATGGAGCTTCTTACTATCGCGATTCCTTCTCTTGAAGAGATGCATCGCGATGGTGAAGATGGAAGGAAGAAGATTACAAAGATCACTCGTATCCTTACTGTAGGGCTTTCTCTCTTTGAGAGTATTGCCATGGCTGTCGGCTTTGGCAGAAGCGGGCTGATCCGTAATTACAATTTCCTCAGTGTTATCACAGTTGTCATTGCATTGACCGCGGGTTCCACCTTTATCATGTGGATCGGTGAACGTATCACTGAGAACGGTGTCGGCAATGGTATTTCGATCGTACTTTTGATCAATATCGTATCGAGACTGCCTCAGGATATGGCTGCACTGTGGGAGCAGTTTGTTGCTGGCAAGTCTATTGCGAAAGGAGCTATGGCTGCAGTGATTATCGCTGTGATCATCCTTCTTACCGTAGTGCTTACCGTTCTGCTCAACGATGCAATCCGCAGGATTCCTGTTCAGTATGCGAAGAAGGTACAGGGTAGGAGAATGACATCCGGTTCGGCTTCCAGCATTCCGCTGAAGGTCAATACTGCCGGCGTTATCCCAGTCATCTTTGCATCCTCGCTGATGTCTATACCGTCCATTGTCTTAAGTTTTGTCCGTAAGTCAGCTAGCGGGGCAGGTGCTGTCATTCTTGGTATTCTTAATCAGAATAACTGGTTTGACTTCTCGCACCCAATCTATATGATTGGTCTTGCACTTTATGTTGTACTGAATATTTTCTTTGCATATTTCTATACTTCAATAACGTTCAACCCGATTGAGGTTGCTGACAATCTGAAGAAGCAGGGAGGTTTTATTCCTGGCATCCGTCCGGGTAAGCCCACTTCTGATTATCTGAATAAGATTCTGAATTATATTATCTTCATTGGTGTTGTCGGTCTTATGGTTGTTGTAATCATTCCGGTTTTCTTCAATGGAGTATTTAAGGCAGATGTCTCTTTTGGCGGAACTTCTCTTATCATTATTGTAGGAGTTGTGCTTGAGACGGTTCAGCAGATTGAGTCACAGATGGTGGTCCGCAATTATCGTGGATTCCTAAGTGAGTAATGAAGCAAGAAATTTGCGCATTGTTCATAGACTGAATGAAAAGTGTGCTTCCCGTCCCCCAGGACAGGGGGCACACTTTGTGCGTTATACATAGAATAGAGGAGAAATTGGATGAAAATTATCATGTTAGGGGCGCCTGGAGCAGGAAAGGGGACTCAGGCAAAGTTTATTTCTGCAAAGTATAAGATTCCACAGATCTCTACAGGTGATATTTTCCGCGCCAATATCAAGAACAAGACAGAGCTTGGAAAGAAAGCAAAATCGTATATTGATAAGGGACTGCTTGTTCCGGATGAACTTACCCTTGATCTGGTTACTGATCGTCTTGGCCGGGAGGATTGCACAGATGGATATATCCTGGATGGCTTTCCACGTACTATGAAGCAGGCTGACGCTCTGACTTGGGCACTTCAGAAGCAGGGGACTTCTATCGATTTTGCAATTGATATTGAGGTACCGGATGAAGACATCATTGCCCGAATGAGTGGAAGAAGAGTTTGTCCGAAGTGCGGAGCTACATTCCATGTGGAGTATAATCCGCCGAAGCAGGAAGGTATCTGCGATGTTTGCGGTGAGAAACTGATCATTCGTGAGGATGATAAGGCAGAGACTGTCAAGAAGAGACTTAATGTGTATCACGAGTCAACTCAGCCGCTGATCGACTATTATAAGAAAGCAGACTGCCTTCACACTTTTGACGGCACTGAAAGCATAGAAGATGTTTTCGCAAAAATCAGTGCAGTTCTGGATGCCGCAGAATAAGCTGAATGAAAAGAAAAATAATTCACATTTACGGTCACAGGAATAGAGTGGCTGAAGGAGAATATTGGTATGGCAGTAACTATTAAGACAGCTCATGAGATCGAGCTTATGAGGGAGTCCAATCATCGTCTGGAGAAGGTGTTCGATGAACTTGAGAAGATGATCAAGCCAGGTATCTCAACATGGGATATCGATATGAAGGCAAGAAGGCTTATAAAGGAACAGGAAGGTACGCCGAACTTTCTGAACTTTGAAGGATATCCGGCTGCTGTGTGTACTTCTGTGAATGAGGAGATTGTACACGGCATCCCGAAGAGAGATCATATTCTCAAGGAAGGAGATATCATATCCCTTGACTGCGGACTCATCTATAAGGGGTACCATTCTGACGCTGCCAGAACATATCCGGTTGGAAAGATTTCACTGGAGGCTCAGAAGCTGATCGATGTCACGAGACAGAGCTTTTTTGAGGGAATCAAGTTTGCGAAAGCCGGTCACCATCTTCACGAAATAGGAAATGCAATCGGAGATTATGCTGAGAGTTTCGGATATGGTGTCATACGTGACCTTGTGGGGCATGGCATAGGGACTTCTATGCATGAAGATCCGGAGGTACCTAACTTCAGAGTGAAGTCCAGGGGTATTCGTCTTGTTCCGGGCATGACAATTGCAGTCGAGCCTATGATCGCAGAAGGAACATGGGAAGTTGATTGGATGGATGATGGCTGGACTGTCAAGACCGCAGACCGTAAACTGGCGGCTCATTATGAGAATACAATTCTGATTACTGAGGGTGAGCCTGAGATCCTTTCTTTGACGAAAACGCATGTTCCGTATAAGGGATGACAGTTATGACGGAGGGACGCCGATATGCCTCTGAGAACGGGCCCTATGGGCTTGCTGTGTCACTTAAAGGGCATGATAAAGGCAATATATATGTTATAATGGGCTACAATGAAAACAGGGTCTGTGTAGCCGATGGCAGACATTCTTGTATTGATGCACCTAAGTGGAAGAATAAGAAGCACATCCAGCGTCTTGAAGGCCTAAGCGATAATCTGAAGAGACTTATTGCAGGTGCAGAACATGATAGTGACCTTGTTTATATTCTGCGATGCTACAGGAAAGAATCAGGTGTATGAATCAGGTAACTTTTTGTACTGCTGTGACAGGCAGTGCAAGAGAGAATAGTATGAAGAGGGATACCATATGTCAAAATCAGATGTGATCGAAGTTGAGGGGACTGTACTCGAGAAGCTTCCCAACGCCATGTTCAAAGTAGAGCTTGAAAACAAGCACGTTGTACTGGCGCATATCAGCGGCAAGCTTAGGATGAATTTTATCCGTATTCTGCCAGGTGATAAGGTGACGATCGAGCTGTCTCCGTATGATTTGGATAAGGGAAGGATCATCTGGAGAGATAAGTGATTTCAAGGATAAACCTGTGATATGTAAAAAGGAATCCTGCATCAGGAGCAGGATTCCTTTTCTTGTCTTTGCCTGTAAAGATATGAATTCGTTAGGGAGAGCGGATCAGGGCATAAAAAGACAGAAAATTGGCTGATATATCTGAAAATAACTGAAAAATAAAAATTTCAAAAAAGGTGTTGACTTCTGTCGTTCATAGTTGTATATTAATCAGCGTCGCCGGTAAGGAAACATACTTACTTAAACAAGCGACACAAAAGATCCTTGATAACTGAACAGTGAAACAACCTTGAAAGTTCTGAAAAGTTTTGTTTAAGGAACTGACCTTTAAAACAGTAAAGGGATAAGAGATGTCAGTGACATGTCTGATCCGAATCAAATTTTTTTCGAGAGTTTGATCCTGGCTCAGGATGAACGCTGGCGGCGTGCTTAACACATGCAAGTCGAAC
>Ga0326514_10001185_pt1 | contig 17031 bp, 20 predicted proteins | sample 3_2548_0518_D_FD_203653 | JGI IMG/M metagenome (GOLD analysis project Ga0326514, IMG submission 203653) | Bovine rumen microbial communities from UC Davis, California, United States - 3_2548_0518 | ecosystem: Host-associated > Mammals > Digestive system > Stomach > Rumen | place: USA... | reverse complement strand
CCTCTTTTTACACCGAAAATAAAATATAACTTTTTTTAGAGGAGATCAGAACTATGGGAAGAGCAAAAGAAAGCACCCTCACTGATCGCATCCAAGAGATTAAGGAGCGAGCAAAGAAGTCCGGCATTGAGCAGAACTTCTTTTTTGTTACGACTCTGGAGAGATACGAGCAGCTGCTCAAAATTGGTGAGGGCATGAAAGCCGAAGTTGACCGGGCGCTGGAGTCCGGCGAGTACACAACAACGAAGTCATACAGCAATGGCAAGGATAACACTTATGCGAATCCGATCTTTGCATCTTATGACAGAGTGGTTGCATCATCCAATAAAACAGTTGAGACCTTGATGAAGATCATCAAGGGATTTGAGTCATCGAAGGAAGATCATCCTGACGATCCTTTGATGGAGATATTGAATGGCACTGTCGAATAAGAATCCGGCTTACCAATTCGCCAAGCGTTGCTTGTCAGATCCGGCGCCGAAGTACGTCAGGATGCAGAGCGCGGACTTCTTAAGCATGGCGGATGATAAGAATGATAAGTATGAGATCGACGCTGCTGCCGTAAAGAAGATCGAGGCGATCTTGAAGCTGGCCATCATGCCGAAGGGTCTTAAGGCCGGACAGAATATGTGCGACTGCTCGACAGGATATCAGTGGATGCTGTATATCGCATCGCTGGCCGTGGTGCATCGGGATGATCACCAGCGGCGAAGATATCAGACTATACTGCTGGAGATCGCACGGAAGAATTATAAGACCTATACGGTGGGGATGATTTTCATCCTCCTTTTTATTCTGGAGCCGCCATTGAGTAAGTTCTACTCGGTCGCTCCTGATGGTGCTCTTAGCCGTGAGGTTAAGGAAGCCATCTCCGACATCTTGCGAATGTCACCGTTACTCTACGAGTACATGGGTGAAAAGCGGTTCAAAATTCTCCGGGACTATATCGAGTTCATCCCGAACAAGTCCCGGTACATTCCGCTTAATTATTCCACCAGCAGGATGGACGGCAAGCTGCCGAATGTATATCTCGCGGATGAGGTCGGAGCACTTCCGAATTCGTATCCGATAGAGGCAATGAGATCCGGACAGCTTAATATACTTAACAAGCTCGGATTTATCATCAGCACGAAGTATCCGACATCTATCGACAACCCTTTTGAGCAGGAGATTGCTTACTCCAAAAAGGTGCTCGATGGTCTTATCGATGACGAGAAAGTCTTTTCGCTCTTGTTTGAGCCGGATGAGACTGAGGCATGGATGACGGATGATCTGATACTTAAGCAGGCCAACCCGGTATCGTGGGATAACCCATTGATCTGGAATGATCTGATAGACAAGCGCAACCGTGCCATCGAAATGGAGAGTGCCCGCGAGAATTTCCTCACAAAGCACTGTAATATTCTCTACACTGGTGCAGGCACGGAGACATATATCGATGTGCAGGCTGTCCAGAAGTGTAAGGTTGATCATATCGACTGGACCGGCCGTGATGTCTGGGTAGGTGTTGACTTATCCATGACAAACGACAACACATCCGTGGCGTTTATGTCAGAAGAAAATGGTGTGGTGCTCGCTGAGTCCTTCGCATTTATTCCGGAGGGACGCATAGATGAAAAGAACGCTTTTGAAAAGATAGACTATCGACAATTCATCCGGCAGGGACATGTTATCGCTTGCGGAGATCTGACGATAGACTATTCCGTGGTTGAGCAGTTCGTCTTTGACCTTGAAGAGCGTTTCGGGGTTCATATCGTTGCCATTGGTTTTGACCGATACAACGCAATGAGTTCAGCCCAGAAATGGGACCAGAAATATACAACAGTTGAGGTTAAGCAGCACTCCAGTGTGCTACATCCGGCCACAAAGCTGTTATACGAGCAGATCATGGACGGAAATTTCCAATATACGGAGAATCCGCTTTTGGAGATCAATTTCCAAAATGCTCGATGTACCTTTGACACGAATCTCAACAGATATGTGAACAAGAAGAAAAGCAATGGCAAGGTTGATATGGTTGTCAGCCTGATCAATGCGATTTATTTATTGCAACAGGATCGCCTGATGAATTACGGCGGATTCGTTGCTCAGGTGATTTGATATGGGAATATTTGACCGATTCAAACAGAACACAGAGGAGACCGTCTTAACCGGCGACACATTGCTCCAGGCACTTGTCAACAGGAATATGTTATCGCGTGAGCAGATCAAGACCATTCCGCAGGTCGCTGCTGATCTGGATCTTGTGACGTCCACATTCGCGACGATTCCGTTCAGGCTCTATCGCCATGATGTTGTAGACGGCAAGGATGTTGTGGTTCGCGTTTCTGATGATCCCAGAGTGGCGATGATCAACGAAGATACTCGCGACACCCTGGATGCCTTCCAGATGAAAAAAGCCGTCTGTGAGGATTATTTTCTCGGATACAACGGTGGTGGATATGTCTACATCAAAAAAGAGGGTAACAGGCCGACCGGTCTTTATTATGTCAAGAGCGAAGACGTTTCCATCATCGAGAATTTTGAGCCCATCTTTAAGGAGTATAAGCTCAATGTCTTTGCAAAGCTCTATGAGCCGTATGAGTTCATTAAGCTGCTTCGCAACACTCGCAATGGTATGTATGGCGAGAGCATAGTCCGTGAAGTCAATGACGCTATGCAGGCCGCGTATGAGGCGATATTATTCCAGGTTAAGACATTAAAGCGCGGCGGGAATAAAAAAGGCTTTTTGACCAGTAAGCGGAAGTTAAGCGAGCCGGAGATCAAATTGCTAAAAGACACATGGCGCTATATGTATTCATCGGCCACAGACAATGCGCCGGTGCTGAATGAGGGTGTTGAGTTCAAAGAGAGCTCCAGCAACCCGACAGAATTACAGATCAATGAGAGCATTGAAACTTTAAACAAAGAGATCGATGCTCTTTTTCATTTATCGGATAACCACGAGGATTTCATCCGCTATGCCATATTGCCGATAGGTAAGGCTTTTGAGACATCCTTAAACCGAGACTTTTTACGTGAGGATGAAAAGGGCAGATATTTCTGGGCGGCTGATTATTCAGAGCTCTTAAAGGCATCCATGAAGGAGCGTTATGAGGCTTATGAGAAAGCCAAGAGCTCCGGCTGGATCACTATCAATGAGATCCGGAAGATGGAGAACATGGAAGCCATAGACGGCATGAATGTGCTTAATGTGGGACTTGGTGCGGCGCTCTATTCCGTTGACGGAGAGATCAACACCGATCGCTTCTATGTCCCGAATACAGATACAGAACGGAATCAGAGTTCTACTTCTGAGACCGAGAAAGGAGATACAGCCAATGAGTGAAGTCTATATCTATGACGAGATCGTGCAGGAGCACTGGACTGACTACGAAGGCCGTGAGTGTGGATTTACCCCCGAAGATCTGGCCGAGCCACTTCATGAGGCTATGGATGGCGACACGGTCAACCTTTTCGTCAACAGTCCCGGCGGATCTGTTTTCGCTGCCGTTGCTATGACAAGCGAGATCCGCAGAGCCATCCAGCGCGGTGTGAATGTCAATGCCTATGTTGATGGTATAGCGGCAAGCGCTGCTTCATTTCTGATCATGGCATGCGATACCGTCAATATGTATCAGGGTACGATGCTGATGTTACACAAGCCGATGTCAATTTGCATTGGCAACGCTGACGACATGATGAAAACAGCAGAAGACCTTGAAGCGATCCAGGAAGGTACGTGCATGCCTTTGTATCGCTCAAAGCTGAAAGCGACAGAGGACGAGCTTGTGGCACTTGTTGCCAATGAGACATGGCTGTCCGCTGGCAAGGCAGCAGAGATATTTAATATCTCAATAATCGACGAGCAAAAGGATGTCCGCGATTCTATTGATCCGGATGTCATTGCTAAATATGGATACAGCAATGTACCCAAACAGTTACTTAAGCCGGTAGTATTACCGACCGAAACTCCGGAGCGGGAAGTTCCTGAGCCGGAACAGACACAGCCCACGGTGGACTATACCGAGTGGGAGGAACGCATCAAAAAATTCTTTTAGGAGGAAAACAATGAACAAGAAAGAATTGACTGAGAAGCTCAACGATCTGCGTGAGGTTATGCAGTCCATCGTTGACACTGCTAAGGCAGAGAACCGCGTTCTCACTGATGACGAGAATGCAAAATTTACAGCAGCCGAGACTGAGGCAAAGCAGGTAGAGGCTACAATGCAGGCTATGGATAAGACAGCCACATTCAAGCCTGTCCGTGTAGAGTCTGAGCTTGATCCTGAGCAGAAGGCTATCAAGGACTTTGAGGCTTATCTCAGAACTGGAGAGATCTCACAGAGTGCTACTGACATGGAGAAGGGCGACAATGGCGCAGTTATTCCTGCATCTATCGCCAACAGAATTATTGACAAGATCATCGAGATCAGCCCTCTTTTCAGTGACGCTGAGCGTTACAACGTGAAGGGCACTCTTACCATTCCTTATTGGGATGAGACCACAGATCACATCACTGTTGACTATGCAACAGAGTTCTCAGCACCCGACAGCCACACAGGAAAGTTCTCAAACATTTCCTTAACCGGCTTCCTTGCAAGCGCTCTGGTTGATATCTCAAAGAGCCTGATCAACAACAGCAGTTTTGATATTGTTGGCTTTGTTATCAACAGGATGGCGCTCAACATCGCTGCATGGATTGAGAAGGAGCTCCTTTACGGAACAAATACAAAGATCACCGGTATGGCTCCTGGCATCACACAGTATGCTGAGACCACTGCAAACAACAAGATCACAGGCGATGACCTTATCGGCCTCCAGGAGATGGTTCCTGATTGGTTCCAGGAGAATGCATACTTCATCATGAACAGGAAGACTCGCGAAGCTATCCGCAAGATCAAGGATGGTGATGGTGTTTATCTTCTCAACCGTGATCTCAATGCTCGCTGGGGCTACACTCTTCTCGGCAAGGACGTTTACTGTTCTGACAATGTATTCGAGCTTAAGGGCGACAATGCCGGAAAGTTCTGTGTATTCTACGGCGACATGACAGGTCTTGCTGTTAAGGTATCCGAGGACATCAATATCGAGGTACTTCGTGAGGCTAAGGCAGTACAGCACGTTGTTGAGGTTGTCGGATTTGTTGAGCTGGACGCTAAAGTCCAGAACGCACAGAAGCTTGCAGGTCTTAAGGTTAAGTCATAATCGGAGGTAGACACATGAGCGGTTATAATTCTTTGAATTATCGCGAGCAGGGCGGCGAGAAGTGGGTCGTCGGCGGCACTCTTGCATTTGAAGATGGTGCACAGGTCGAAAAATTCCCTCTTCAGGCTCTTGTTGTATCAAGTCTTCCTTCCGGCTCTAACGTAGCCACAACCGTGGCAAAGGTAAACGAGCTTTTGGATGCCTTGCAGGAGTCCGGCCTTATGGCAAGCGAATAATACAAACTATGGGCGGAGTCAAAACGGCTCCGCTCTTCTTTAAAGGAGTTCAATTTATGGCACTCAGTACATTAAGCGCGACAACGGTCGCAGAATATTTACATATTGAAGCGAATGACGCATTGATCTTGCCGTTATTAGCGGCGGCCAAGTCATATTGTTGCGCGTACACAGGCCACACGCTTGCAGAGCTGGATGCCTACGATGATGTGGACATGGCGGCGCTGATATGGATCTCTGACATGTATGATCAGAGGACTCAGCATACGGACAAGCCTATCAACAATCCCGCAGTAGAGACCATTTTGTCGATGTATTCAAGAAATTTACTGCCGGCCGAAGAGGTTGACGGAGAAACAGAAGGCGGAGACGAAGAGGAGGAAAGCTGATGCAGGCAGGAGATTTAAGGTGCAAGGTCACCATAAAAAAGCCTGATGCGGCCAAAAACAAACTGGGTGAGGACGCCCAGGATGGACTTGTTACCGTAAAGGAGAACGTCCCGGCTCAGATCATACCAACGACAGGCTACAACCGTGACATGATGGGCGGACTTGACACCACAGAGATCACTCACAAGATCCGGATACGGACTGGAGTGGTTGATATCCAGCCGAACTACGTCATCGTGTATGCGGGTCAGCGGTACGATGTCAGATGGTGGCAGCCGGTTTATAAGAATGAGCGCTTCATGGAGATCATGACGGTCATGGAGGTTGCGATATGAATAACATTGCTCTTGATGTAAGTGAGTGGGATAGGTTCAACCAGAACATGCTTGAACTTGCTCAGGAGACCATGCCGAAAGAGACCAAGAAGTTCATGAGGCGTGAAGGTGGGAGACTGGCGACAGTGACTCGCAAGCTTGCAAGGTCAACCGTGCATAAGAAAACCGGGAACTATTTCAAGTCTATTCGCTCCAGTAAAGCCTGGGAGAATAAGCGAGGTGGATATGGTGTATATGCTTATTCATCACGCAAAGATAATCGCGGTAATCATGCACACCTTCTGGAGTATGGTCATAGGGTCGTGATCCGGAGGACAAATACCGGAAAGCGGGCAAAAGACTATCGCATCTTTGAAAAGGCCGGCAAAAGCTTCGAGGGAAAGTTCGTGAACGATGCCACTGAATACATCGACAAGCTGCTTGAAAGCAATTTCACATCTGGGAGGTAAGCGATGACAATAAACCAAATACATGCGGCAGTTGTCTCGGCTTATCGTGAGGCGATAGCAGATACGGATTTCAAAGATGTCCCGATCATTCCTATTGACCGCGAGACTGACGATGTTATCCGAGGCGCTGCTGAAACAGAATACGATGCAAGTTATTCAAGAGAGATCGAGATGAAGGTCACAACCGTCAACGAAGATCTCTATTATTATGCCTCAGATCCGAAGAGCTGGAAAATTGAACTCAATGATTTTCAAGAGATTATGGAGAGCCGTTTGCTTAAGGGCATCGGCGATCTTGAAGTAACAGATATCCTTTGTGAGACCGGGCGAACCGGCGAGACGGGGGGAGTGCTTCATCTGTCATTCACTGTGACTGATTATGAGGTCATAGACTTTGACGGACGCGAGACTGCTGCCGAAGTCATGGAGAATATCGATGAACAAATTACAGTTAAAACCTTATAGGAGGAAAAGAAATGGCTAATGCTACACTTCCCAGCATAATCGTTGCATTCAAGTCCTTGGCCACATCCTTCATAGAGAGGTCACAGAGAGGAATTGCTATCCTTGTTGTAAGAGAGGACGGCGAAACCGAGGGCGGTGATTATACGCCCGTGACACCCTCTATCACGGAGGTCACACTTGAAACTGATCTCACCATCTGGAGCAATGCAAATGCGGCTCGCATCGGTGACATGCTTGCGATTATGCCCGCAAAGGTTGTCGTTGTTACCATCGACACAACGGCAGAGTTGAGCGCGGCTACTGCTCTTATCGAAGAGAATTATCAGAACGGCCGTGTCACCACAGTATCCACTATCTCAGCAGACTACACCGGACTTGCTACATGGGCGAAGGCTAAAAAGTCTTACCATGCGCTTGTTTTCAATGTAGCTTCTCAGGATAGCAGATATGTAGAAAGCATCTATACCCAGAGCGTTACTTTTGACGAGGACTGGGATTCCGGCAGAGTTGGACAGGGCACTCTCAACAGAGCAGAGGGCACTTATACATCACAGGAGCTTGCTCCTTTGATTTGTGCCATCTTATCACGTGCTAATGTCAACGGTGCATCCAGCACTATCATCAAGGCTCTTTCCGGAGTAGTTGATCTGACTACTCCCGACACCACAGTCAATAACGGATATCTTGTCCTTTATAACGACTGGGCGGGCGCTGATAGAGTTGTGAGACTCGGTACAGCGGTCAACACTCTGACCAATTTTGATAATACGGCCGACAATGGCGATGAGATCGAGGATATGAGATATATCGAGATCTCTGAGGTTGCTGACATGATCCGTGCTGACATCAAGGCAGTCTTCCGCGATACCTATTCAGGACGCATGAAGAACTCGGTTGATAACCAGATGCAGCTCATCGGTTCAATAGCGAACTACTTCGACGCACTTGAAGAAGAGGCTATCTTAAGCCCCGACTATGCGAATAATGTTGAGATCGATGTTGCCGCTCAGAGGGCTGCATGGGTTCTTATCAACCCGGATGCGGCTAACTGGGACGATGACAAGGTAAGGGCTACGCCTTACAAGCGCAACGTATATCTGTCCGCTGATGTTATGGTTCTCAATTCAATGCAGAATCTTAAGCTTGAAGTCACACTGAATTAAGGAGGTAAAGGGTTATGTTTAAAGGAAATGATCAGAAGATCTATTTTGACGGCGAGCTCCTTGCCACACTTACTCAGGCAGATGCTACGATATCACTCGACTATGAGGATATCGAGATATGCGGTCAGTATGGCACCGAGCACGAGTACACGGGCTACTCCATTGAGGGTACTATCACTCGCAAGAAGGTAGACTCTGCTGTGCTTAAGAAGGTCCATGAGGGCATCGTCAATGGTAATATGCCTTCATTCGTGATCACTGGCGTGAACATGAACGTAAACGGCAAGAATGAGTCAGTTACGATCCAGAACGCTCAGATCACCGAGATTAAGCTGCTTAATGCGGAGGCAAAGTCTATCTCTGAGGAAGAGATACCTTTTAATGCTTCCAAGTTTAAGGTAACAAGCTTTATTTGATAAGAAACGGGGGAAATATTATGGCGAAAACAGAAGGGCTCCAGAGGTTGACTCTGGAGCAGCTTCTCGCTGCTTCTGAAAAGCGCGAGATGGCATTAAACAAAACAGAAGAAATCGAGATCCCTCAGCTCGGAGGGACGCTTTTATTCAAGAGGCCAACAGATGAGATGATGCTGGCATTCGTCAACCGCGTGAACAATGCGGACACTGACGAGACCATGGAGATCACCGTCGATGAGATGGCCAAGATCATATATACGTGTTGCGAACAGCTTCACGATAAGGAGTTATACGAGCAGTTGGATGTCGGAGATCCGGTTGACGTGGTTCACAAGCTTATGGATGCAGGTGACATCATGACGGTAGGCGACAAGGTCTGTTCAATGAACTCTATCTATGGAAATGCGGCGGAAGAAATAAAAAACGCATAGACGCGGACCCATACGGCTCAATATACAAGTTCTATGTGCTCCGCGGATATCCTCTGCCGTATCTTTTGGAATCCACTTATGCAGAGAAAATACTACTCATGGAAGCCATGAGAGAATATACGGACGCGATCAATAGTGCCACAAAAGGCATTAAGGAGTAACTATGGCAAAACCTATATCAACAGTCCTTACTTTAAAGGACAAAATGTCCGGAAAACTTAAAAAGATACAGAAAAACAGTGCTGGAGCTACTTCTGACATCGAGAAGAAATTCAATGGTGTTGGCAAGAAGTGGGAGGTTGTCGGTCAAAAAATGACTCAGGTCGGCGGCGTTCTTACTACGGCCGTGACGGTTCCTTTGATGGCTATCGGAACGGCAGCGGCAGCAGCCTGGAAAGAAGTTGACTCCGGCATGGATATCGTGATCCGGAAGACCGGAGCCACCGGCGAAGAGCTCAAAGGCTTAAAACAGTCAGTTGAGAATGTTGCGACATCTATTCCGGCAAGCTTTGAAGAGGCTGGTGAGGCTGTTGGTGAAATCAATACAAGGTTTGGAGTCACCGGTGATGAACTGGATGAACTGTCAAAGCAGTTTATTGAATTTTCAAAGCTGACCGGCACGGATCTGACGACAGCTATTGACTCAGCTCAGTCCGCCATGGCTGCCTTTGGTGTATCAACAGATGATGCTGATATCTTCCTTGATACATTAAACGCGGCAAGTCAGCAGACAGGTGTTGATGTCACGACGTTGGCGGACTCAATGAAGTCCAACGCGGCATCCTTAAAGGAGATGGGTTACAGTGCGTCTGACGCGGCCTTTTTCCTTGCGAATCTGGACAAGAGCGGCGTTGATACGTCTGCCGCCATGACATCGCTTAAAAAGGGTCTTGTGACGGCTACAAAGGACGGTAAAACGATGGAGCAGGCCATGTCCGAGCTCCAGAGCACCATCAAAAACGCACCATCAGACACAGATGCCTATGCTGCTGCCATAGAGATGTTTGGAAGCAGATCTGGCACGGCTATCGCTGATGCCGTTCGTGAGGGGCGTATATCCTTTGATCAGCTTAATACATCGATGTCGGACTTTTCCGGTAATGTCTCGCAGACGTTTGAAGCGACACAAGATCCGGTTGATGACTTCCAGACGCAGCTTAATAAGATTAAGTTGATCGGGGCTGATATAGCAACGACCGTGATGCCGGTTATTGCCACCGTGATGGAAAAGATCTCGGTGATCCTGGATAAAGCCAAGGAAAAATGGGACAACTTGTCCGAGTCAAATAAGCAGTTGATAACAACGATCGCAAGCATAGCGGCTGTTGTTGGTCCGATTCTGATGGTCATAGGTAAGGTAATATCGTTTATTGGTATGCTCATACCAAAAATCACGTTTGTGATAGGCGTTATCGGCAAAGTTCTGGTTGTCATCCGGAATATCGTCGCAGTATTGAAGGTTGTTATTGCGATCATCGGTGTTATCACGGGACTCCCCGCTGCCGTTGTTGTTGCCATAATTGCGGCGGTTGTAGTCATTGTTGCCCTGATCATTAAGTTCAGAAAACAAATCTGGGCATTCTTGCAGGCAGTCATCCGAGGCATCGGAATGTTTTGCGAGAAGGTCAAAAACAAAGCTATCGAGATCAAGGAAGCCATACCCAAGATCTTCGCAGAGATGGGCGAGGCTATTAAGAGCGCACTGACTCAGGCTTTTGCATGGATCACGGAGAAAATTGAAGCGATCAAGGAAGCGGTCAGCGGTGTCGTTGATTCCGTGAAAAATGTGGCAAACAGTGCAAAAGACGCTGTCATCGGACAAAATGCAACGGGTACACCGTACTGGACAGGTGGTCGGACGGTTGTCGGAGAGCACGGTCCGGAGATCGTTGACCTTCCGAAAGGTTCAAAGATATACACCAACCAGCAGTCCAAGGGTATGGGCGGCGGTCCGGTGGTTAATCTGTCACTGAATATCCAGGGCAATGTTATCGGCAATGAAGAGTATGCCAATATGCTGTCTGAGAAGATAGCGGGCTCGATTATTGTAGCCATGGCAAATTAAGGAGGGCGACATGTCTCCATATACTATCTATTTAAAAAGCTACACCGGGACAAAGGTCAAGATGCCGATAGTCCCGGCTGAATTACCCGAGATATCCGTTGATGCTGATATTGAGGACTTCACGGCAGTCAAGGGCGGACACTATACCATCATCGGACAGAGGCAGCAGCCGAAACTGTCTCCGGAGCATTTAGTCCCGGGACGAGGCAAGTCTCTGGAGTTCACTGTCTCCAGTACAACAGGATCACAGGTGATTAAGCTCCTCAATGAGTGCCAAAAGAAGCGCATTCCGATGAAGTATATCATCGCAAAGAAGAGCGGCGGCTACTATCTCAACAGATGGTTTGCGGTCAGCTCTTTTTCATATCACATAGACAAAAAGAATGACTATGTCATATCGATGGATCTGACTGGATGGAAGTCATACAAGAATTGGAAAAAGGCGGCGGCTTTATGAAGATAAAGATCGGTGATGTGGATGTCACAAAAATGATCGGAGCGCCTTCCTGGGCGACTGATGATGAAACCAACGGCATGGAGATGTCATTTAATTCTCTGATGGTGCATGATGTCGGGTCGCTTGTCAAGGTTACTGACGACGGCAAGATTCGATTCTACGGTATCATCGTATCCATGGATGAAAATGTCAGGCCGCCTCATTTATACAAGGCGCTCGATTTTTCGTATAACCTTAAGGGCGACGAGATCATACAGTTCAAAAATATGTCGGCAGACAGTGCTTTGAAGACACTACTTGCAAAGCAGGGTGTGGCTTCCGAAGTCTGTCCGATACCGACGAAGATCAATAAGATCTACAAGGCGACGGTTATCGAGATCATGAAGGACATCCTGAAGGCGGCAAAGAAGGATCAGGGCAAGTCATATTTCTTTGAGGTTGATGGCAATAAGGTTGTCATTGAGGAAAAGAAGAAGATCAAAATACATCCGTCATTCTTAATGGCCGATGAAGCTGCTATCACTCGAAGCATTGAGGATCTTAGGAATGAGGTCAAGGTTGTCAAAGATAATAAGGTCGTGGCGACCGCCCTTGATGCCTCATCCATAAAGAAACATGGCACCGTCCGAAGGGTCGAAGAGGTCAATGATGATGTATCCGTGGCAAAAGCCCAGAATGTCGCAAAGCAACAGCTTAAAGACCTTAATCGGATGAAATCGACTAAGCAGATAACACTGTTAGTGACGGATGGCTACTGGGATATTAAAAAGAATCGGCTTATTAAGCTTAAGGGCGGCGGTCTTGATGGGTGGTATCGCATCAGATCGTCAAGTCACAGTATAGAGGGCAATATGCATACAGTTGAAATTGAGGTGAGTTGGGATGCAGCAGTCTAATTTGAACATGCTTGCAAGCAATTTGAAAGAGATGAAAAATCCGAAGCATATCGGTGCAAGTATCGGAGCGGTAGTTAGTATCAGCCCGGTGACGGTAAGCATCGCCGGCGGTGGTATTCTCTTGAAAGAAGGCGAAGAGCTTCATGTAAGTGATAGGCTTAAGGACATCACTCTTGACTGTGTCATTGAAATAGAGGGCGAAGAAACCAAAGAGGGCAAGATCACGCTTAAGCCGGATCTGAAAAAGGGTGACTACGTTTTTGTTGTACCCATGGAAGGGGAGCAGATGTGGGTCGCTGTTGACAGAGTAGGAGGTATCTCATGAGCATGCCATACGTTGATGACGATATCGAGGTTGACGAGGAGCAGGTCGAGATCCTTGAAGACTTTGAAATCGAGGGAAATAACCTGAGCCTGGATATGTCAGAGGGAGATATCCGGATCGCTGATGGTTCGCCCATCAAAATCACAGGAGAAGAGGCTTTAAAACAGTGGATAGAAAAGTCATTCAAAACCCGTGCTTATGTCTATTCGATTTATGATATAGCGACAGCTCAGGCCGAAGAGGATGACGAACCGGAACTGGTTCAGGTCTATGGTTCGTCTGTCAAGGATATCATGCTTGATCCTGATATGGACTACGCGGAAAAGACCGCAGAGATTCAACAGGATATTGAAAACGTTCTGGTGGTACATCCTGACATTATCACGGTGACGGATTTTTCATTCACCCGAAGCGGACGGACTCTTGTCGTCGGCTTTACGGTAACAAGTATCTATGGCGACAGTTTTGAGGAGGTGACTATCAATGGCGCGGACAGCGAGTGAGGTTACGGCGGACATCTTAAATCGGATGCCGGAAACGTATGATAAATCGACAGGGTCAGTAATATATGACTTGCAGGCTCCGGTTGGTGAAGAAATCGCCGGACTTGATGCGACAAACGAGAATATCTTAAACAATGCCTTTTTTGAAACGGCAGATGACCACTACAAGGAAGTTATTGCGAAGGACAGAGCAAATATAACCAGACGCCCGGCTACTTATGCGACAGGATATGTCACCATCACAGGAGATCCGGGGACGGTTATCCCGGTTGGCACACAGGTGGCATCCGACTTCTTAATATTTGAGACCACGGAAGAGGTCACGATACCAGCCGAGGGTTCTGTCATGGTGTTAGTCCAGTGTGAGACAGTAGGCTCTGCCGGAAATGTGCCACAGGGCTCGATATATGAGTTCCCGGTGACTATCGCCGGACTCAATACTGTCACAAATACCTCCGGCTTTACAAACGGATATGATATCGAGAGCATGGATGATTTTGAAGCGAGATATTACGCAGTGATCAGAAAGTCAGCCGGTGCTGGTACAGAAGAAGATTATGAAATCTGGGCGCTCGAGGTTGATGGCGTGGCTGCTGCCGTATGCTTTGGAAGGACTCCGACGGTCGGATCTGTGACAGTTTATATCATGAACCAAAACCACAGGGCAGCAGATGCGACATTGATCCAGGCGGTCAGCGACCATCTGGACGAGCTCAAGCCTTGTCCGGCTGATGTATATGTCTATTCTGTTTCCGAGGTGGCGGTTGACGTTGCCGCAACCGTATCGGTATCATCCGGCACTGTTGCTGATTATCAGGAAGCCATTGAGGAGGCTATTGGAGCATATATCACAGAGATAGGTTATTCCAAGGATACAAGGCGAGTATCACTTGCGCTGGTAGCTCAGGCGATTCTGTCAGTTGACGGAGTTATCGATGTGGATAATATCACTCTTAACGGTACGGCTGACAGTATCACATTAGGGAATACAGAGATCGCTTATCTTGACGAGGTAACATTATCATGATCAAGGAAAAATTGATAAATTGGATGCCGGTCTATTATGAGGGCGAGCATGTCAATGATATCCAGGACGCAAGAGATGCAGAGTTCCAGATCTATCAAGGATCACAGAACCGAGTGATCGGTGATATGTATGTATCCACAGCTCAGGACATCGACAAGTGGGAGCATGAATACGGTTTGACATCGTCTCCTGATGAATCACTTATCAGGCGGCAACAGAACATGCTGGCATACATCCGAGGCGGTGGCGGAGCTATCACAAAAGACCAGATCATCACATTGATCAATTCATATACCGGCACGGATACCACAGAGATCACGGAGTATCCGGACCAGAGTATTATCCGGATCACATGTCATCTGCTGCCTTCATCGAATTTTGATCTCGATGATATGAAGGCGATGTTATATGACATGATTCAGGCGCATGTCGGTGTAATAATAGATGCTATGTGGAATCTGACAGCCCAGTCAGATCTACATTTTGGATTAAAGCACAAAGGCGGGTATATTATCCCGGCGAAAATCACTACCTAAAAGGAGGGGAACATGTCGAGCATTTTTTCAATTTCAAGTGTAACCGATGCCGGAAGAGCGGCCATGCAAGAAGCCCTCGATCATGGTTATACAATGACATTCACTGCAATGAAGACCGGCAATGGCATCTATACAGCCGGCGAAGACGTGACCGGGCGTACGGCTTTGAAGTCACTGAAAAATACCTACACCATCGGAAGCATTGACACGGATGAGGATGGTGCCACAGTCAGCGCAGTCTTCACCAACTATGACGGAATTGACATCCTTGTGGCTGAGGACTACAAGATCAATGAGATCGGTATCTTCTGCACGGTCAACAGTGTGGAATATCTGTATGCTCTTGCCGCAGTTCCTAACGATGACGGTATGGAGATGCCCGCTTATGATTCTGAGGCAGAAAATCTCACTCAGTTCATCCAGGAGTGGTACATTGCAAACTCAAACGATGCAAATATCACAATAGATCCCACTGGCGCTTATGTCGCCGTGACGGATATCGTTGACAACCTTACAAGTTCATCCGCAACGAAGCCATTATCCGCAAAACAGGGCGTAGTGCTTAAGCAGATGATCGAAGAGGGCGGCAGCGGTGGACATGTTATCGTAGCACCGAATGGCACTGAGATGACGCAGAGAGCCAACTTGAAGTTCACCGGCTCCAATGTCAGCGTGACGGATGATGCTGAAAATGATACGACGGTTGTTGATTTAGGCGCGAGCACCGGTTCGATAACGATATCCCAGAGCGGATCTGTTGTTTCAAATGTTGAGGTTAATAATGCCACGGGTGCGCTGGCGCTTGAAGCCTTATTTAACACAAACGCACCCACCTACTCGATAGTCTCATCAAATAACACTGTCGTAACTGCTTCATTAAATGCAGCCAAAACAGTACTGACTGTTATCGGTCTTAAGTATGGTGATGCGACTATCACGATCTCAACACCGGCCACAAGTGAATACACGGCGGCTTCTGTGACATTGAGTGTAAAGTCAAATGTATTCATTCCACAGGTCGGCTCAACCTACAAACTTGGTAGCGGCGCACATACAGGTGGTACTGCTGACTTGGAATGTGTGGTACTTGATGTAGATGGGGACAATGCGGTATGTATTACTAAAGGTTTATATGGTGGTGCTTGGGCAGGCAAGGATGAACTTACAGGTGTAAAGTCAACATATTTTGGTGACTTGGCGAGTGCCGTAAGTGGCTTATATTTGCCGAGAGGTAATGCTGACGGGTCAATCACTACTACAACCCCCACTGATGTTTACGTTTATAATGGTACATCATTCGTGACAACTTATAGTGCAAATGCTTTTTCTGCTCTTTTGGCGGCGGCTACTAATTATCGAAATCTCGGCGGTGGAGGTGGGGCTTTTCTTGGTACTCTTTACTCTACGACAGCTGCTTGGGATGTAAACGGATATGGCGCTTTTGACCATGACGCTATAACAGGGCCTTATATCAATGCACCCTCATTCGTATTAGACCTTACCAAAGTAAAGCTTCATGGTAGTCTTATAGTAGATATTAACGCAGGGGATATGCCGAAGATAGTTACTTGGGCTAATGGAACAGATGCAGAAATAAAAGCAATGCTTGACGCATATTATGATGGTATTATTTCTTGGGAAGATATGGGATGGAATGTAAGCGATACAAGACTTATGCACTTTAATGCTATGACTGCTCCTGACCCTTATAATAGCGGTAATTGGGAGGCACAGAATATTATGGTTATAATAATAGGCCACAATCATACAAGGATTGCTACTCCCGTTAATGGCAAGCAGTATGCTTGTATCACTGTTCAGACTCGGGAATGTATGAATAATTGTGCCACTTCGGATTCGTTTTCCAGTGGTGCTGATGAAGGTCATATTTTTGTAAATGGTAGTACAGACCGTGAGATTGTTTTTACAAAGTGGTCTAATTTATATATGAGGGCATACCTAAATAGTACAGTTTTCGGAGCAATCCCTTCGGGAGATTTTAAATCAGCTATCAAACCCTCCTTACATAATAGATTAACAACAAATGGAGCTAATCCTACGAATGGGGGAACTACCCCTGATAGAACCGTAGAATCGGTTACAGATAATTTATTCTTACCTTCTCAAACTGAAATATATGGAAATGTAGCT
>Ga0326514_10001184_pt1 | contig 17049 bp, 17 predicted proteins | sample 3_2548_0518_D_FD_203653 | JGI IMG/M metagenome (GOLD analysis project Ga0326514, IMG submission 203653) | Bovine rumen microbial communities from UC Davis, California, United States - 3_2548_0518 | ecosystem: Host-associated > Mammals > Digestive system > Stomach > Rumen | place: USA... | reverse complement strand
GAATCCGTTGCAATTACTAAATATCTTTCAGGCATTACATATGCTTGTCGTGTATTAAAAGATACAATTAAATCAGCAGAAACTGCACCGTTAATTGCTGTATAATAATTAATATTTCCAGTAATACTAGTAATTACGTCTGTATAAGGAAGAGTAGCTGAATAATTTATATCAGGATAATTTGTATAATCCCAATCATCTGCATATACGGCTTCATCATATTCAATCAGTTTTAATGTTACTTTTAAATCTCCAGATAATTTCGCACCGACAACACGGAAAGGTTTTACTACTCTTTCAACTTCACCAATTGTATATACATCATATTTCTCTGGCATTGGGTCGAACGGAGTTTTAGGCATTACTCGTTTAATATTATTCTTATAATTGATTACTAATTTTCGTGTCTGGATATTACCATCTTTATGAGAAATTTTTATTTGATATTCTTTGTTTTCAGCATATGCCGGGTCTGTATCTACTAATATACTTCCATCTTTATATAATTTTTCTATTCTACCGGAAGCAACACCTATGTTAGAAACTTCCGAGGAATATCCAACAACATCACCATACTCACAGCAAATACCATTGATATCCGTTTGTAAATCTAATGTTTGTAATTGTCTTTCATTTGTAGCTAATGCTCTTATTCCTTCTCTAAATGCTTGGGTTCTTCTTTTAACGCCGTATAATGTTAATTTTGCAGTGTTATCATCATCTTGATTAAAATATGGAGAACGTAAACAGAATTGAGTATTTTTAAAATCATTTTCTGAATCATTATACGTAATTTCGACAGAACGTGCTCTATCTTCTTTCGCATTAAATGAGCCTTGAATCGTTGATTTAGTAATATTACCATTTGTAAATATCTGGGAAATTGAAGCAGGTTTATCTGTAATGATTCCGTAGTAATTTCCATGGATTAATATGCAAGAATGTCCGACAGTGGCAGCTCTTTGTGCTGCATCATAGCGTTTTAGCTCTGTACCATAGAAATAATCAAATAGGAAACGTTTCTCGTATTCGTTTTCATTATTCAATATCATGTCATCTGCATATAAAGCAGCAGATTCCCACTGGGAATAATATTTATCTAGGCATTCATGTTTACATCCAAGAACAACATATTCATATTTATCTGTATTAATATTATATAATTTACGACAATGATGTAATATATCATACGCTGCCCAGATAGGATTATCTGCTCTTTTCTCCTCATATGTTTTTGTTTTTGGATTATATACTAATACATTATTTCTCTTTTGTTTCCAAGTAATATTAGGTAAATTACCAGACAATTGATTTGTAGCACGAATTTTAAAGCCTAATAATACTTGATTGGGATGTGAAAAAGCTTGATTTAAATAAGCAGTAATATATTTAAATACTACAGTAGAAACATCTCTGTTTGTATGCGGCGCACTAATTAAAGTAACTCTTATATCATATTTATCTTCAACTGGAGCTTGCCAACGATATTCTTTTGTAATTTCATCTGATGTATTTCCAGTCAAAGAATATGTTCCTACTTCTACAAATGTTGTAGCTGCTGCACCTGATTTTTTATATTCAATTTTAAACGTAACAGTAAGATTTTCGTTATTTCCCTCATCGTTCACATGATATAATCCGGAAGGACAATCTATTAAAACAGATAAATCTTTACATCTGTTCGTAGGTGTTGAACGTACAATTGGACTAGCTTCTTTCAGCTGTAAATTCACTTCAACATCTTGCGGAGTTTCTTTAAAGAAAGAAATAGGTTCTTGATTATTTGTACCATAACGGACTTCTGATTGGACTTCTGAGAAATTATCAATTGGAGTATTATCTAAACGAATGTCCGAAATTTCGTCTACAGGTCCATAACCACCGGAAACTAATACATTTAAATATTGTACATTATTTTCTGTAGTAATATGTGATAACAATAATTGTCCAGCTGGAATACATTCACCAAAAGTTTCACCTATAACATTTCCCGATGCTGAAGATAAGGTTGGAAGATTCCATGTGTATGCGCGATTTTGTTGTTGTGATTGTCCAAACTCAAATGATGGCACGTCTTGTGGAAAGATAGCATTGATAATTCTACTTCCAATCATCATTACTGCACCGGCAGCTAAATACGTACCTAAAGTTGCATGTGCTAATCCAAATAATTTACCTGTTGCAACAATTGAACCTGCAAACCATGCAAGAGCTGCTATTGCAACGAATGATAAGAATGATTTAAAGAAATCTCCACCACCGATATTAGGCATTTCCACCAAATAATCATCATCGGATATATATGTTTTCTTAAAATCCTCTTTTTTTACTTCATTACCATTTAAGAAATAAAGGTGAAAATCATCTTGTTTAACAAATTTATTTAATGTTTCTCTACCAGTATGATATACTTCTTCTTTTGTAGCTGTTTCCAAATGAAATGGATTTTTTACTTTTATATAATGTAATAACAATTAGTACACCTCCTTTAGTACCATGAATTATTTAATTTATAAAAACCTTTTATATGAGATTTCCATCTTCTGAATTTCCCAAGGCATGAACCTGTTTTACGATAAGCATGTAAAAAATGTTCAGAATCAACACAAATTCCAACATGGTCGCAGAAAATGTTTGGATTATTTAATAAATTAATTAATACTAAACAATAAGGTTCTGGATTATCTATTTCTATCCACTGATTCATCTTTAATGATGAATCATTTTTTTCTTTTATAAATTGCTCATTAATTTTATCTGTATCAAGAGCACTGATATAATAATCATCTAATTCTATATCAAATTCATTCTTATAAAATAATTTAATTAAATGCCAGCAATCTATTCCATCCAAGGAATCTCCCATATCCTTAAATGGTATACCCACATATTTTGAAATATTAACCGTTGATTCCAAAACTACCACCGAACCTTTCCAAAATCCTACAAGTAGATAAAGTATTTTTACATTGTTCTTCCCCACCTGTATATCCGCAACGTATATCTTTAAAAACAAAGGGACAATATTCTAAATAATATTTATGCATTGGGAATCCATGTGCTAATGTAGTTTTACTTCCAAGTTTAAATGTGACCCATTGCTCATCATATGTAGTTTGTGTAACAATAAAAGAAAATGTGTCTTCCGGTTCAATATTTATATATGGAACGGCATTTTTATTTCTAGTAAGTGTTTCCATATATACGACATCAATTTGCACTTCTGCATCACATAATCCATTATATGACTGGATAGCGTCTTGTATGACTTTTCCTGCATTGGAAACTTTAAGATTAACAGAATGTAATGTTTTCCCATCATCATCCATTAATGTATCTATGTTAACTGGAAACCTTGTATATAAAATATTATTGTATATAATATCTTCATTATTTCGAACAATATAAATGGGTTCTGTCGTCTCACTTTTTATTGAAAGAAATGTCAACCATGGAACAGAAGAAGTTAATTGATTACTAGCTAATTTTGCTGCTGTTGATAAATCAAGCATAATTATACCTCCGCGAATGTAATGGTAAAATGGAAACCGTATGGATAATCTTCTTGCATCTGAAGAGGACTATCAAATCTTACTTCAAATGTTTTTTCTGTAATATAATCATCAAATAAGAAACTTTTATATGTGCCTACTTTTTCATAGAAATTTCTTAACGATTCTGCATCATCTTCGGAAACAGCGTTCCAAGCGTAAGTAAATTTTCTCAACATTCTTGTTGTACGTGGTCTTGTATGTGTATATCCTGCCTGGTCTTCAGTCTTTATTGTATTATCAACATATTCTATCTTGTAAGAATCACCTGCATTTCCAGCCCGTTTTATATTCGGGTCTACGTCGAAAGCAGAACTAAATCTTAATGCTTTAGCCATTTTATTCACCTCGTATTATTTCGTTTATTCATCTACTTAAAAAATAAAATTTCAGTAAAATAAAAAGGTAGCTGAAAAAACTACCTTTTATTATCTTATGAATTAGATATTTTTATGAATTGAGTAAACCTTTCATGGAAGTTCTAAATCCTCCAACATTTCTTTCAGTTCTATCTAATACAACATTCACGACATATTCTTGCATTTGTTCATCCCAGGAGATATCATTTTCAGTTGCTTTTGCTTCGTCTCCGGTATTATTCATAATATTTACTCTTACGGATGGAGCTTTTCCACCACCGAGAGCTGCAAGATTTTTATCTGTGAGAGGAATTACTGCTTCATTATTTCCAGCTTCACCAATCATTGCCATAGTTGGAGCGGTTACAATTCCACCTTCGGCAAATAGTTTTGGTTTAAATGGTGTGAAGCCCCAATTATTAGTTGGCATAGTAAATGTAGTTCCCATGTCAAATCCAGACATATCTACTCCGAATCCAGCGTTAGAAACTAATCCAGCATTATAAGAACTTCCACCAAATCCGCTAAATAAAGAATTAAATATACCGCCAAGCGCTTTCATTACAATAGCTTTTGCAATAATTTCACTCATCGTTTTTAAGATAGATTGTCCCATTTCCCTAAATGCATCTCCAGCGGATTTTGTTCCCTGGATAAATGCAGCTAATCCACTGGAAGCACTATCAGTTAAATCGGCAACAGTATTAGCCATCATTTCTGTAGCTGAAAGATGAACGGATTTGAGCATTTCGACATACATTTGTGATAATCTAACATTACCGCGATGTGCAGATTCATTTACTAAATCAAATGCAGAAGATGCTTCTTCAGCCATAATTGTTAATAATTTTCCTTCTTCTGCTAATTTATCTAATCGTTGAGACGTAGCAGAAAGAAGATTTTTTTCGAACTCTGCCAATGCTTTTTTAACTTCTATTTCTTTTTGAGTATTAGCAATAGCATTAGCAGTAACATCATCTTGTGTTTTACCTAGCTGTTTTACTGTTTCGATTCGTTTTTCTTCAGCTTCAGCAATGGTTTTATAATATTTTGCATAAGCAATATCAAAATAATTATTATTTAATTCACCTTTTGATATATCTAAAGAAGTTTGTGCATTTTTAATATTTTTTTCATATTCTCTATTAAGTTCAGATAATTTTCTATTTTTTAATGTATCTAATGCAATTTGTGCTTCAGAAATATCTGCGCCTTTATTTTTTAATTCATTAATTTTATCTTGTTTTTCTGCTAAACTATTGTATATTTCTATTTCTTTTTTTGAATATTCTGTAGCGTCGAGAGATATATATTCAGCTTTAATTTCGCGAGTTAATTTTAATAATTCATCTTGTGCTTTTACAATATCTTCATAAGATTTTAATCCTTTTTTGATTGCATCAATTTGTTCGCGAGTACCAGTGATTGTTTCTTGTATATCTTTAACACCTGGAATTTGTCTTATTCTACCGATACCTTGAAAATGATGTGTTTGTTTCCATTCTTCCAATGGTGTATCGACTAATCCGCCAGACGAACTACGATGGCGAACAAGGTTATTACCAATATAAATACCGACATGAGTTAACCCATCTATTAAGTCGCCAATTTCTGGGATGGCATAAGGATTAGAATCATAAGCGCCCAATGCTTTAAAATCTGCATCATTTACAACACCGGAAAATGGATTATTTATACCAAGTTTTTTAAAATATGTAGCATAAAAATCCGCAGTGAAGGAATCACATTGTTCTCTTAAATTATCAGTATATTTTGTTCTATCAGTGAAACCATACTGCCAAGGAGTCCATTGAGAGCCTAAATATGGGTCATACATTTTAGAAACATCAAGTATACTATCTGCAACAGTTCTAGTAATCGTTTCTGTAATTATTTTATTAGCTTCTTTAGCAGCTTTTGCTACTTTTCCAGCAGAGCCGCCACCTCCAGCTGAAGCAGCAATATTTTTCATATTATTTCGTAAATCTTCATGTGCTTTTTTTGTTGCTTCTTCTGCTTCTTTTGCTGCAGCTTCAGCTGCTTCTGCTGCTAATTGTTCTTGATAATCTTTATCATTTTTATGCTTTTCCCACCAATGATTTTGGAATAATTTCCAGTCATAAGTACCTTCTTTAATTTCAACCTCTTTTTTTCTTCCGTTGAAGTAATCCCCATAATATTGGGTCATGTTATTTACGGAATCAGCATCTTTTGATTCCTGGGTTTCTACTACTTTTGTAAGTTTACCATTCTTTTTATCCCAGTGATATTGTGCTCCATCAATCTCATATGTTTCTTTCTTTCGCTCTTCCATGCCATCAGCTAATGTTTTTCCAAGTGCATAAGCTGCGAATGCTGCTGCGGCAAATAACCATCCATTTCCAAGAGCAATTACAGCTGCAGTTAACGCTCCAACGGAAGAAATTGCGCTCTGACTTCCAGTTGCCATCTCATCTGTTGCTGTCGTTGCATTGTTTCCAGACATCAACCATGTAGTACCAATCAAAGCAATTATCGGTAAAAAATTTCCAGATATAAAAGTACCTACCTTCCCAATTTGGGTAGTCATAGTACTAGCCATTATTCTTGCAGAATTTCCGGCAGCCTGATTAGCAGTTACTATTTTTTGTGCCGATGCTGCTGCTTGAGTATTTGCTGCTTGAATTTGAGTAGATGCTGCCTTTGCTGCATTTGCTTTTTGTTGTTCAGATTGAGATACTTGAGCTTGTCCTTCACGTGCAAGACGAATTTGTTCTTGCATTGTTTGTCTAAATATCTCTTTCTGCTTATTGCACTCCTGTTGAATTTTTATAGTTCTTTCTGCATATAATTTATTAAATTCTGCTTCAGTAATTTTTCCTTGCTGGAGTTCTTTTTGTAATCTGTCAAATTCTGCTTTCATTCGTTTTGTAGCAGAAGACTGATACATTGCTTCACGTTGAGCAATAAATTTTTCATCTGAAGCTAATTGTTTTTGTTTTATTGCTTCTTCTTCTGCTAATTGTGCAGCAGATTTTGAGAATCCAAACATTTGGCTAGCTGAAGATATTGCGCCGTTTAATGCACCTTGCACTGCTATTGCTGTTTTAAATGCTGCATAAGCTGCAATCATTTTTGTTATTGCTTCTGTTACTTCAAATATTCTTTCTTTATTTTCTTTATATACTTCAGCTAAATATTGTAATTCATTAACTACTTTTGGAACAATTACTTCAGCCAGTGGGATAAATACTTCTCCGAAGGCTGTTTTTATTTGAGCAGCTTGTAATTCTAATAGTTCTATTTTTTTATTTAATTCAGCAGACCGTTCAATATCTAATCCAACACTTTTTCTTTGTGCTAATATGTTTCTTTTCTCTTCAAGTTTTTCAAGAACCGAAATAAGAGCCATACCTTTGGCACCAAGTGTTTGCATGATGAACATTTCACCTTCGCCGGCTTCTTTGGCTTTCTTATATCCAGCAGCTAAATTCGCTAATCTTTCTTCGTATGGCAATAAATTCCCATCTGCATCTCTAAATGATACACCAAGCAAATCAAGCATCTGTCTAGTACCTTCGGTGGCTTTAGACATAGAATCTACATTATCTTGTAACTTTGCTAATTGCTTGATTGTACCTTCTACTTCACCGCCGGTCATACCTATGACAGTTTTAAAATGAGCAGCCTCTTTAATAGTCATTCCATAAGAATCTGCCAATTTTTTAGTAGCTGCTGCGGATTCAGTAGTTCCTTTTACTAATGCAACGAAACCAAACCCACCTGCTAATACTGCTGTAAATGCTTGGGCTTTTCCAATCAAACCGGAAATGGTCTCACTAGTAGACATCAATTGTTTATTTAAATCAGATAAATAATCTTTTTTGAATGCGTCCTGTAACGCTTTTTCAGCTTCTGATACTCCTTTTTTAAAGTTGGAACTATCAGCTGAAATTTTTACATTTATTTCTTTCAAACTCATGAGTAATTTCCTCCATATAGGAATTTTTCGATAGATAGTATTCTACTTTAAAAATAAAAAAAGACAACTTTTTTAAAAGTCTTCAACTTTTTTAAAAGTCATCTTTTCTTTAGCAATTCGTTCCTTATATTCTCATTTAAATTTTTATCATTTAATAATTCATCCCTAAATGTATTTAAAATATCATCATGGTCTGATATTGCATTTTCTCTAGCTCTGTTTGCTCTTTCTTCTTTTATCTCTGGATGAAGTGGATTAAAAATATCGTCTGGAGATATTTTCTTTCCTTTTGCAATTTGCAAATTTACGAGCCATGAGAGAAAATAAGATTTCTTATAATCTTCCAATTGTTCTCTTTTCTTATACGCATTAAAAATAGTACGTATTTCATGCGGCTGTAAATGTTCAAATTCTCTTATTGGAATTCCAATTTGAATACATTGAGGTTCTACAATATCAACCCATTCTGAAAATGAATTTATTTTTTCTTCTTGGATGTTTTCGGCTTTTCTGCTTTCACTTCCTCTTTCTCTTTTCTCTTTAAAAAACCGTTCGCTTTAAGCATTGCTTGCATAATATATCCATTTAAATCGTCGATTAACAATCCATTTTCTATAGCATTATCAATAAAATCATATGTATCATCCAATGATAAATTTAATCCACTAGATAATCCCGCTACAGTAATTTCCAAAGAAAAACTATTAAGAATAGATTGTTGACTCCCACCAGAAAATAAACTATATAATGTTCTCCCAGATAATTGCTCAAATTTCATTAATGATTTAATGTCGTATCCCATTTCATATTCTTTTTCACCAACGGTGAAAGTAATCATTTCTTTCATTAAAAATTCACTTTCCTTTCAAAAATTTTTTATTTCTACATTTAAAATAGAAAAAAGCTAGTAAATTAAAGCTAGCTCTCTTCGTATATTTATGCGATTTCATCAAGGAGCAAATTCACCAAATAATTCTTTTTCTTTCATTATTCGCCATGCTTTTGCTTGTTCAAAACCTTCATCTGTATATGGGAATTTTTTAACATAAGATTTTCCTTTATACGTAATTTTTGCTAACCATTTTTTATAAATATATATATTTTTATTTCTTTTATCCCTTTCAATAATTTTACTTATTCCTTTATAGCCTGATGTGTTATTTTTTCTTTTACCTTGATTACAACAATTTTCTTGATTAGTTGCCAATCTTAAATTATCAATTTGATTGTTCAAAGGATTCCGGTCAATATGGTCAATTTTATAACCAATAGGAATTTCGTTATATTTTAAAGTCCAAATTAATCTATGCATAAGTATTTGTTTTCTTTTTTTATTGACTGTTTGTTTTCCTTCTACATAACCTTTATTATATTGCCATTTATATTTTGATAATTCTTCAAATAAATCATCATCTACCAAAACATATTTATCTTTATGCTTTCCGCCTAAATAAATCTTTTTCATTTCTATTTCACCTCTATTTATATATTACATAATCTATTTAACGAAATAAAAAATAGATAGCTTATAACTATCTATTTTTATGAAACGGTTTTATTTATGGAAATATTATTTACAATTTATCAAGGAGTATTTGCTTCTTGACGTTCAGTAATTTCGCCATTACCAGTTAAAGTAATAGAGAGAGTGTTTACGTCACTATGTGAATTATCGTCTTCAAAGGATGTTACGTAACACCAACCAGTACGATAAGATTTATCAGCATATACAATCTTTACATTAACTTCTTTATCATTTAAGAAAGCATGTTCAAGAATTTGTACGCCAACATCAGAATAAATTTCTAAGCCATCATAGGAGATAGACCAAGATTTCATGCCTGGAATAGCGGTGGTCCAGTCACCAGAAGCTTTATGAGAACCATCAAGAGATTCAGCACTCATAGAGAGTGGAACGTTTCTCTGACCACCAACAACGATAAAATCATTTTCTGCCTGGGCTACATAAAGTAACACCTTTTTACCAGCCGTTGCAATCTCCGTATTTGGAGAAGTCGGCAGATTGGCAATCTGTGTAGGAGTTAAAGCCATTTTATTTTCACCTCATATTTTTTAACTTTTATATCGTATCTATATAAACTTGTATAATTATACAAGATTCACTTGTTGTAAAAGAGTCGAAAGAGATAAAGTACCAAAATATCCGTTATCAGTAGTTTCATATACTTGCACAGAATCTATTTCTGTATTAATAGTTTCATATTTATCTACAAGTATTTCATTTGCTGAAAGTACAGTAGTAATATCATTAATAATATTATTTACTTCAGCTTTTCCGTTTTTATCTCCCCAAACATTTATTTCTATGGTAACTTCCCACATTACACTTGTTTTTGTATCTGTCGGTTTCGCTAAGATACTTCCAAATGTAATACAGGGTAATTCTGCCTTTAACGGAGTTTTACCATAAACTGGTATTGTCTGATTCTCTTTTAATAATTTAAATATGGATTTTTGATAATCAACAAGAGGAACGCTTTTTATTAATACCACTATTCATTCCTCCCTTATTTCTTTGGATTTATAGCATTTGATAAATCATTAACGAATTTATCTTTTACTTCTTCCGCTGCGGGTTTCAAAAAAGGTTTCGGTTTTACTTGTCCAGTAGAAATTACTTTCTTTACAAAGGAATCTCCAATCCTTAATGCTTGTTTCTTCTTTGGAGCAGTAATACGCAAGACTGTACCTAATTCCACTAAATGTGCCGCTGGAGATGTTGCTTTTACAATTCCAGTAGTTTTGCTTTTCATAGTGGAAGAAATAGAATTTTTCAGGTTACCAGTTCTAAATGGTGCTTTAGCTTTAGCTTTTGTTTTTACATCATTAGTAGTACTTTCAACCACTTTTTCAATTCTATCTTGTGTATCTTTATCGTATTTATCAAAATTATTCAGTGCATTTTTCACTGCTTTATCTGTATTAATAGATATTTTCATGATATGCACCTCCAATTAAGAAACTAAACGTTTGGATGTAATAATATAATAAGAGGGATTTCCTTTATCGACATCTAATATATCATAAGTTTCGTTCTGATATATTAACCTATCACCTTTATTTACATCATTTGGTCTTATATTAAATCCTTGTGTGATTACAATCGCGTCACCATCATCTAAAGTATGGGTTGGAGTAACTCGTTGTTTTAGAGGTTGCGCATATATTTCTAAAGCAACGCTCCAATCAATTTCAGGACCGAGGCCTGTATCTGGTGAAACTTCTGTGAATTTTAGAATTTTTATTCTAGTCCGCAAATCGGATATTTTTAATTCACTCATGGCGTTTCACCATCCGTTGGTGTCGGTGTTTCCTCCTCAGTATTTTCACCTGAAGTTTCACCATCGGTAGTTTCTCCGCCTGTAGTTTCACCATCTGTTGAGGGCTCGGTTGAAGGTTCTTGTGAAGGTTCTTCAGCTGGAGATTCAGGTGAAGATTCTTCTTCATCTTTTGTATATGCAAAACAAAGATGTTGTAACATTGTCGTAACGATATAAGGTACATCAGTATTTGAACCAGATTCACCACGTTGATTATACCAGTACGCAATTAATTGTAATGCACAATGATTCATCACAAATAAATTCCCGTCAAAATATCCAACAACGTCAATGATGTATTGTTTCGCAGCGTCAATAAGACCTTGAATAATTATATCTTCATAATCGCCGTCAATATGAAGAAATTTTTTTACATAATCTAACTCAAGCATTTAATCCCCTCCTTTCTAAATTAGGGAGGTGAATAAATTAGCCTTTTTTAATAGCTACGAGACCGTTTTTATCAACCATCTTGCCGTCTGCGAGTAACATGCTCTGATATACTTTATTTCTCGTTGCATCTTCAGTATATACACGCATATCCGGTTGATAAGCCATATTGAGAGTATAGTTTCTCGGCTGGAGTACAACAGCAACAATATCACCAGTAGCCGCAGCACTATATTCCGGTGCAAAATCAGTTACAATAACTGGAGTACCAAGAATCGTATATACAGGAGAACCAGTAATATCACTATTTACGCGTGCGATCGGCTGGCCGTGCTGGTCTTCAATGCTATAAAGTTCGAAGAACGTAGATTCATTCGTGAGAATTACAGCGCCATCGCGATATGCTGCTGGAATAGCTTTCTTGATATTTACAAGGTCTTTATATTTAAGCGTAGCATTAAGAGTAACATCAGTCGTTGCAGTAGCAGCTTCAGTAAAGATACCAGTCGGTTTACCAGAACCATCACCAGCAACTACAGCCTGTTCCAGTGCTTTTGCCATGGAAGTAGCAACATTTTCTGCAAGTTTAGCTTCAAAAGCGGATAAAGTCTGAATCTGAGCAACAAAGCTAATACCCAGTGCTTTTACTAACGGATATGCAGAGAACGTAATAGAGCCTGTTACTTTATCCCCAACAGGAATACCAGTCGTTGCTACACTAGCTTCAGTAGTCCAAGTAGCAAGAGCTGTCAGCTGAGAAGTAGGAATAGCAAATCCAGCAGGATAAGAAGTCTTATTTACGAGCGGTAATACATTACCAAAATTCTCTAATTTTTCAACAATCGTGTTGAGAATCGGCTGAGGAATTACAGCACTATTTGCAGAAGCAAGAGCTACAGAACGAAATTCTTCTGCCATTTCACCAGTTTTTGCAAAGTTCATAAATGCCTGGCGATATTCTAAAGATTCTAATTTGTTTTCCATCTTATTTTTCACCTCAAGTTTTTCTTCTTTAATATCTTTTAATTCTTTCGTCTCTAAGCTGGCAGATAATTTAGACCTAATTTCTTTCTCTTCTTTTTCAAGAGAATCCAGTTCTGCTTTTACAGCATCTAAATCTAAATTTTCTTCTGTTTCCAGTTTAGAACGAATCTCTAATTTTTTATCGTTAATATCTTTTAATTTTAAATTTAAATTTTCCATGTTAATCTCCTTGATGTTTTTCACCATCCGGTTAGTTCCTTTTCCATCCGGTCCAGAAACATTCATCTATTTTTATAATAAAATAATCTTCGTCAGAAATATGTTCTCAAAATTAGTTCTTTCTTTCTCTGCTCATATTCAGCCTTTTTTTCAGCTTCTTCTTTTCGTTTAATTATTTCTTCTTGTGCAGAAATATAATCTCTTGCTTGTACATAAGTATCTTTATAAGCGGGCGTATCTACTAGAGATAATTCTCTCAAATATTTAATACTATCAATATGTCTTGTTGTAGTATCTTTATCATAATGTTCCTCGCCAGTGATAAATCCGAAGGACATTGCATCAATTAACCCACTGCGAACATTTTCGTATGCATCTCTACCTTCTTGGGTATTTGCGAGATGTGCAACAAAATATAAACCATCTTCTCTTACTTCTAATTCCAATGATTTATTTCTTACTCTTGCTAATGTAGCACCTTGCTGGTTATGTCTTAATTTTAATAATACGTCCGATAAATCTGTATTATCTAATGCACGATTAGAAATAATTTCTTTATATTGAATTCCCCGTTCTTCGAATAATACAGTTGGAGAATTAAATGAAATTGCTTTACCTGCAATAATTAATTCATTTTTATCTTCTTGTATATTTACACTTTCAACAGAACGATATTCATATTTATATTCACTCATCTTTTTCACCTTCTTTTTCTTTATTATCTTCTTTAGCAGATTTTAATCTATTATCTGTATTATCTTTATTCACTTCAACACCAGCTTTACCCAATTGATAATCTCCTGCATCTTCGAGATTAACAGTATTTAATGATGTACGTAACCAGTCTGCTTCTTCTTCTTGTCTATTATCCAGTCCCAATAATGCTCGGGCATCATTAATAGAAATAACGCCATTTGTTACTAGTTTAGACACCAAGTCTATCTTAGAAGAAACACTCGCATATTGTAATACATTATTATTTACTCTTATCTGATGTCCAAGATTAATCTTTATTTTTGATAATAATCCAGTTGTTAATGCTTGTCCAATTTGATTGGCAATAGGTGCAATAACAGATTCTTGGAATGCCATCATTTGTTCCGGTGTATAATCTCCAGAAATCAATGCTTTCGATACACCAAAATATTGTAATATTTCTTTTTCTGCTGAATCAATTTCATCTTGAGAAACATTAGTAGTTTGTGAAGATACAGGTGTAATCTGAAAACGATTATCAACAGAAGCAACACGATTAGCATAGCCGTAAGAATTCACAAAATCTTTCACTGCTTTGTCTAAATCATCTTTCTTTACAGATACATTTGCTTGCAGAACAAAATTTGGTGTACCATTTGCTTTTAATATATTCTTTCTTGCATCTGATAATAATTTGGAATTATTCAGCATTTGAAGCAATTGCTCATCTTGATTATCACCGGACATCGAATTTTGTATATATTGTCTACGAAGATGAATAAGCATAGAATACGGCAATACAATTTTTTGCTTGCTAAATACAAATTCACAGCAAACATTTCCTTTCGTATCTTCTTTCCAGGTCAAAGAATAGAAATCGATTGGATATAAAGCGATCAATTCACCGCGGGCATCGAATTTTGGGTATATGAAAGCATTGTTATTTATAAACAAACAAGAAACAACTCTATACCAGAAATCATTTGCATTCATCAATTCATTGGGTTTGAAATTGCAAAGATATTCAATGTTATCATTTACAATTTCGGTTTTACCTTTATCTTGAATAATATGTTGAACTTTCAGCTGAGAAGCATGAGTAGCAATACAATCAATTGTTCTCTTTATCAAAGCATTATCTAATACATCGCCTGAATAGCGAGCGAGAGGATTAGAATATCCAATAAGTGATTGGTAATCTGCATAATTATAATAATTCGTATTCTGTTTACTGCCAAAAATAGAATTAAATGCATCTCTTAGCTGTAAGCCAGCTCTAGTGAAAATATTCAATTTGTTCACCTCTTTAATAAATATTTTTTGCAAAAAATACTTTCTAACTTTAAAATAAAATAAAGATGAACATTTACAAATTATTCAGCGCATCGAATTCTTGTTTGCATCGTGTATATGATACATAAGCATCTAATAGCGAAGCAAAATTATCTATCTTTTGTCGTTTATCTCGTTTATCCGGCAATAAATTTCCGTTTCTATCTTCAACACAGACAACATTTAAGCAGCCCCATAAAAGCATTGGATTATTATTATAGTTTACATTTTTATCCTGGAATGTCGCTTTTAATTCTCCCATAGGCTGAGATAATGTTTTATATCCTTGGATAACCGGTTCACATACACCACGGCCAAAATAGTCTTCTAATTCTTCTATCACGTATCTTGCAGACCAGCTATCGTATCCAAGTTTATATACAGTGATATTATATGTATCTATTAATTCGTGGATATAATCAATTATTTGATGATAATTCACACTATTCCCCGGACATAAATCCATATATTTATTCTCATGCCATTCCTGATATGGAATTTTTTCAGTGGATAATCTCTTCTCGAACATTTCTGTAGGCATCCAAGATTTTTGATGTACATAAATAGTATTATCTACTTTTGTTATCATCGTTAATACACTCAAATCCGTTGTTTTTGATAAATCCATTCCCAGTATTACATATTTATCATCAAAAATTTCGTGCATATCAAAAGTACTTTTATTCTTTACATCTTCATACACAAAATATGCTTGTTCATTGTTGCGAATAATATCAAAATGTTTCGTAAGCAAATTATTTATAGAATTTGTTCTGCGTGCTTCAGCAATACATTCACTTAAAAATTTCACTGATTTAATCCTCCCAAGCGATGGGTTTGATTTTATCCATTGCGTTTTATCTCCTAATTCTTTTTTCCAATTATCTTGCGTATAAATAAATGGGAGAAATACTATTCCGTCATCATCCCACTTATTTTCACTCCTATTTTCATCTATTTGTGTTAATATAATATCCGCTTCCTCAACTTTTTTATCGAATATAGATTCACGTACAAATCCAGCTGTAGTAATCATTATCGTTAATGGTTGATTTCTAAATGATTGGGAATCTCTTAATACATGATATAAATTATCATCTTTAAATGAGTGAATTTCATCTAAAAAAATTACTGAAGCATTGAGCCCGTCTAAACGATTACTATCTGCTCCAACGGGCATGGCGACTGAATTATTAAAAGTAATTTTATCGCGTATACATTTTGCTTGCTCATTTAAAATTGGTGAAGATTTTACCATGCGTTTTGCTTCTTCAAATACAATTTTTGCTTGGTCTTTTTTTGTAGCTCCACAATAAATTTCAGCACCTTCCTCACCATCTGCGAATAGTGAATAACACAATAAAGCCGAACTTAAGCCTGATTTTCCGTTTTTCCTCGCCACTTCCAATAATGTTTCTGTAAATTTTCTATATCCTGTCTTTTTATTAATTATCCCATAAACGGCAGATAAAAAAGCTTTTTGCCATAGTAATAATTTTAATGATTTACCGGCATAAGCACCTTTTGAATTTTTACAAAATAGTTCTATAAAAGCAATTACTTTTTCAGCTTTTTTACTATCATAGTAACAGTCTGTATATTTCCCGTCACATATATCATTCAAATATCTATATATGCGTTTTATCTGTTGACAAGCAATAATTTCTCCACTCTGAATTTTTTCATAATACTCTTTTATGTAATTCTTCATAGTGAAAAATCCTTTCATTCGTCTTTATATTGCGTTAAAAATCCATCCAATGGGTTTACTTTTACTTTATCTTTATCCTTTTTATTAGCAGCCGCACGAGAATCCTTAATAATCTTCCAAATTTGATTACTATATTTTAAATAATCTGCTTTTAATTGCGATAATGCTACAAGTTCTGGGCTCATTCTTGAAGAATCTGTGCCGATTTTATCTTTACGTCTAATAATTAATCCACCAACACCATCTGGTGAATTTTCATTTTTTTCTTGTATTACTGCTTCTAATTTCATTATTTGTAGCGCACTAAATGCGAGATTATGAATGCAGTTCATCGCTTCCACGAATTTCATATCATCAAACTCATAGCTTTCGATGAGCTTTTTTAAATCGTTTTCTATACGTTTTAGCGTTGGAAATTTTTTCATTTGTATCATCTCCTATATTAATCCCGACAAAATTAGTCGGATAAGGCCAGCGAAAAATTGATATTTGAGTGACTTTGACC
>Ga0326514_10001182_pt1 | contig 17052 bp, 18 predicted proteins | sample 3_2548_0518_D_FD_203653 | JGI IMG/M metagenome (GOLD analysis project Ga0326514, IMG submission 203653) | Bovine rumen microbial communities from UC Davis, California, United States - 3_2548_0518 | ecosystem: Host-associated > Mammals > Digestive system > Stomach > Rumen | place: USA... | reverse complement strand
TTTCATTATTCCAATATTCTATCTGTATATTTCTTTGTGTTTGGTCTAATTCAAATCTTTCAAAGAAATCATATATTGCTACAATATCAGCTTCGTGTAAGTTAGGACGAATTTTAAAAGAAAATGTAGTCATCTGTCCATTAGCTGTGACACGAAATAATTCTCTTGTATAATCATCTCTCCAAGCCTTCACTTCTTCTCTCTGTTTAGGACTTGAATCCCAACTATCGAATTGAATATATTTATGTGGAAATATTTCACTTACACTTCCTTTTATTGCTTTAAATAAATAACCTGCCCATTGTGAAGTCATTTATAATCACCTCGCTTATGCTAATCTTGGACTATAACCAAGTTGCTTATACATTTTCTTTTCTTCATCCCATACTGTTTCCGCTATAACTCTACCATCTGGAAATTCTACTGCAATTCTTTCAGGCATTGAAATATTTGCTAATTCTTCTCTTATCATACTTCTTATATCTGTATCTTCTTGAGATTGTCTGCTTGCTTGTATGTTGTAATTCATTCCTGCTGGAATTACTTTACCTTGTACTATATCAGGAAGTTGTAATTGTGTTGTCATACTACCTTGTAATGTATCATTTATATTAGCACCTAAATTAGCAATGGTTCTTATAACTTTTGTTTCTGTATCTTCAATACCTTCTGCTAAACCTAAGTCAAGATACATACCTATTTCAGCCCATTCTCTTGAAGGAGAATGAACACCAAATACACTTTTCAATTTAGTTGTCAAGTTTTGTGCTAAACGCTTAACAACACTTAATACATTTCCACTCCAAGAATTATCAATACCATTACCAAGTCCTGCTGATAAGTTTTGTCCTACACCATACCAATTATGAGCTGCCACTTGTCCATCTGCACTATTCATATGACTTCTGACCTCATCAACAAACGCACTTAATTTATTTCTACTTCCACTTGCTATATTTGACATAGCACTAACAATATTTGATGCTATTGTACTGGTATTTCGTGTAGCTGTTGTGTTTGCATTGTTTGTATATGTGCTTACATTACTTAAAAATGTATTCAATGGTGTCTTACTATTATTAGCCATTGTAGTAAGATTATTATTAACATTAGTTTTTAAGGAATTTGTATTAGTATTTCCTCGCGTATTTGCATTATTAGTATATGTATTTACATTATTCAAGAAATTCTGTAATGGAGTTCTACTATTATTTGCTGTTGCTGTAAGATTATTATTTACATTATTCTTCAAAGTATTAGTTTGATTCGTAGCATTAGTGTTAGCTTGAGTGAATTGTGATGTTACTACTTTGTTTATATCAACAACTGAACCACTAATACTTGCCTGCGAATGTATAAAACTACTATTTACACCTTTTAATGATGTGTCAACAGTTGATTGAGTATTTTTAGTATTTGTATTGACACGCTCAGTTGAATATCCATATATTCTTGCAAATTCTTCTACTGACATTCCTGTACTTGCTAAATATTGATTTATGGCTGTAAATGCTTGTTTTGATTTACTATCTAAACTTGATATATTAGTTTCGCCTTGTTTAAATTGTATATACTGTTTTGCATATTTATCAATATTTGCAAATTCAGTTTTAGCTGTACTTGATAAACTTGCAACAGATGTTTCGCCTTTTTTATATGATACTGATTGACTAATAACATCTTTAGTTATAGCTTTAGTTGTTTTAGTAGAAGATTTTGATACTTGCTTGTTTCCACTTTCAAAGGAATTTACAAAACTATTATAAGTGCTTCTATATCCCTCTGTTTCACTTTTAGCCCATTCTGTATCTCCTGATAATTTAACAAGTTCATCTTGTGTAGTTATCATAGCATAAGCATAAGCCTGTTGTGTTGTTGCTCCTTTTTCAATAGCCTCATTATATGCGTTTTGCATAGATTCCGCATAGTCAGTAAGCTGTGAATAATCATCAAACATTGAACCATAATATTTTTCATATTTATGAGTTGTTTGCATATAAATATCTTCACCAGATGTTACAGCTAATTCTTCGTGTGACCATTTCTTTTGTGCAAATCCCATTTCATCTGCAATACGAGTTATGGCTGTATCTATCTCATCACTAAATTGTTCATATAACCATTGTCCTATATTCCAACCTATAATAAAAGTTGTTATAGCGGCAAATAATGGACCTGATTTACTAAATATTGTACTTAAAGCACTTGATATAGGAGTTGTACTTGCTGTTGATATACTTCCACCTAAAGCAGTTATAATACCTGTTGCCAGTGCATCTAATTTACCAGCTACTTTAATTCCTATAAGTAAAGTTATTATGGCAGCTGCCAATGGATTTTCTTCTCCAAGCCCTATAATAGCATCTTTTAGAGCAACTAATATATTTAAGGCTAATTCTCCAAGGTTTAATAGTAAATCAGCGACATCAATTTTGTTGATAAATTCTCCAATAGATTTTCCAAGTTCTTTAAAATCAACTGAACCGAAAAATCCTATTGCTAAATCTATTGCTCCTATAATGCCATCGTGTATAGTCTGTCCAAGAGTTGACATTATTGTAGGTATATCTAATTCATTTATAAAGTTACCAAGTTTAGTTCCTATTTCTTTAAAGTCTGTTTGTCTAAAGAATGTTCCTACTGTTGTTAATACACCAACTATAGTATCGTGTATTGTTTGTGCTAATTGTGGAAAATCAAAAGTTCTAAAGAATGAATTTACACTATCAGCCATTCCTTGTCCTAAACTATCCCAATGGAAATTACTTGAAAATGCCCCAAGTGTTCCAATAACAGTATTCAAAGCTTCTGCTATTGTTTTTCCTACATCTTTAAATAAGTTAGGAGTTTCAAAGACACCATTAAGGAAAGTAGCAACCGACTTTCCTATTTTCTTTCCTGTCTTTTTATATTTATCCCAATCAATGCCCTCCATAGCATCAACTAATTTACTTCCAATTAAAGCACCTACTTCTGTGAAGTCTGCATCTTTCCAAGCTTCTTTAATCATTTCTGCAAGTTTACTTGGTTCTGCTGGTACTTCTTCAAATAATCCTGCATTAGGGTCAGCAGAGCCACCCCCACCTCCTCCACCACCAGCTTTATCTTGGTTGATGACGATAAGTTTATCATACTCTGCAATATCTTCGGCAGCATCTTTGGCAGCCCCACCTGCACCACCATAACTCTTTGCAAGATTATTATTTGCCTTGGTTGCTTTATATATAACTTTCTGTCCTGTAAATGTAGCAAAGAAATTAGCAAGGGCATTCATAGCCATTACTAATGCACTTGCAAGAGCATTTAAGGCAGGAACTACATAACTAAATATAGGTTGAAAAGCTGTTGCTAAACTATTTTTTACTTGACCAAAACTTGCTGAAAGTGAAGCCATTTCATCACGAACTCTTGGCACACTTGCTGACATAGCCGAAAAAGCATCCTTTGTGGCAGCCTTCAATCGTTTAAATAATATAAAGATTGAACGAATACCAAAAGCATACTTTAATACTCGCATAAATCCAACTTTAGCACTTTTCGCCATATCACCAAAAGCATCTTTTGATTGATTTTTAAGTTGTCTTAATCTTGATATTAAATTACCTAAATGTTTAAAAGGAGATTTAAAAGATTCTAATAATTCTTTTCCTGACCTTTTAGATGTATTACCAACTTGATTATATCTTGTATTTAATTCTGCTAACTTATTTTGAAGTCTTTGAACATCAAAAGTAGCTTTTGCATATTCAGCCGTATCAACACCTTTAGTATAGCCAGTACCAGTTGTTTTTAATCTATTTAATGTAGCTTCATATTTTTTGGCTTCTTCATTTACTTTTTTATATTGTTCTTCTAATTGAGTAAAATTTTTTATATCTTTTACATCTTTACCTTCTGCTATTGCCCTTGAACGCATTTGTTCCAAAGCTACACTTAATTTGTTAGCTTGTGCTGTTGATTGTGCCAATGCTTTTTCTGTATCTAAATATTGTTGAGTTGGCATTTTTTGAGAAGCTAATTGTTTTTGTTTCTCATAAGCACGATTTAAGTCATTGGAATATTTTGCCATTTGATGTTGAAGTGACATTAAATTAGCATTAGCAGATTTACTATCTCTTGAATAGTTAGAAAATACATTTTGTATTGACTTTGCTAATTTATCAGCATTTTGTTTTACATTTGATGTATCTATACTAACTCCAAGTTTTACTTCTCCATCTACTTGAGCCATATCTATGTCACCTCACTTTTATTCTCTTCCCCACATTTCATTTAATAAGTTATCTTCTGCAATCTGTTCTTCTGTTCTCCATTCCCAATTAAAATATTGTGGGTTTTCTATTCTAAATTGTTGTTCATATTTTTCAAGTTTTTTATGTTTGGCTATCTTTTCTCTTATATCAATTATATGAGTAAGTAATCCTTCATTTATATTTAAAAAATATCCCATAAATGTCCACCAGTGAATATATGGTGCTATTCTTATTTCTTGATAGGCAACTTTGTTTATGCTTGAAATAATTAACTGTTCGTCATTTTTCCAATCAATTAGTTTATATGGCTTTTTAGCACCTACATTATCTTCTCCACAATTAAAGAAATTATACATCTCTTTAATTGCTTCTCTTACTGTATTTTCATCCCACTCTTGCATTATATCTTCTATTTCAGTAAAATCTTCATAGAATATAACAAGTGCTGTTGCAATCCGATATTCTTGTTCTAACTCAATATCGTTTAAAGCTAAAAAGCAATCTTCAACCATTCTAAAATCGCCTTTATTTCTTATAGGATATTCTTTATTATTTAATTTAATTGATGTAGGTAAATCAAACATAATTATTTACCTACATATTTATCTGTATGTTTGTGAACTGTTTTATAAGTAAGGTTTCTTTCTTTTTGGATTTCTTTATCTATTGATTCTCCATAAAGACCTATAAGAGCATATAAAATAACTTCCCATCTGAAAGCACCTTCAACAGGGTCAAACATATTTCCTTCACTTCCACATACCTCTGAAACATTTGATTGAAATATAAAATCTAACATTTCACGCATTTGCGAATCAATATTCTTTAACACATCTGCCATTGTTGAAAATCCTTCTTCTGTTGTTATATCTTCAACATCTAATAACTTTTGTACTTCCGATTGTAAGCTATTGAATTTAGGCATACTCTCTTTGTATCTTGAAATAACACCCAAATCAGATGTATTTAACTCTATTATTTTGTCATTGTCTGGATTATCGTCTATTTTTATTTTTATCTTTTTCTTTCTTAAACTTGTTAAGTCTAATTCTATTACATCATCATTCTTTCCATTTATATCAATAAGATTATTTGCTTTTGCCATATTCATTCATCCTTTCCAATTTATATTAACCTACGTTTCCAGTTTCAGGTGTAAACGTAAATCCTTCCTTGAACTCATCAATAGTACCAACAGTAATGTCATTACTATAATGAACAGTTATAGGGAAGTCTACATTAGATTCACCACCAAGACTATCATAAGTGATAGTACAATCTGAATGTCTTTCAGTTGCATATCCGTTAGTAGTATCACCTATAAACAAAGTAATGATATAAGCTGTGAAATTGCTAATTTCAGAAATAGCATTTCTTCTTCTCTTATCATTAAGATATTCGCTTAAACGTGAACCACCGAGAATAAGGTGTGGTGAGAACTCCTGTGAAGGCTGTGTCTTATTAACATCTGCGTAGTTAATACCAAGAATATCAGTAGAAGTTTCAATATCAGGATTGTACTCGATTGAACTATCCTCTGTTCTTCTACCAAGTAATTCTCTTTCAACTCTTGTGTAATAAGTGCTGGCTGCCCAAGTTGGAGCAGTTGAACCTGTTACAGCCGTATAAGTATCTCCATCTTTAGTGTAGTATGAAGTAAACTTTGAACTCCAATCAGCAGGCTCTGATTCCTGTAACACATAAAATCTGCCTTCGGATGATTGCCATTCAACAACGGTTGCTAACTTTTTTCTTTCAGCTCTTTGATGTGTAGCAAGATTAAATTTGGTATCAGTTAATGCCATTGTTATTTCCTCCTTTAATTAAATAATACTTGTGAATAATCAACATAATTTATTTGAATGGATATACTATATTTTGCAAGTGGTGGATTAGTGCTTGTATCTACACTATTAAGACTTGGATTATCAGAAAGTGCTTTAATATCATCTATAACACAATCTTCTCCAAAATCAGGATAGTTTCTTAAAACTTCTTGTTCACTTATCCAATCTATAATTCCTTGCACATCTATTATATCCTCAAGATTTTCATTAGGATATACAAGTGTTGCACTCATATTATTCAGTTCTTTAACAACTGCCGTATAAGCTATTGACTTGTAATCCATAATGGTAAAGGTGAAGCGTTTTTGAATACTTCCATCAATGAAAGGCTTATCAATAATTTTATCATTTGCTTGTGTGACAATTTGTTTATTATCATCTTTAGCATTGATAAAATTAAAATAGAGCGGACTATTTTGAATTGCAGGACATTGTAATAAATATGTGATTATAGCTTCATTCTTATCCATATAATTGCTTTGCCCTCCGTTTCAAAATTTCTTGTACTTTTTTCAAAAATACATCTTTTTGTTCTCTCATCATAGCTTCATCCCAATGATGTGTAGCTTTCGGATTTTTATGATATTCAATAGGTCTGTTTGTGTTATGTTTTGAACCCTCACCTGGTGGACTTCTCCAACCAATAATATTTCCTTGTTCGTCTTTTATAGGAAAGTTAGGTCCATATATAACTCCTTCATACATATAATGGGCATATTCTGTCGCATATCTAACATATTGAGGTGTAACATTTGCAAAACTACTATCTCTTAAACTACCTGTATCAAAAGGTACATAAGGATATAACAGCTTTGCAAATTCATTATGTATTTGTAACATAACAGTATCATCTATAAGATTCTCAATCTTATTCTGTATAGCTTTACTATCTATTGTAACAGTAGTAGTTATTATGTCACTCATAACTATACACCCTTTACAAAATAATGTTCATTACATCTTCCAGAACCTACATTTATTGCTATTTCTTCAATAGTCATACAACCTTGAAGTTCTTTATATTTTGCAATAATATCACTTGACCTTTTACCTGATTGATATTCATTTATAATATCATCTACTTCACCTTTAACAATTATATCTCCTCTACCTAAAGTAAAGAAGTTTTTCATTAAATCATTTGGCTTTTTAATCCATTCGTGCCAAGGTAAGAAATGTTTATCTTTTCTTATTCGACAGATTGTATTATTTGTTTCAAGTGTAACATCATTTATAGTTACTTTATCACCTACATATTTCCAAAAAGCATCATCAATAACATATCTATACCAAGTAATAAGATTAGTTTGTGGGTCCTCATATTTATTATATATCGTTAAAGTGGTTTCCCACCACACAGGGTAGTTTTGCATAGCTTACTCTCCTTCATACAAACCTCTATATAATAATCTTCTACCTAAACTATTTCTTACACCTTGCAAATATCTATCAATAGCTTTTTTAAGTTCATCTTCTGTGGAAGATATAACATCTTTTGCAGAAAGTTTATTGTAGGTTATTGAAACACCATCATTTGATTGACTTAAAATATCTTGGCTTGAATTTTTACTACTTGCATCATCAGTAGGTTGCACATTAAGTGCTTCAAGTTTATTAGCAATAAGTCTTATTATATGATAGATACATTCTTTTACTTGCAGGGGTATTATTTCCTCGTGTGCTAAACGATTAAATGTGTACCAATTCACATACGCTCTTGCTTCATATTCTAAATCGTTAAAGGTGGTTTCATCTAACGTTCCACCCATTTCCGTATATTCAGTATAAGTAAGATACATTGAATCCACCACCTTTAATTAAAATCATATATTAGCCAAGTGAGATAATTCTTGCTATTGGAATTGCCTTATCATTGATGTATTCTTTTGAAACACCACCTGTATTAACAAGTTCCCAGTTAGCTCCATTTGCCAATTCTGCATTGGTTGGTGATGCAGTTGACATAACTGCTTTCGTAAATGAAATTCCGTAAGGAGCGAAGCACTTTCTCTGTCTTGAATAAAGTGTATCTTCACCACCATTTACCTTAGGGTCTCTTCCCATTTCGTAAGGAACTTTAGCACCACAGTTAGTGTACTCAATAGCACCATCACCAAAAATGTAAGTAGTGTATATAGTGTTACCAGGAGCAGTTTTCTCATAGTATGAACTAATAGAAGCTGTACTTGGTTCTGCTACAGGAGTATATACATAATTTCCTGAACTTCCACTTCTTGTGTAGTAAGTCTTACCTTCTACAACAGCTTCATCAGAAGTTTTCTCATAAGTTGCAGTAGATTCATCTTCTGCTGTTGGCATACTATCATCTACGATAACAAGTCTACCATTAAGAGTAGCAAGTCCTGTTTCTCTCTCCATACCATTTGCATCATTGTACTTCAAGTAAACAAGCACCTTCATATTCTCAAGGTTAGTTGCAACAGTTGAGTGCATAATTGCAAGTGAGAACTTGCCCTTTCTATCACCACAAGCCTTCTGAATAGCTGTGTTAAGTGAAGTAGCATCCATCTTACCTGCCTGTCCTTCTGAATTGGTTGCAGAAGTAATATCAAGTGTATGCTTCTGAACAAACTTTGCACCTGCTGTATCTGCCATTGAATATACACCATTGAGAATTGCAATAAGTGTATCCTGGTCTACACCATCCCAATATTCAGAAACCTGTTGTGCAACATTCTCCATAAAGTCAACACCACCAGTGATGTCATAAGAGAAGTCTTTTTCTGTCCAAGCTTTAGCACGTCCAACAACTACTCTTGAATGTGAGTAAGTCTTTGTGCCGTCAGAAGTGATGTTAGTAACACCATCATAGTTAAGTGGTGCTCCACCAATAAGACCCTTGAGAGGTGTAGTAATATAATTTCCACCTATCTGGTCTGCCATAGCCTGTACTAAATCCTGACGAGGTGCTATGGCTCTTGATTTAATAAGTTCATTAAGTTTAGTGTTAGGTATTCTATCTACATATTTCTGAAATACCTCACCGTTAAAAAGTTTACTGTCAAAGTATGGCATTGTTCATTTCCTCCTTAATTAAAAGTTATTACTGCGTTTGGGTTTTCATTCTTTGCCCTCATCAATTCGGACAAAGAACTCTTTTTATTACTTCTAACTTCATCATTAGTTGATGTTGTTAGTTGCGGAATAGGTTTTGATGGCTCTGGTTCAGGAGCTTTCTCAACCACAAAAGAATCAGGATTTTCTGACTTATATCTCTCATAAAAGTCATTTCCACCAATAATTCCCTTTTCATCCATTTTAAGATTTGCTTCAATCATCTCACGCTTAAAATCACGCTTGGCTGCTTTGCTTGTAAATTCAAGCCCATTTGCAAATTCACTAACACTAAATTCATAAGCCTGCTTTTTAAGTTGTGCTTGATAATTTTTAGTGTCAGTATCATACTTACTCTGTAAGTCTGATAAATCTTTTGATAAGGCTTCAAGTTTATCTGCATTATCTCCAGCATCACTTAACTTTGTCTGCAAATCTTTTAAATCCTTATCTCTTGTCTTGATAGTTGCATTAAGAGTTTTAATCTGTTCATTTAATCCATTTACTTCATCGGTGTATTTGTTATTGCTAACATAATCACCTGTGTTTAAATCAACAAACTTTGCCTCTTTAGAAGCCTCAACAAACTGTTCGTATGTTAAAGTTCCATTCTCTGCTTTGTCAAAAAGTTCCTTAATCTCCATCTTCATTTCTCCTTTACACTCTTTTATATCTGCAAACTTATATATCCGCTGTGCAGTATAGCGGTTAGAATGTGCATTTGTTTATATGCCGTTATGCTCGGCTGTATCATCCACCAAGCATAGCAAGGGAAAATCCCTTGCCACACCCGATTGGAAGAATGAAGAATATCGCAAAAAGCAACAATCTTACTCACTATTATTATAACACAATAAAATAATTATGTAAACTACTTTATGTAAACTAAATTAAGAAAATACTTGCGTTTTATCCATTCTTACACGCAATCCACAATCATTACTGAATTGTTTATATTGTTTGGATAATTCTTTTATTCTTGCGTCCATTTTATTTATCAAATCTTTATTGCCAGCTTTATCAGCGGCATTTCTAATATCTCTTGCTTTTCTTATTGCAAGTTCATATTTTCTTTGCATCTGTGTACATTGATACATAGTTAAATGCTTTCCGTTCGGAGTAGTATATCCTTTATTGTTATTTTTCTTAAATTCATTTAATTGCTTTTCTGTATATATAGGTGTAACAATTTCGGATATAACAGCTATTGCAAAGTGATGACAATTCCATTCACCTATTGCTCTCCGTATAGGTTCAAAAGATTGACTTGATTGACCTTTTACTTTCATTGACTTTGACGGCATTTCATTTTGTAAGTTTTCAAATTCTTCATTGGAAAACACTCTTCCTTGCATAGGTTCGTGGTCAGGTGCTGAATTGATATGTGCTGTTAATTCTTTTGCATCTGCTTCTATTTGCTTGCCTATTTCATCTTGCATAGCTTGATTTATCTGTCTTACACCATCTAAAAGATTTCTTCTTACTGCTGTATCAAGTCTTTGTGTATAAGTTCTTCCAGTATGTGTATCATAGTTAACATATCGTAATCCACTATTACCTAAATCAATTAAAGTTCTTTCCATAGCTGTATTATAATCAATCACACCTTGTTGTGTCCATTGTACAGCTTCATCCATTACTCTTTGATAAGTGTTTGACATATTAGTAGGTATAAATCTTTGAGGATTTTTAGGGTCACGCAACATAAACGCAGTAGACCTTGAAAGATTTTTAAAAGTGCCTTCTGTTTGTTTTGATATAGCATTAACAGTTCTTTGCAAAATTATATTTTTCTCAAACGGAATAAAAGGCTTTTTTCTGTAGTCATAATATGGTTTGGCATCTATATAGTTATTTAATGCGACTTCCTTGATTAAGGCTTTTACTTCACTTATTTGAATATTTGTTACCCTTGCAATTTCTTCGTTAATAAGTCTTACATCAGAGCCCGTTTCAAATAATCTTTCAAGTCTATATACATCAGATGGTGTTAATTTACCAACTTCTAATATTCTTTTTGCAATAATTGATATAACATAGCTATTAAGTTTTTCTTGCCTTCTTATAAAAGGCTCTAACAGTTTTTCAAGCGTATCTTCACTTAACACTATTCTTCATCAACCTCTCTTAACTTATCTGGACTTTGTTGAAAACTATTAAATCCACCAATAGCAAACTGTGTAGCAATATTTTCTTCAACTGCAAGTCTATTTTCTTCTTGCACTTTAAGTAAGGCTTCTCTTGCCTGCTTTTCAGTTTCACCAAAGTACCATTGTCTTACTTCAAGCTTACTTGCAATACCGTTTTGCATAAGTGTCATTCTCTTGCCAAGTTCTTCTTCAACATCAACTAATATACTATCGTCCCATTCATAAGAAACTTCATAATCTCCCTTTGGTGTAATTTCATATATATCACAATATATATCCATTACATAAATTAAATCATCAAGTGCATACTGCAAAGCTTTTTGTATATCCGCATTTGTTTGATAACTTCTTTGTTTTAATATCTTTAACTCTGTTGCTGTTCTTTCAACTGCACTTGAGGCATCTGATATAGTTCCTCTTGAAAGACCTGTTACATCTTCAATTCGCATAAGTATTGTATTAAGTCCGTTAATAAGTGAAACATCACGCAAGTTTGGATTAAATACGTTATATGTATCTTCTGTACCCAAATCAACAGGACGATATAATCTCTGTTGTAATGCTCCCATTTTTTGAGCAATTATTGTATTGCCTTGTCTATCTATTACTGTTGTATCTCTTAAAGCATCTCTATCAATATCTATTGCAAGTTCTCCACCTTCAAATTCCCAAAGAAGTCTTGAATACTGTTTATCTGCTTGCTTTATAAGACCTTTTGCTTTATCAAAACCACTAACTCCAAGTGGAGAATACATATCAATAGTATTTGCTTCTGGCATTTTGAAGTATGCAAACATAAGTCTGTCTACACCATCTATTCTTGCAATTTCAGCCAAATCTTTCCATTCAGGTACATCTGAAAGTGGTATTTGTTTTCCAAGGTCTATATCAGACATTTTAACTGCTGATTTAATGTTATTAACAAAAGCCATATTAACAATTTCAACTGCATTGTCAACTAACTTATGATGTTCTACTCTGCTATATACTTTATCTTTATCAACTTTTCTTGACACAAAGGCAGCCTCAGTTAAATCGCCACTTGTGCTAAAAGCTAACGGATAAAAGCCATTTGCTTTAACAAAATCAAATTCCATTTTATACTTTGTTTGTATATTTGCATTATCATTTTCAAGTGTATTATTTGTACTCTTATCGTTTTTAAATGCTTTATTTTCGATTGTAGAAGCGTTTGAAACAACTACATACGGCTTTATAACAAAGCCCCCTAAAGCAATTCCGTATTCCAACTCTCTACGCAATTTTTTCAACACTTTATTTTTATATGTGTCATTAAGAAATGTTGCTCTTTCAGTAGGACCTTTTGGCACTTGTTCTTTAACTGTCATTCTTGGGTGAAACTGTGATGATGCTAATGTGGTCGGATTTCCTTCATTTTGATTAAGATTTTGTGTTGATTGTACTAAATCTGTTTCTTTTTGCTCTATTTCTTTCTCTTCCATAGGAGTTGTAATTTCACTTTCAAACTCCAAAAGTGCTGTTCTTGCCTTTTCACTTGCTATTAACTGTGGTAAACCAAGTGATTCAACACAAGAAGGGTCATCTGGTGTTGGTTGTCTTAACCAAGCAGCTTTATTTTCATACATCATTGCCCACTCTTGAATAGCATTAACCATTTGGTCTGAAATGGCTGGTGTTACTTTTAACACATTCTCAATAGATTTAACTCCTATCATTTTTCTAAAAGCCTCCTTTAATTTACTCCATATTTCTGAAATGCGTATCAATTAACTTCACCTACCTATACTCTTATCTATATTATATTTGATAAAATGGATATTTCCATCTAAATCCGTTGGATAACTATTTGAATAAAATAATATTTTTGATGGTTTTAAGCGTTTAAGCATTTCATTATAGCCTTTTATCCAAAATTCTTTTGCATCTTTTCTCTGATTGCACCCTATATTAGATACTGCGACAATGCTTTCCATAGGATAGCCATCAAAAGCCCAATCCCAATCTGTCAAATCTCCTGTTCGTATGACAGGAATAACAGTAATGCCATTATCTTGCCAATATGCACTCAACCAATGATTACGATATTTGTTAAAAATTCGTACAGCTTTTGGAAAATCTATGTACATACTAAAATCAGGTTGTAATACACAATCATATTGTTTAAATACATCTATATATCTATCGGGAAAATTCCAAACACTTTCAAATTTAAAATCATACTCAAAAAAGTGTATGCCTGTATTTTTAGGTTTGTTGCGTTTATTCTTTGCAATTTCAAACTCAAGCCATTTATCTATTTTTGGTAATTCATACACAGGTTGAATGATAGGTATATTATATTCTCCAATTCCATCATACATTTTTGTTGATAAATTCAAATATTCTGGCATTATCTTTTCTTCTTCTTTCTTCCTCGGTTTTCTTTAGTATTCTTTTCTAATGCATCATAGCCTTTAGTTTTAGCTAAAACAGTTTCGTTCTTCTTTGTAGTTTCCTCTGTATGTAATTTTTTATAGTAATAAGAACGCAACTTACCATATTGTTCTGTCTTTTTTAATTTTGATGTATATTTATTTGCCATATACACACTCCTTATAATTCTACTATAAACCCGTTTTCAACAAATTTTAATTCTCCGTTAACATTTTGAAATACAGGTTCACTATCGCCAAAAAATCTAAATGCAACATCTGTTCTTGTAATGCCTTCTTTATCAGCACTTAATGGTATTATTGCTAATACATTTTTAGTTTCTCTTTCATATATAACTACCATTTTAGGTATCATATTAAATATATCACTTCTTTCTGTGTGAATATGCTAAAGTTGCACCACATTTATAAGAACAAGTTGATTTTGGTCTATATTTATCTGTTATAAATTCTTTTCCGCATATTTCACATATTTTTGTAATGTTATTTAGACCATTTTGCCGTCTATATTTTTGAGAACACGCTCCTGAACAAAATTTTTTTGTATGCCCTTGATTATTATAACCATAAATTTCTTTTCCACATTGTAAACAAGTTCCCTTTACAATGCGTCTATTATCTTGTCTAAAATTAACTTGTTCTCTGTGCCATTGTTTACCACATTCTGATTTATGCCACTCAATAGCTTTTGGTCTTACATTTTCATTTATATTAGTTCTTCGCCATTCTCGTTGTTCATCTGTTAAGTTTCTGCCGTGTAATTTTTTATGCTCATTAGCGAACAAACATTGTAAATTTGAAATGTCATTATTGCTTTTATTACCATCTATATGATGTATTTCATAACCTTTAGGTATTTTTCCATTATAAAATTCCCATACATATCTGTGCATTGAAATTCCAAGTTTTTGATTTTTGTAATAACCATTTTTACCTTGTTGAATAAATTTAATACTATTAAAGTATTGTGCTTCATATTTTTGTTGCATATAATACACCTCCAAATATATTTTATGTAGTGTATTATATAGCGTCAATTAAAATCTGTAAATACTTAATTGCCTCTTCTCTTATAATATTTCTCCAAAGCATAACGCACACTATCAATAGAATGATTGTCTTTATCAGGATATTCACTTATGAAATTTCCTTGATTATCAGTTTCGTATTCATAATGAGTAAATTCTTTATATGTTTTTGGGCATTCTCTTTTATCTATATATATGTGATTAAAGCCTTGAAGATATTTAATGCCATATCTAACACTATCAGGTCCTTTTTCAGCAGGTCTTATGTATGCACCGTAGGCTTTAAAGTCTGCTATTGATTTTGGCTCTGCATTATCAGCCGTTACTAAATCATTATACTTTGCAAGCTGTAATTCTTTGTATATCTTCTCAAAAGTAATTACATTTCTTTCTCCAACAGCACTATACTCTTTAAATATATATAAATCGTGCTTGCGTGTATCAATATGACATCTAACAAATCTAAATGGGTCTAATGCAAAGCCCCAATCTATGCCGTTATATATATTATCAAAAGTTTTCCACATTTCTATTTTAGATTCTTGATTAGTGCTATAATCCCAAGTAGGAACTAATTGGTTCATATCTAAATCACAAGCATTAGGAAAAACACTTCCGCCAGTTCCAGTAGCCATTCCTAAATATTCGTGCATATAGGCTCTTTCATTTTTATTTTTCAAATCATTGGCTTCTTCAATAAACTGAGGACCCAGCCAATCATTAGGAACATCTAAATAAGTATTCCTGACAACAAGTGTATGAGTATAAGCTTCTGCTTCTTCGGCATATTCATTAGCCCAATTATCAACTGATATAGGTGGGTTAAAAGTACGAAAATCCCAAAACTTATCGCCACCACGCATTGTTGATTGCAAAACTTTACGCAATTCAGCTTCGCCAGCAAATTGGTCTAACTCTTCCCACCAAGTAATGCCAAGATAGCCTCTTGCTGTTTTAATAGATTTTACTTTATTAGGGTCATCCATTCCCATAAAATAAATTCTTTGCCCTGTCGGTAAATACACAATAGGGTTTGAATAAGTTTTTGGAATATGAAAAAGATTTTCAAGCCCCATTTGATAAATACCCCAAGTTACTTGAGCAAAAATACTATTCTGTACAGTATTGCCGACTTTACGAAAGCAAACAGCATTAACATCAGGATTTTGAATAATCAATAATGGAATAGCTATGCCCCCTACGAAAGAACTTTTAGTAGAGCCTCTTCCTCCAGGAAATGTATAATGAACGTGATTATGTCTTAATATATCTAATAGTATATCATCATACATCGGTATAATAGTATCAGCCATTCGTATTATATGCTTATCTGCTTTATGCTGTATTCCTTCATCATCTATATATCCAGGTAAATAACGTATTGCTTGTGACATATCATCCCTCCATACTTTAAATATAACATATAATATTAGTTATGTAAACTATAATAATATTATGTAAACTAAAAATCGGCAGTTTTTGTGCATAATTCACAAACGCAAAAGTATTACCCTCGTATATAAAAATACTTGCTTGTGAAAATTGCACAAAAAATCCGCTTTATATAGTGTTTCCACACTCATAAAAAATCAGCACTCACTCTTTTCATAATGCTCAAAATAGCACGAAAATACGTCATTTGTCGCACTTTGTATAGAAAAATCGTCAATATCAAAAAATAGAAACCCACCTTATATAAAAAATGTATCAATATCAAAAAATCGGGACTTACATAGTGAAAAATAGCTTCAATATTTATTTTGATATTCGTAAACCCACTACTTCCACTGAGGGTATATGCTTTTTTGCCGTGTGTGCCTGCCTTATTAGTTGACATAATACAGCTTACATAATACACTTTTTGATTGTATAGTTTGGTTTGTTTTTTGTGTACATTTAAGCTATAGCTTGCGTTGTTTTGGTTCGGTTTTGTTTGTTTCTCCCTAAATTTATATTGTCAACCTATAATATACTTATGGTTTACAATTATATTGTTAGCTTGTTATTGTTTATAGGTTGACATTTTAAATATATTTCAATATCTATGTTTTTATTATGTTTAGATATATATAGTTATTGTTATAATTTATAGGATTATTTTTATATATTTTTTTTGTTTCCGCCGGACTTTTATATATATATCTTTTCTATTTCCGCCGCTGTTTTTCTGTTTTCCGTTCCTGATATATAGTATTATAAGCTTATATTTTTAATTTTAAGCGACTTTTACAGTATAAGCATATATTTATATATATATATTTGTTTTTCTTGTTTAAAATCAAAAA
>Ga0326514_10001181_pt1 | contig 17056 bp, 13 predicted proteins | sample 3_2548_0518_D_FD_203653 | JGI IMG/M metagenome (GOLD analysis project Ga0326514, IMG submission 203653) | Bovine rumen microbial communities from UC Davis, California, United States - 3_2548_0518 | ecosystem: Host-associated > Mammals > Digestive system > Stomach > Rumen | place: USA... | reverse complement strand
GCAAGTCGATAGCCGAACGCTGCGGCGGTCGTATCGGCGTGACCAGCGAGGGCGAGGGACACGGCTCCACCTTCTGGATCTGGATTCCCTGTCACAAGGGAAGTGCCCTTGCAAAATCATCACAGAGTGTAACACCATCCAATAGCTAAACCAAAATTATGCAGATCAGCAAATACATGCTCGCCAGCGAGCGGGACAATCTCTGGGGCACTACCGTGACCACCATTGGCTATGAGGAGATTGGGCCCAACGATTCCTACCCCACACGTGGACATGCCGATGGCTATTACTTCGAGCTCGACAAAGGGCGCATCTTGTCAGAGTATCAACTGCTCTATATCATCGATGGCGAAGGCATCTTCCACAGCCGCACCGTACCTGAGGCACGACTACACGCTGGCGACTTCTTCCTGCTCTTCCCTGGAGAGTGGCACAGCTACCACCCCACAGGGGCCAAGGGATGGACCAAATACTGGATTGGATTCAAGGGCGACAACATGGACAACAGGGTGCGAGCTGGATTCCTCCTGCCGCAAAAGCCCATCTACCATGTAGGCTACTCCAGCGAGGTGGAGCACCTCTACAAGCAAGCCTACGAGGTGGCCAGCCGAGAGGAAGCCTACTCGCAGCAGGTGCTGGCAGGCATCGTCAACCACCTCATCGGCATGATGTACTCCCTGGAGCGCAATATCGAGCTGAAGACGCGCAACCAAAGCCACGTGGAAATGATCGGCCGTGCCCGCCTGCGCATCCGCGAGTCGCTCGAGTCGGCACTCACCATCCAGCAGGTGGCCGAGGAGATGGGCGTCAGCTACAGCAACTTCCGCAAGCTCTTCAAGGAGCACACAGGACTGTCGCCCGCCACCTACCAGCAGGATCTGCGCCTGCAACGCGCCAAGGAACTGCTCTCCACCACTGACATGAGCATCAAGGAAATAGCCTATCGGCTCAACTTCGACTCGCCCGACTATTTCTCTGCCAAGTTCAAGCTGAAGACTGGCTATAAACCCAGCGACCTACGAAACGAAAAATCAGTACGATAAGGAGGATAATCGAGTTAAAAAATGCTAAGTGGATAGTAAATTCTTAGGACAAGCACTTATAAATCCTAACTTTTTACTACCTTTGGCCCAAATTTGCGAATGAACTAACCAAATCAGTAACTAAACAAGTTAAATGATGGACTCTCAAGAACAGGCCCTCGAAATGGGTAAACAAGAAGAGGTAAAAGCAGAGGAGACGCTGCAGCAGGCAGCCGAAACCGCTGAAGTAGTAGAAAACGCCGAAGCAGAACAGAACGAGCCAGCCGCCGAAGAGCGCAAGGTGTATCAGACCAAGCAGGAAGTGCTGGATCGCGTCAAGGAGATTGCCCATGGCGAAGAGGCCCCAAAGAAGGACGAGGTGGAGTATTTGAAGACTGCCTTCTACAAATTACACATCGCTGAACGCGAAGCCAAGCTGAAAGAATTTCTCGAGGCAGGGGGTGATCCTGAAACCTATCAGGTAGTGCCCGACGAAGACGAAGAGGTCTTCAAGGCCGAGATGGGTATCATCAAGGAGCGTCGCCAGCAGTTGTTCCGCGAGCAGGAAGCCGAGAAGGAGGAGAACCTCAAGAAGAAGCTCGACATCATCGAGCGCATCAAGGCGATGCTCACCACGCCCGAAGAAGCCAACAAGGCATTCCAGGACTTCAAGGCCCTGCAGCAGGAATGGAAGGATATCAAGAACGTACCTGCCGAGCATGCCAACGAGCTGTGGCGCAACTATCAGCTCTACGTGGAGCAGTTCTACGATCTGCTCAAGCTGAACAGCGAAGCCCGCGAATACGACTTCAAGAAGAATCTCGAAATAAAGACCCGTCTGTGTGAGGCCGCTGAGAAGCTGGCCGACGAGCCAGACGTCATCAGCGCTTTCCACCAGTTGCAGAAGCTGCATCAGGAGTATCGCGAGACGGGCCCCGTCTCCAAGGAGCTGCGTGAGGAAATCTGGCAGCGCTTCAAGGCCGCCAGCACCGCCATCAACAAGCGTCATCAGCAGCACTTCGAGAGCCTGCGTGCCCGTGAGGAGGACAACCTCCAGAAGAAGACGGCCCTCTGCGAGAAGGTCGAGGCCATCTGTGCTGAGGAGAACAAGGGCAGCGCCGACTGGGAGCGTCACACACAGGAAATCATCGCCTTGCAGCAGGAGTGGAAGACCATCGGCTTCGCTCCCCAAAAGATGAACGTCAAGATATTCGAGCGTTTCCGCACCGCTTGCGACGACTTCTTTGCACGCAAGGCTGACCACTTCAAGAACCAGAAGGAGACCTTCAAGGAGAATGCCGACAAGAAGCGTGCCCTCATCGAGAAGGCTAAGGCCCTGCAAGACTCTACTGAGTGGCGCTCGACCAGCGACAAGCTCATCGCCCTACAGAAGGAGTGGAAGACCATCGGTATGGTGCCCAAGAAGTTAGGCGACCAGCTGTGGGAGGAGTTCTTAGGTGCCTGCAACAAGTTCTTCGAGGCTCGCAACCAGCAGAATGCCGGTCAGCGCAACGAGGAGCGTGAGAACCTGGAGAAGAAGCGCAACATCATCGGCCAGCTGAAGGCTTTGGCCGAGGAGGCTGGCGACGGACTGCAGGAGAAGGTGCAACAGCTCGTCAGCGAGTATCAGCAGGTGGGTCACGTGCCCTTCCGCGAGAAGGACAAGCTCTACGAGGAATACCACAGCGTGCTCGACAAGCTCTACAAGGAGCTCAACGTCACCGTTGCACGTCGCCGTCTGAACAACTTCAAGCAGAATCTGCGTCAGGTGGCCGAGCGTGGCGAGCAGGCCTTGGACAACGAGCGTACCCGTCTGATGCGCCAGTATGAGCAACTGAAGCAGGAGGTGCAGACCTATGAGAACAACCTGGGCTTCCTCAATGCCTCATCGAAGAAGGGCAACTCGCTCATCGACGAAATGAACCGCAAGGTGCAGAAGTTGAAGGACGACCTGCAGCTGGTGAAGGAGAAGATCAAGGCTATCGATCAGCAGAATCAGAATCAGGAGGCATAGCCCTCCATTCCAATAAGACTTTTAAAGGACAGAAATTACACACCATAATTTCTGTCCTTTTATTATTCCGTTTTTATTTTCCCTAAGACCTAAAAAAATGTGAGAGACCCTGGTGCTTCACAGCAGCAGGGCCTCTTTTCTTTTTCTTTCTTCGATTTGTTTGATGTAAATTGTAGTCAGTAGTTGTTGTATGTAGAGAATCGGTATTATCTTGGCAGGTTGAAGGCGCGAGTCATCTCGGCCATCTGCTCATCGCTCATGCCCTCAGGCTCAAAGCCCATGCAGCGAGCATCGATGTAAATCTTGGCACTCTTCGAGAGCACGTCAATCTGGTCGAAAGCATCCATCACATCCTTACCCTTGGCAAAGACGCCGTGCTTCTCCCACATCACCACGTCATACTCCTCCAGCTCCTTGAGCGTTCCCTCAGCCAGCTCGTTGGAGCCAGGCAGGGTGTAAGGCACGATACCCAGACCTAACGGGCAGAAAGCCTTCGTCTCAGGAATCATCGACCAGAGAATCTTCGTCAGCACATCCTTGCCCAGGAACTTGCGGTTGTGGCTCATAGCCACCAACTCGATGGGATGGGTATGCACGGTGGCCTTGTAGCCAGACCCCGTCTCAATCTGACGGGCATGTACAATCAGGTGACTGGGCAACTCGCTCGTAGGCATGACGGGGTTGTCAGCAATAATCACATACGAAGCGCAATCATCCAGGATGCGGATGACACTCCCATTATCCATTGGCCAGCGTGCCAAGTCGCGCATGCGCTTACCAGTTCCCTTGCAATAGAAATAGCAACCTTTCAAGGCGGGCAGGGCAATGCCAATCTGCTTCACATCGCTGATGGCAGGCATCTGACGTATCTCATCGTCAACCAAGTCGGTCACGTTCACCGTGATATTGCCACCATTGCGCTCTGCCCATCCATTCTGCCAAAGATAGCCAGCAACTTCAGCAATTTTGTCAATCTCCACTTTGAGTGCAGGACGACCTTCTAATATGCTTTTCATTCTTTCGTGTTAAGTGTATTTTCTAATTTGGCTGCAAAGTTATACCTAATTATCGGTAACCGACACTATTATTTGATTTTTTCACCACAAATATTGATATTGCTATTGATTTATGTCAATCATCATATTTCTCATACTCAGCGCGACATTCTCTCTCGATTATTTTTTCGTGTCAGAAAAAATGTGTAATTTTGCAGCTATGAACGAAAACAACTGGTCAGAAAACATCATCATCGTCGATGCCGACTACGTGGACAGCGTGGCATTCGACCTCATTGTCAACTTCGAACGCATGCTGGGGCGCCGCATCCCACAGGCCGACCTCGCACGCTGGATTGTCTGCGTGGCCCTCGACGGTGGCCTGCGACAAAAGGAGCCTGACGCCGACGGCACGCCTGCTACTGACGGCAACGAGACGCACGTCATCCTGATACACGACAAGCAGCATCAGGAGCTGAAAAACTTCCTCCCCTCCAACTATGAGAAGGAGCTCAACGCGAAGGCCTTCAAGGACCATCTTGGCGAGTTCACCCTCAGCGCCTTGCCCGTCGAGCCGTTGACGACCAAGGCCGACTTCTTCATCGAGACCCTTCAGCTCGTCTGTTCGCAGAAGGAGGTCAAGCGCATCATGGTGGTGGCCGATGCCGAGCAGATATATAATAAGGTGAGGCAGACCCTCGACAAGATAGACGATGACGACCACAAGCGCATCACCGTCTTCGTCATGCAACCTATGCCTGGCGGCGCCTTCCGTCAGGAGATTCTCGGCTACTCGCTCATGTCGGCCTTGGGCATACACAGCGAGGAACTGGAAGAGAAGTTAAAGGGCTGACAGGCGGACATCACGTGACAACTCACACACATTAAAAAACAATACCATTATGTTAGAAAAGTTTTTATCCCCAGAGACCTACTCCCTGCTCATCGAGTGGGCACTCAGCTTCTGCAAGAACGCCATCGTGGCCATCATCGTCTACTTCATTGGTAGCTTCATCATCAAGTGGGGCATTCGCCTGATCACCAAGATGCTGGAGCGCAGCAAGGTGGACAAGTCGCTCTACACCTTCCTGACGAGCATCGTCAACGTGGTGTCGTGGTTCCTGCTGGTCATCATCATCGTCTCCATCCTGGGCATAGAGACCTCCTCGTTCATCGCCCTGTTTGCTTCGGCTGGCGTTGCCATCGGTATGGCATTGAGCGGCACGCTGCAAAACTTTGCCGGCGGCGTGATGATACTGCTGTTCAAGCCCTTCCGCGTAGGCGATTTCATTGAGGCTCAGGGCTATGCAGGCGTGGTCAAGGAGATCCAAATCTTCAACACCATCATCCGCACAGGCGATGCCCAGATCATCATCATCCCCAATGGCGGCCTCTCGACGGGCACGATGAAGAACTCGTCGAAGGAGCCTTACCGCCGCGTGGACCTCGACTTCCAGTTTGTCTATGGCGCCGACTACAACGAGGTGAAGCAAGCCATTGCCGACATCATCAATGCCAATCCGCTCGTGCTGAAAGGCCCTGTCAGCGACTCTGAGGTAGTGGCCGAGCCTTGGATGGGTTTGGGTGAGCTGGGCGAAAGTGGTGTCGTCATCAAGACCCGTTCGTGGTGCAAGGGTGCCGACTACTGGACCGTCTATTTCGGCCTCAACGAGACCATCTATCAGACGTTGAAGGAGCGTGGCTTCATGTTCCCCTTCAACCGCATGGACGTCACCATCCTCAACAAGTAGTCTTTCCCTGTTTCCAATCCATAAAAATCCCTGAGCCTGCCTCACGCAGATTCAGGGATTTTCACGTTAAAGGGGAGTTAAAGGGGGAGTTGAAGTGGGAGTTAAAAGGGGAGTTAAAGTGGGGAGTTAAAGGGGGAGTTAATGCCTTTTCTGATAAAACCGAGACGAATAATCGCTGGTTTTCTGATAAAACCGAGACGAATAATCGCTGTTTTTCTGACAAAACCGAGAGGAAAGACCCTTGCCTTTCTGCCACCTGTGCCACTTTTGTACCCTGTTGTCTTGACATCTGCCTATATAAATTATGTGAAATATGTAAGATTGTCTGCAACAATCTCGATTATTTTATGTAAATTTGCAGTATCTATGTAATAACAAGAGTTAAGTTTTGGAAGTTATAAAAATGAAGTCATATTGGATAACTCCCACGAGCGTAGCGAGTTAACTTCCATTTTAACTCCCATTTTAACTTCCATTTTAACTCCCTGTTTTACTTTCGAAAGTTCAGTTCATAAAGATGAAGGCAGTCATCGATTGTTTCAAGCAGATGGAACCTCAATTGGAGGACGAGAGCGTGCATCGTACGTCGGATGATGTGCTGGCTTTGGTTCGCCCTCATCTTGCGAACATTGGCTTTGCCGTAGAGACGGGCAAGGGCAACAAAGAGGCCCTCTTTGGCATAGCGACAGAGACCGAGACAGAGCCAGGCAGAGGCTTCAAATACAAATACGTCATATACGGGCTACTTCTGTTTCTATGCATGATGATAGGATGGTACGTGTTCTTCAGGCAAAGGACGACAAACAGCGATACACCGTCTTATGAGAAGAAAGAAACCACGATTGGAGGAGAGGCCAAGCAAGTACCTTTGGAGGCAGAAAAACCTTCTCAGACAATAAGAGACAGCGAACCTACGGATGTCGATGCAGCGCCTTTGGCAACTGGAGATTCCCCAAGTAGGGAGGCGGTTTCAGTAGCGCCGAATGAAGTAGCGCCGAATGATGAAGCCGACCAAGCAGCAGCAGAGAGCGAATCATCCACGTTGGAAATGCTTGAAAGAATAAATCACAGGGATGCGGTAAGGCGTGCCCAACGCGCAGGGGTCAGCACCGAAGGCTCTACGTCAGAGATATTGGAAAGAACAAACCACGCTGACGTCGTCAAACGTGCCCAACGCGCAGGAGTCAGCACGGAAGGCTCCACGACAGAGATATTGGAAAGGATCAACCACGCAGGCGTCGTCAAACGTGCCCGACGCGCAGGAGTCAGCACCGAAGGCTCTACGATGGAGATATTGGAAAGAATCAACCACGCAGACGTCGTCAAACGTGCCCGACGCGCAGGGGTCAGCACCGCAGGCAGTACGACAGATATTCTCGAAAGGATAAACCATGCTGATATGGTAAAACAGGCAAAGCGTATGGGAGTCAGCACGGAAGGTAGCACAATAGAAATTAGTGAAAGGATAAACCGTAAGAAAATGGAGAAGTACAACTACTAAGGCCTTTGGGCTCCTTGCAGCTGTGGCAGAGACCATCTATCAGACCCAGAAAAATCCCTGAGCCTGCCTCACGCAGATTCAGGGATTTTACGTTTGCTTAGGCTCAACAGGAAAATAGGAGGCGAACGCCAACAAGGGTGTTCACCTCCTACTCTATTCTGTTGTCAGCCTCTATGCTTCGGCGGCAGCCAAGAGTATCTCGCTGAGCGTCGGATGGATGTGGACCATATCGCGCAGCTGGGCAACGGTGGCGTCCAGGCACATCAATGCGCTGACCTCCTGCACCATATCGGCAGCATGGGCACCAAAGGCGTGACAGCCCAAGATGCGGCCTGCACCTGGCTCGCTGAACAGCTTCAGCATGCCCTCGGTCTCGTGCATGGTCAGGGCCTTGCCGTTGGCACGGTGGAAGGCCTTGCGACACTCGTAGGCCACGCCGCTGGCCTTCAGCTGGTCTTCTGACAAACCTACGCAGGCGGCTTCTGGCGTGGTGAAGATGGCGGCAGGCATCACGTCGAAGCGTATATGGTCCTCGCGGCCAATAATCTGGTTCACGACGTGTATGCCCTGCATCTCGGCTGCATGGGCCAGCATCTGACGTCCGTTCACGTCGCCAATCGCATAGATGCGAGGTGACGCCTGCGTGGCCACTTGGAAGTGGTCGTCCACAGGGATGGTGCCGTTGGGGTTGAGGGCTATGCCGGCGGCCTCGACGTTGAGTCCCTCCGTGTTGGGCTTGCGGCCTGTGGCCATGAGGATGACGTCGGCGTCGATGTCCTTCAGTTGCTGCACGGCGGTCTTCATCTGGAACTTGATGCCTTTCTTCTCCAGCAACTTGCGCAGACGCTTGGCGATGTCGCTGTCGAGCACGGGCAGGCACTCCTTCAGGTACTCGATGACGGTGACCTCTGAGCCAAAGCGGTTGAAGACGCTGGCAAACTCCATACCAATGACTCCTGCGCCAATGATGGCCAGCCGGCGAGGCTGCTCGCTGAGCTGCAGCAGTCCTGTGGAGTCAACGAGTCGGGCATCGTCGATGTCGGGCAGGGGCAGGTACTTGGTTGCGCTGCCTGTGGCAATGATGATGGCGGAGGCCGTGTAGGTGTCGTCGCCCACCTGCACCTCGCTCGGCGAGACGAAGCTGGCCTGACCACGCAGCAGGGTGATATTGGGATGAGCCATCAGTTGCTCGATACCGCTGCGCAACTGGGTCACCACCTGCGGCTGGGCGGCAAAGGCTTCTGCAAACGTGGCCGCATGGACGTAGGTCTTCGTGGGGATGCAACCGCGATTGAGGCAGGTGCCTCCCACCTCGTCACGCTCCACGATGACCACCTTCTGCCCGTTCTGGGCAGCGTAGGCAGCCGCACGATAGCCACCAGGGCCTGCACCGATGATGAGGATATCAGTTTGTGTCATTCTGCAACTGCTTATAGGTTACGACAGGATGCTTGGCGGCCAACACATCATCGACACGACCAATGGGCGTGTGGTGGGGAGCCGACTTCACCAGATCAGGATTGGTCTTGGCCTCCTCTGCTATCTGGCGCATCACGGCGATGAAACCGTCGATCGTCTCCTTAGACTCGTTCTCCGTAGGCTCAATCATGAGGCTCTCATGGAAGAGCAAGGGGAAATAGATGGTGGGGGCGTGATAGCCATAGTCGAGCAGTCGCTTGGCCACGTCCATCGTGGTGACGCCTGTGGACTTGTCCTTCAGGCCGTCGAAGACGAACTCGTGCTTGCACAGACCGTCGATAGGCAGCTCGTAGAGGTCCTTCAGCGACTCCTTGATGTAGTTGGCGTTGAGCGTGGCCAACGGGCCTACCTCCTTCACATGCTCGCGGCCGAGCGAAAGGATATAGGCATAGGCACGCATAGCTACGGCAAAGTTGCCGTGATAGGGCGAGACCACAGGGAAGAACTGCTCCAATCCCTCACGCACACCCACAGGGCCGGCACCAGGACCGCCACCGCCGTGAGGGGTGGAGAAGGTCTTGTGCAGGTTGATGTGCATCACGTCGAAGCCCATATCGCCTGGGCGTGCAGCGCCAAGCATGGGGTTGAGGTTGGCACCATCGTAGTACATCAGGCCACCACACTCGTGCACCATCTTCTCAATGGTGGGAATCTGGCGCTCGAAGAGGCCGAGGGTGTTGGGATTGGTCATCATCATCGCGGCAATCTCTGGGCCGTGCTGGGCCACCAAGTCGCGCAAGGCATCGACATCGACGGTGCCATCGGAGAGCGACTTCACCTCGATGATCTCGAGACCGCAGACGGCTGCTGAGGCAGGATTGGTGCCGTGAGCCGAGTCGGGCACGATGACCAGGTGACGGGCGTCGTCGTTGCGGCTCTCATGATACTTCTTGATGACCATGAGGCCCGTCAGCTCTCCGTGTGCGCCAGCAAAGGGCTTCAGCGTAAAGGCATGCAGGCCAGTGAGTTCGCAGAGCGACCGACAGAGCAAGGTGCAGACGGCCTCAGCGCCTTTCACCGTAGCGGCTGGCTGCAACGGGTGCAGGCCGGCAAACTGCGGCAAGGCGGCTACCTCCTCGTTGATCTTGGGATTGTACTTCATGGTGCAGGAGCCCAACGGATAGAAGCCGTTGTCCACGCCGAAATTGTTGGCAGAGAGGTTGGTATAGTGGCGCACGACGGTCATCTCGTCGCACTCAGGCAACTGAGCATCTGCCTTGCGGCGCATGCCTGTAGGTATCTCGTAGTTCTTGCCAAAGCGATTCTTTGGAAGTGAATAGCCACGACGTCCCTCTTGCGAGAGCTCGAAAATCAGGTTTCCGTATAGTTTGTTGTTCATTGTCTTATGGGCTAATAGGACTTATGAGACCTACGGGTCTTATAGTGTTAATGAAATAAGCTGGTCAATCTCTTCCTTTGTACGCTTCTCTGTGACGGCGAACATGAGCTGGTCAGGAGCCACCTTCACGCCGCCAAAGATGCCGTTTTCGACAAAGCGACGCTGCAAGGCCTCGACATCGCCGTCGTAGCGAACGACGAACTCGTTGAAGAATGGCTGGTCGTAAACCTGAGTGAAGTGGCCCGTAGCAACGAGCTTCTCACAGAGATAGTGGGCACCTGCGTAGGAAAGCTCTGCGGCCTCCTTCAGTCCCTGCTTACCCATGAGCGACATGTAGATGGTGACAAAGAGGGCCATGAGCGACTGATTGGAACAGATATTGGACGTGGCCTTCTGACGACGGATGTGCTGCTCGCGAGCCTGCAACGTCAGCACGAAGGCACGCTGCCCACGATTGTCGAGCGTCTTGCCCACAATGCGGCCTGGCATCTTGCGGATGAGCTTCTCCGTGCAGCACATGTAGCCCACGTATGGGCCGCCAAACTGCAGGGGAATGCCCAACGACTGGCCGTCGCCTACGGCAATATCGGCTCCCCACTCGCCTGGGGTCTTCAGCACGGCGAGGTCGGCAGCCACACTATTCATGATGAAGAGTCCCTTCTTGGCATGAATGGCCTCAGCAAATCCCTCATAATCCTCGACGATGCCGTAGTAGTTGGGCTGCTGTATCAGCACGCCTGCTACGCCGCTAAGGGTGGAGAGCTGGGTGTTGAGTGCAGAGAGATCGGTCACGCCGTCTTTGGCAGGGATCATCTCGATGTCGATTCCCTGGAAATGGGCGTAGGTCTTGACCACCTCAAGGGTCTTGGGGTCAACGGTCTCAGAGACGAGCACCTTGTTTTGCTTCTTGCCGGCAGCCACAGCCATCATCACGGCCTCGGCGGTGGCGGTGGTACCGTCGTACATCGAGGCGTTGGAGATGTCCATACCTGTAAGCTCGGCCATCATCGACTGATACTCAAAGATATAGTGGAGCGTACCCTGGGAAATCTCGGCCTGATAGGGCGTGTAGGAAGTCAGGAACTCAGAGCGTGAGAGCAGTTGGGGAATGACCGATGGGGTGTAGTGGTCATAGACGCCTGCACCAGCAAAGCACGTCAGCGGCTTGTTCTGCGAGCCTAACTGCTCAAACAGCTGGCGCACCTCGAGTTCGCTCATCTCCTCTGGCAACTGATAGTCACCGCGGAAGCGGATGGACGCTGGCACCTCGTCGTAGAGGGCGTCAAGGGTATCGACGCCCACGCGAGAGAGCATAGCCTGCAGATCCTGCTGGGTATGTGGAAAATACTTAAAGTCCATACGTGCTGGGTTATTTCTCGCAGAACTCTGCGTAGGCCTGTGCATCCATGAGGTTGTCGAGCTCTGTGCTGTCGCTCAGCTCCACCTTGATAATCCAGTTCTCATAGGAGTCCTGATTGAGCAGTTCTGGCTGGTCTTCAAGGGCCTCGTTGACCTCGACGACGACGCCGCTGACGGGTGCAATAAGGTCGCTGGCAGCCTTGACGCTCTCCACAGCGCCGAAATCCTCACCAGCCTCAATCTCATCGTCCACCTCAGGCATATCGACATAGACCACATTGCCCAGCGCATGCTGTGCGTAGTCGCTGATACCGATGTAACCATACTCGCCTTCTACTCTTACATATTCGTGCGACTCCGAGTAGTAGAGTCCTTCAATTACTTTTGCCATAGTTGTTAGTTATTTTTTATAATGTTTGTCATAGAAACGCTTCTTCACCACCTTACCAGGGAACACCTTCTTGCGAATCTGAATGTCGAGCGGGGTGTCGAGCTTGGCATAGCGGCTGTCAACAAGGGCCATACAGACGCTCTTGTCGCTGGAAATGGTGTGATAGCCTGTGGTCACTTCGCCCACCTTCTCTCCGTCCTTGAGCACAGCGTAGCCGTGACGGGGAATCGCCTTGTCGCTGAGCTCGATGCCGATGACGCGCTGGGCAACGCCCTCGGCCTTCTGCTGCTGCAGAGCTTCCTTTCCAATAAACTCCTCCTTGTCGAACTTGCAGAACATGGAGAGTCCTGCCATCACAGGCGAGATCTCGGCGCTCAGTTCGTCACCATAAAGTGGCAAGCCCACCTCGAAGCGCAACGTGTCGCGGCAGCCCAATCCGCAAGGCTTGCAACGTCCGCTGGCCAGCAGCTTGTCCCAACATGCGTTGATATAGTCAGGGGTGGCGTAGATCTCGAAGCCGTCCTCGCCCGTATAGCCTGTGCGAGAGACGATGACGTCGCCGATGGTCTTCACGGTGTAGAAAGCCAACTCCTTGCAAGCCAGCCCCAGCACTTCCTCGACCACCTGCTCGGCCTCTGGGCCCTGAACAGCCAGCTGGCCGTAGTGCTCGCTCATGTTCTGGAGGTCGATGTCGAAGCCCTTAGCCTGATCAAGCATCCAAGCCCAGTCCTTGTCGATATTGGCAGCGTTGATGACGAGGAAGAAGTCCTGTTCGGCCATCTTATAGACCAGCAGGTCATCGACGGTACCACCATTCTCATAACACATCATGCCGTAGAAGACCTGTCCGATGGGAGCACCAGCCACGTTGTTGGTGAAGATATGCTGCACATAGCGCTCGGCCTCTGCGCCGCGAACGGTCACCTCGCCCATGTGGCTCACATCGAAGACACCACAAGCGGTACGCACAGCCTGGTGCTCGTCGGTGATGTTGGAATACTGGATAGGCATTTCGAATCCTGCAAAAGGCGACATCAATGCGCCCAACTGCACATGTTTGTCATAAAGACATGTTCGTTTGTTTTCCATTATTATGATTTAAGTAATTAAATGAATAAATTCCTCTTTCTGATAGGTCTGCTCTATCTCCTCAACGGCTGCCACATCGTCGGCGGTGAGCATTAGTTCGCCGTCGCATAGGGTTGTGCGGATAAACACCTTCAGCTCGTCAAGGGTCAGCGGTATGTAGTCCTTGAGCAGCGTGATGCGCTGGCGCACACTCTGTATGCCCTTCGACTGCAACTTCTCCTGACTCGGCGTGATAGACTTCACCATGTGCTCCATATTGGTGTCATAGAGCAACGTGGAGTGCACGATGCTGTGGCCTGGTAGATGGTAGCAGGCCGTACCACTGACTTTCTTGTCGCCGATCATCACGTCGTTGTGGGTGGTGCCTGTGGCCTGAATCCCCAACTTGCGCAATACCAGCAGCACCATGTTGATAAACCTGTTGAAGGCGAGGTTGACATTCTCATCGGCAGTGATATAGGAAAGCATCAGGTTTTGCTCGTCGGCATAGACGCACCCTCCCCCACTCTTGCGCCGATACATCTCTATACCATGCTGGCGACAGTAATCCACGTTCACCTCACTCTCCATAGACTGGTTGCGGCCAAAGATGACACTGGGGCGCACTTGCCAAAAGAAGAAGCAGTCAGGCTCGTCGATATTACGGGCGACATACTCTTCCAAGGCCAAAAAAAACGACAAACGCCGTTTTCCTACATCTGGCAAATCAATATATTTCATACCGGTTTTCAGGTTAGCTCACGGTTTCGCTTGCAAATATATGAAGATTTTATGTGTTGAGCAAAAATTTCGCCATCTTTTTTCTTTCCTTTGACGAAGTTTCGCATGTTTCACTTTTTTGGAGGGAGAGGCAGGGGGATGAGGTGAGTGGCGAGATGTAAGAAAAGCGTCAAAAGCTACTCGCGGAGTGGCATTGACGTTTGATAGATTATCGGCTGGGAAATTTAAATATTTTGATTTTTGCTTTGTGGTATGGGTAAATATTAGTAACTTTGCCACCAAATTAAATCTGAATTGTGGAAACAAGCAAACTTGAACTGTTAAGCAACATACAATATCCTTCTGATCTACGCAAGCTCAAAGTGAACCAATTGCCACAAGTCTGCGAAGAACTGTGCAAAGATATTGTGGACGAGTTATCTGTGAATCCTGGCCACTTGGCGTCAAGCTTAGGCGTCGTGGAGTTGACGGTAGCCCTGCACTATGTGTTCAATACACCTGAAGACCGCATTGTCTGGGATGTGGGACATCAAGCCTACGGCCATAAGATCCTGACGGGACGCCGCGAACAGTTTTCGACCAATCGAAAGCTACACGGCATACGCCCCTTCCCCACCCCACAGGAGAGCGAATATGACTCTTTCATCTGCGGACACGCCTCCAACTCGATATCGGCTGCCTTAGGTATGGCGGTGGCCAGTCAGCTGTCACCACGAAAAGTGGTAGCCGTCATCGGCGACGGTGCGATGTCGGGCGGGCTGGCCTTTGAAGGACTGAACAACGCTTCGTCAAGTCCCAACGACATGCTGATTATCCTGAACGACAACGACATGTCGATAGATCGCGCCGTAGGTGGTATGGAGCAATATTTGCTGAACCTGAATACCAACGAGACCTACAACCGCATGCGTTTCCGCATGTCGCAATGGATGCAGCGACACGGTATGCTACAGGAGGACCGCCGTCAAGGCCTCATCCGACTGACCAACGCGCTAAAGAGTGTCATTGCCCGTCAGCAGAACATCTTCGAGGGGATGAACATTAGATACTTCGGCCCCTTCGACGGACACAACGTCATAGAGCTGGTGCGCATCCTGCGACAACTGAAGGATATGCACGGCCCCAAGCTTTTGCACCTCCACACAAAGAAAGGACACGGCTACAAGCCCGCTGAAAACTATAAGCCTGTGTGGCACGCACCTGGAAAGTTTGACCCTGAGACGGGTGAGCTGCTCGAAGGCGACAGCACAGGTATGCCTCCCAAGTTTCAGGATGTCTTTGGAGAGACGCTCCTGGAACTGGCCGAAAAGAACCCCAAGATTGTCGGCGTCACGCCCGCTATGCCCACAGGCTGCTCCATGAACATCATGATGGAGAAGATGCCCAACCGCACGTTCGACGTGGGCATCGCCGAGGGGCACGCTGTCACATTCTCTGCAGGTATGGCGAAGGACGGCTTGCAGCCTTTCTGCAATATCTATAGCGCCTTTGCCCAACGTGCCTACGACAACATCATCCACGACGTGGCCATCCTGCGCCTGCCTGTGGTGCTGTGTCTGGACCGTGCTGGCCTTGTAGGCGAAGACGGCCCCACGCATCACGGTGCCTTCGACTTAGCATACTTGCGTCCCATCCCCAATCTGACCATCTGTTCGCCTATGGACGAGCACGAACTGCGTCGGCTGATGTTCACCGCACAATTGCCAGACATGGGGCCTTTTGTCATCCGCTATCCACGTGGCCGAGGCGTGAAGACCGACTGGCGCTGTCCGCTGGAAGCCATCAAGGTGGGTACTGGACGCAAGCTGCATGATGGCGACGGCAGCGTGGCTGTCCTCTCCATCGGCCCGATAGGCAACGACGTAGCGAAGGCTGTGGAAGGTACTCACGCCGCCCACTACGACATGCGCTTCCTGAAACCGCTCGACGAGGACATCCTGCACGAGATTGGTAGCAAATACAAGAAAATCATCACCGTCGAGAACGGGGTACGTAAAGGCGGACTTGGCTCTGCCGTGCTCGAATGGCTGAATGACCACGCCTACTATCAGCCTGTTGTACGCATGGGACTGCCCGATGCTTTTGTGGAGCACGGTTCTATCGCTGAACTGCAGAAGATCGTCGGGCTGGATGTGGACTCGATAAAATCTGTAATTCAAGCCTCCTAAAAGATGAAAATAGTCATTGCCGGTGCTGGTGCCGTAGGAACCCACCTGTCGAAGTTGCTCTCTACAGAGAACCACGATTGTGTGCTCATCGATGACAACGAGGAGCGTCTGGGGGGCATCGATTCGAAGTATGACATCATGGCGGTGAACAGCTCGCCCACCAGCATCCAGACGCTGAAGGATGCAGGCGTAGGCGGAGCTGATCTCTTTGTGGGTGTCACCCGCCTCGAGAGCCGCAACATCACAGCTTGCATCTTGGCCCATGAGCTGGGAGCCAAGAAGACGGTAGCACGCATTGACAACTACGAATACCTGAGCCCGCAGAATCAGCAGCTGTTCAAGCGACTGGGTGTTGACTCCCTGGTCTATCCAGAGGTCTTGGCTGCCACCGATATCATCAACGGGCTCAAAATGTCTTGGGTTCGCCAGCGATGGGACGTGCACGACGGCGCCCTCGTGCTGTTGGGCATCAAACTGCGCGAATCGGCTGAGATTCTCAACAAGCCCCTGAAGGACCTCTGCGGCCCTGAAGACCCCTATCTCGTCGTAGCCATCAAGCGTGGCGACGAAACCATCATCCCAAGCGGAATGGATGAGTTGCACTCATTGGATTTGGCCTACTTCATGACCATGCAGGAATACATCCCCTACATTCGCAAGATCGTGGGCAAGGAGCACTACGACGACGTGCAGAATGTGATCATCATGGGAGGTGGAAAGACCGCCGTCCGTGCTGCCCTCACGATGCCTGACTATATGAATGCCAAGATTATCGAGCAGGACGCTGAGCGCTGCGAACGACTGAACCAGTTGCTCACCAAGAACGACGCTATGGTGATTCACGGTGACGGACGAGACCTGAGCCTGCTGCAGGAGGAAGGCATCAAGCACACGCAAGCCTTCGTAGCGCTGACAGGCAACGCAGAGACCAATATCCTGGCTTGTCTGACGGCCAAGAAATTGGGCGTGCGCAAGACGGTGGCGATGGTCGAGAACCTGGACTATGTGTCGATGGCCGAAAGCCTGGACATTGGTACCATCATCAACAAGAAGACGGTGGCTGCCAGCCATATCTTCCAGATGATGCTGAAGGCCGACGTCAGAAACCTGCGTTCCCTGATGATGGTAGAGTCGGACGTGGCCGAGTTTGTGGCATCGGAAGGCTCGAAGGTCACCAAGAAGCCGGTGAAGGCGTTAGGACTGCCCACAGGCGTAGCCATCGGCGGAT
>Ga0326514_10001178_pt1 | contig 17088 bp, 13 predicted proteins | sample 3_2548_0518_D_FD_203653 | JGI IMG/M metagenome (GOLD analysis project Ga0326514, IMG submission 203653) | Bovine rumen microbial communities from UC Davis, California, United States - 3_2548_0518 | ecosystem: Host-associated > Mammals > Digestive system > Stomach > Rumen | place: USA... | reverse complement strand
AATACATTGTCTAATGTCGAAACTCGTAGAGGCGAGGCAAATCCTCCAAGTGTCAGACTTGCCCCTGATACCATCCCCGAGGCTAAAAGTTCAAAGACCGGGGTGTCGGTGAGGTATGTGCCTGCACCCGACAAGAGTTGGTATGTGTTCCGCGCCTCTTACGGCAGAGAAGACAAGGCATCGGACTACATCGTGGAAGACGGCACATTCGTCTATATTGCTAAGCGTTACGTTCGCAAATCGGTAAATGGTAAACAAAAGAAGGTTCTGGAAACACTGATCCCGAACCTTCTTTTCGTATATACCACTGAAGACAAGGCGAAGGAATATGTAAAGGACACTCCTTCTTTGTCCTATCTCACCTATTATTATAATCATTTTGAGTTGGACGACAACCAGAAGAATCCTCCACTGACCGTTTCCTGCAAGGAAATGGAGAACTTCATCATAGCCACCTGCAACAACAGCGAGCACTTGAAATTTGTTGATGAAGAACAATGCCATTTCAAGGGTGGCGAGACAGTGAAGATTATCGATGGAAGTTTTAAGGGTGTTGAAGGGCGAGTTGCCAGAGTTTCGGGCCAGCAGCGTGTGATTGTGACATTGACCAATGTAGGATTGGTTTCCACTGCCTATATTCCTACAGCTTTTATTCAGATTATAGAATAGTACGATTATGCAGATAGCATATCATCAACAATACAAAGACCTTGATGACCGCCAGATTATCGATTTGGTGTTGTCTGGCAAGAATGTGGTACAGATAATAAATCAACGAGCAAATATGGATGTTCCGCTTGCGCTCAACCACATAGGAATCCGTACTGGGTTCAAGGGATACAGAAGAAAGTCCTCAACGTTCAACCGAAAGGCTGACGTTGATGGACTTTTTGCGTTTTATGCTACATATAGATGGTTACTTAGTGTTCGCCCAAATCATTAATCAGAAAGTCATAAAAAATATGCGAAAAGTAGCTATTATCATAGTCCTGTTTTTTTCTTGCATTCAAATGTTTGCATGGAATCGAAGGCATATAATTATCCTTCAAGATAATTCTGGCTCGTTCTATGCAGGTTATAATGAATCTCTTATTAGTGACATTCAGAGTGAAGTATGCGATTTGTTTCAAAACAAAAAAGTAGGCAATGATTATAGCATCTTAAACAACGAGATAGAACAAGGTGGATTATTTTATAATCCGCTTACGGACAAAGTGTCTTTCTATTGGTTTGTAGCAGACCAGCTAAATAATGTAAGATTCTACAAATCAGGGAAGAGTTCTTCAAAAGAGTTTGAAAAATTCTTTTTTAAGAAGGGATGTGTGGCATATATCGATTCAACAGATATAAACGTTTTTTTGAAAGAAAACTTCAGACAAAGACCTGAGTTGGAAAGTTACTCGAATAGTTTGGGTATAAGCACATATTCATTTTCAGCCTATGCCTATCCACTTTGCATGGATGTTATTCAGGATGATTATGCAGAAGAATATATAGTATTGATTATTAGCGACTTCAATGCAGGTTCAACTTTTGGGAATAGAAATGACGAAAAAATCATCAGGGATGCTTTCAAGAGTAAAGCCAATTTGGTCATTCAGAGAGTCAATGAACTTAATTCTGAATTATTCAAAATAGATTACTTTGATTACTACCGAACAACAAAATATCAGGGACTTATAGGTTTTATCGGTTATAAGGTCCGTCCCAACATTGGATCTCGAGTTCCTGAGAATGTTGATTTGCGTATCAATTCCAATTTAGAACTGGATCAAAAGAGTTTTAGAGGTGATGTCTACAGATTGAAAGATGCTGAAGTTGTGTTCGATCACAATGAAAAGGTCAGCCTAAATAAGGCCTATGTATGGATAAAGATGAAAGATTCCGACCATACGGAAATTATAGATGTCACCAATCATGTTATATATAATTCTAATGCAAAAACTTACACATTCAAAGACGTTGACATAAAACTTGGGGCAAAGACTGAACCATCACAAAATTTCAATGCAGAATTCAAATTTCTATTTTATATTGATTATAAGACAGGAGAAGAAGATTACATAAAGTTTGTATACGATGTTGGACGAAATATAGATGTATCAAACGTCGACTTTAAGACAAAATTATCAAATGCACAAATAGCAACTATGATTGAACTTATTTTAATTCTATTAGCATTAGCTATTGCTTGGTTCTTACATTTGCAGGGTAAACCGACAGGTATAACCCTACATTGGAATCACTTTAACGACAATTATGAAACTGTTGATTTCTCTACAGATGGAGTTGGACGTGTACATACAGACTATCATGCATGGAATCAAATGGACTTTGAGCGTGGAATAAGCATTAAAGTCGAGGGGAAATATGTGTACAATCATGTCGGACGTTTCTATAACTGGAATGAACAAACTGGATTCCCTGTGAGAATAACACCATCTCTTCTGGAATATCCTCAAGGATACACCATGTATTTAACGGCAGAAAACAAGGTAACAAACAATTCTAACATTCCAATAGTTACCGACACGTTTGAAGATGGTCGTTTCTCTTTTAAAGTCATGATAAAGAAAGATGATCATTCTCCAGTAGAAACGCCTCTACCATTTAAATTCCAGATAGAAGTTGCAGGCAGAAGTGTTGGCTTCTTCAGAAAGTTCTTCTACACGCGAAATATTTCTTATTCATTCCACGTAGGTCCAGAGCTTGGAGATGTTTGGGTCGGAGTGGATCCTGGAACAACAGGATCTTGTATAGCCACAGCAACTGAACCTGATGATATGACGATTGAGAAAACCAATGACGGAAAGGACAAAATAACTCCATCTGTCATTGTTATCAAGACTGAGCAACTCCAAGACAACAATGAAGATTCCATTAGGCGTCAAGCGATGTATGGAATTGATGCTGAACGTCAGAGGGAGAGTGAGAAATACCGGAAATTTGTTTCCATCAAGAAATTGCTTGGTTACAATGAATCGTTTGTGCTGAAGAAAATTGGAAAGTCGGACATAAGTGTTAAGTCTTCCTTCCTTTCCACGTTATTAATTGAGGGTTTGTTCAACCAACATAAAAAATATTTAGAATCAAGACCTCAAGATTTTGATCAGTTTTTCGATTCTGGCTCATATGCACCACGTAGGGCGGTCTTTGCCATTCCAAATAATTTCACAGCTTCAAAGATTCAGCATTTGAAGTCCTGTATTCAAGCAAGTACTCTGACTTCTTTGAAAGATATTCGCTTTATATACGAAGCGGAGGCAATTCTTGTAAACTACATACATGGTAAAGAATCCGAGCTTCAAACGTCTTCATTAGGAGAGAACATCTTTATCTTTGACATGGGAGGTGCCACCATAAATGCTACCTTAGCCAATATAAAGAAAAGAGGAAACAACTATGAAATTAGCATCCTTGCAAAACTGGGTTATGGCATTGGTGGTGATACAATAGATTATGCTTTCCTGAAATGGATTTATTCAAAGTCAAAGTTTTATTCTTCATTAGCAGAGAATAATCCGTTTGAAGGAGAAGGTATGTCAATGTCAAAAAGAAGAGAATACAAAGACAATATCTTGACGTTAAAGAAACAACTTATTGCTAATTACTCAAGTGGCTCTAAAAACAAGTTGCTTGATAGAAGTGACATAGCAAGATATTTTGGAGCAGCCTTGATTGAAGACGCTGAGGGCGATTTCTCTAAAGATGTATTCGAAAAAGAGATTCAAAAGAATTCAAGTAGCTTCCTATACGGGAAAGCATTTGAAGAATATGTTTGGAAAAACATTGAGTCAATCGTAAATGACATTCTATTCGTATGCAAAGAAAAGGGAGTTGACACCTTGGATACAGTTATTATGTCTGGACGTAGTTCACATTTCCCAAGAGTCGAAGAAATAGTTAAGAATGTTGTAAAAGCAGCGTTTGACACGGCAGAGATCAAACTGTTGGGATTGGAAGAATCAAAGAGTGCCGTGGCTAAAGGTGCTTGCTATTATGGTGTTGAAAATGCAAAGATTAAGCTACAGAACAGAAGTGTTAATGGAGTATTTGGTGTTATCCAGACCTTAAGCCCCAACGCCGCCCCGATATTCCATCGCTTAATAGATGACGGAGCTGTATTCCAAGATGGTGTAGCTACAGGTAGTTGTCCAATTAAGCAAGAGCAAGATTTTGTGTGGAATGGAAGAAAGGTAAGATTCTGTCAGGTAATGGGCGTTGATGCTGAAAAAGTCATCGCAAACAGAGAGAAACATAAATATACCGAGATTGCAACTATAAAGGCCCAGCCATACGCAGTGAAAGGAGTACAAATCTCTGTAACAGAAAAAGACAAAGTAATATGTAGTATTACTGATGTTAACGGCGACATTCAGCGCCCTGTAGAGGGTGTTGTAAACGATGCTGACATTGTTGCTTGCAATGATGAACAATACACTTTCTTTATAAAATAACAACAAAAAGATAAGAATATGAAGGCGAATTTATTTAGATTGATTTTTGTAGGCATCTTTTTGATGTCTAGTATGCCAATATGCGCTCAAACGTATATTTGTTTGCAAAAGGACTTTGATGCCGTTGCTGTGTCATCGGATAGATATTTGAAACTATACAAAAACTCAACTTTGAAGGTCGCAGATGTCTTAAAGGTTCGTATTGTTAGTATGACAGATGCGGCAAAGAGTTCTCAAAACAATATTGATGGAGGTCTTGTTGAAGGAGCTGTATTTGATGTAACCAAGTATGACACGGATTTGTCCAAAGTCCATTATAATGACAATAAAACAGACCGTTTTGGGGCAACTGGTGTTACCATTTCCATTAACTACTTAACTACAGTTGACGGAATAGAATACTTAATAACAGAGAGTGATGCCAAAAAAATTAATTTGAAAACAGAGGTAACAGACTTGTACAATGATGTGTTTAAATATGATGAAACAAACATTTCTCTCGTTTATGTACCAACAGCAACAAATCAGTTACCAAAGGGAGCCAAATTGGTGATAGACGGAGCTAAACAAATTTCAAATATAAAGGAAAATGAGCCTATCTACGTTCATGAGGGCGCAAACATTAGGTTAATTCTTTCTTCAGAAGGTACATATTTCTTAGATGAATTGTTTAAAACATCGGATTTGGAATTAATAACCAAAAATGATCCCGACAATCCCGAAGTTGATAACACATTATACTATATTATTGGAGGAGTAATAGTATTATTGCTTATTTTATGCTTGGGCTATTTCTTCATGAAGTCCAAAAAGAAAAAGGATGATAACTCCAATGGAAAAATCAAAGATGAATTTGACGACAATGGTCGAGTTGTTTCGAAGGACTCAAATGAGGACAAGAAAAAGCAAGGGAGTGATAATAAGTCAGTAGGATTTTCTGGTGATATGACTCCTGATTTGAAACATATTATTCAACAGTTTGATATAATCCAAGGTTCCCTTAATCAAATGGCTCCAGTTCTTAATCAAATAAGTGCAACAATTTCTAATGGGAAGGAAGTTGAAAGGCTGAATAGAGAAATTGAGCAAAAGAATTCTGCCATATTGGAACGAGACAATATAATAAAAGAAAAAGACACTTCTATCGGACTTAAGGAGAAGGAAATAGAACAGCATATAAATCAGATTAACGCCTTGACCAGTGATATGGATAAGTTACACCATCAGCTGGAGGAAGCAAACAAACTAGATAAAGGTACTTTGGTAATAGCAGACGGAAAGTCGCTTGCTCATAAGGCTAATGGACTATTGGCAGTATGTCGCAAAGGAGAAGAAATAGTCAAACGGTATATTTCTTTGCTTCCTGAAAGTGACAATTTAAAGATGTCGTATTTCCTTGCCAATTATATAAAAGAAATGCCATCAAAATCCAGAGATCAGTGGAACGGAGTGATGTCAACACTGAGCATAAAAGGATTTGTCAATGATTTAGAGATAACTCGCTACCTGCAGAGTGAGAGTGATCAGATAGGTTGGCTCAAGAAACATTTCATTGAAGACCTCCTTCAGTCATATATCTCGCCATTAATCATTATGCTTGACCAAATCAGGTGTTCCAAGCAATTTGGTGTTACTATGCCCGCTCCTTCAAATATCGAGAAAGCTATTAATGAGATAATTGAAGAATGCAAGAAATTTGGAGTAACCGTTAAATACAAGCCTCTGTTTGAATTAATAACTACCGATGATAAAGAACGGGTTATTGACGAGATCGGTTCCGATTTACCTAAAGCGATAGAGGATGTTGTATTAGTAAAAGAGAATGTCCCACTATTCTTTACACATATCGGAGTCGTAGCTGAAGGTGTGAAAGATGACAAAACAATATGTATAGCTAAATTGTAAAAACTGATGTCTACAATGCTTGTGTTACTTTTAATTGGTGTAAGCGTAGCAATTATACTTGTTGCGCTACACCAATATGCACCTGCGGTATATCATGCTGTCATCAGTTACACAATACGTATTTTAAAAGGATTAATATACGCCTCTGTTCAATTCTTCAAGTACGTTCAAGGAAAACCAGGTCAGACGCGACTGTCAGATCAGGAAGCTATCAGTCAATTATCCTCAAAAAATTCAGAACTTCAGAAAGCTTACGATTCTACCATCATGCAACTTCAATCAGTACAGTTGCAGTTAAATGAATCATCCAAGAAGTTAAAATTATGCACGGATGAGAAGAATGATATTGCATTGAGGTTAGAGAAAAAAGATAAAGAGTTTGATAAGCTGTTAGAGAACTACGATGAGATTCGAGGCAGATTATACCCTGTTTCATCAGAACATGTATCAGAGGTATTTTGCCAAGAGTTTGAAAAGATTACGTCCATAATCGAGAAAACAGAATCATCCCTTTATGAGCTTTCTAAAACAGAACCATTGCCTGAAAACCATCAGTTGCTGGTTTTTCTTCAGACGAAGCAAAATAACGATATAATCAGTTTCCATGGTTGGTATTTGACATTAAAATATGCCTCATCCTTAACAGGTGTTGGAGCATTGGACATTGATTCATATACCAATTATAAGGAGCAAATTGATTACTTGCGGAGGAATGCTTTTACTCGATACTACCGTCCAATCCTTTCTTCTTTATTATTATGTATGGAGCAATATCGGGCGCAATCAGTGAATAAACAGGAATGGAATAGTGCTATTATTGATACCATTGGGGAGTTGAAAAATTTCAATATTGATGTGAACTATATTCCTACTGGAGCGAAATACGAAAGTACATCCATTGATAATATTATTATTACTGAATCAAAAAACGCCAATGCACCTGTTGGAGTTGTTGAAGAGGTTATCTCTATAGGGATTAACACCTCCGAATTGGATGTGCCTCTACAAGAAACTGAAATAATTATGAATTTATAAATAGATATTATTATGAATGCAGTCAGAAAGTTCACGGTTCTATGTTTGATGTTGCTAATAGCATCACTTACATACGCAAGTAGTTACTCAAATGACGCTTTTGTATTAGTCGATGTTTCCGGAACTATGAAGGATTCACAAACTAATACGGAAGCAAAAAGTATTATCCAAGAAATCCTGCTCGGAGAGTTCGATTATTCAAGATGGCAAACCAAAGGTTGGAATAAAAGTAATGCTAAGGATATCATTCCAACAGACGTCATATTAATTCGAGGCAGCCGATTTTGTTTGATTCCTTTTGGTAATATGGATAGAGTTCAAAACAATTCAAAGCATATCTTTCAAGAAGTAGACGGTTTCAAAAGTTTTTATTCATCTGTATATCCATCGGCTTTTAAAGATAGTTGGACTTATTTGACATTGGCCAAAGCGTATGTTGGAGCTATAGCTGTTAACGACAATATAAAGAATGCCTATGTTTTTATCTTTACAGACGGAAGACCAGAAAGCACAAATCAGCCATATAACAACTATGATTTACATCTTGTTGATGAGTTGGAACATGCTGGGAGTAACGGATTTAAAAAGATTGGTATATTAAGAAAAATTTCTAACAATTTTCATTATGACGTAGAAATATGGGAGTTTACGTCTTATTCTCCTGGGGGTATCTTAGAAGTTACAGCTTCTGATATGCAATATACAGGGACTGAAGTTGAAACAAAAGTGATTGTTAAATGTGAAACAAAAACCCTTTCTCTAAATACTGAATATAGAATTATATCTGGAAACCGGGGTACAAATAAAGGTCAATATACTGTAGAAGTAGAAGGCATTGGTGAATATACTGGAAGAAGATCTTCAAAGGTTTGGAATATAATGGACAATACTATTTTACCCACTCAGAGCATAAAGATTACTGCACCTACAGATGGGAAGCTAAAAGACAAACCTCATAAAGTTGATAATGGTCAAGAATTAACACTTCGTTGGTCAGGAGGGGCTGGTAGTGTAAACGTGTACACAAAAGATGGAAACAATTACAAATTGATACCTCAAAACAAAAGAAATGAATATTATACGCAAACGATAAGCGGCACTACCGCAAAATTGACTTTCTCTGAAAGTGCAGACTATAAGATTGAAGTTCGCGGAGCTAATGGCGGCAGTGATGCAATGTTTCTGAGCGTTACACCTCCAATTCTTCCCATTTTACTTAAGCTATTATTAGTAATAGGACTAATAGTAGGAGGTGTATATGCTTATAATAAGTTCTTCCGACCTGGCCCAAGGCATAATTCTGGCGAGGATAATGGTTGGGAAGGAAATAACAGTTCAAGGCAGACAAATTCTCATGCAAGTTCTGGTAATGACGATTGGTAATACATATAAAACATAAATATTATGACAGATTCCATTTTCTTCCATCCCCTAACGTGGGACAATGACATGTATCTCGTATATGGTGCATGGGCGTTAATTCTTTTTTTGTCGTTCTGGCTTGTGCGCTTCATACATAAGCTTGCGCGTAGGTCAAGCATGAAGTACAAAAGCGGTAATTATTATCTCTGTAGAGATATTTTCATGAGACTAAATGGCTTTGAGTACTTATTAGTACTGTGTGTGTTGTTCGCCTGTTATATGGGATACTGGGCTTACAAGGTTTCTCCTTCAAGTGCAGATTGGGGACTATGGCAAACATATATGGTAGTTTTACCTCAAATAGTTCTCTTAATCCTAATGATTGTGCTATTCTTCTGGCGATATATCAATTTCCGTAAACCCTATATTAAATAAAAGTTATGGCAAGACCTACAATACTTATTGGCATCGGTTCTGGCGGTCTCCGTTCTATTGAGGCTGCATGGAAACTCTCACAAGAAATACCGGCTTCAGTTAGTGCTGACCAGCGTCCACTCGTAGAGTACATATATCTTGAAACAGATGGTTCCAACAAGGCAGTTTCAAGCGACATAGTTTCGTGTCCCCTTACTTTGTCTGATATAAATGCCTCCAAACATGCAGTAGTACAAGACCCAAGTGCTACATCTTCGTGGGTAATCAATCAGAACTTCTCTGATAATGTCATGAATGGAGCTGGAGGCTCACCGGTTGTTGGACGAATGACTATTTGGGATAAAAACAATCGTACACGATTTGAAAACAGCCTAAACCATGCGGTTGGTAAATTGAACACACACTCATTGGAAACGCCTTTAATCTACATCGTTGGCTCATTTGGAGGTGGTACAGGCTCTGGTACATTCTTAGATATAGCCTACATTGTAAGAGATGTACTTTCAAATCAGGTGGAAGTTCAGGGCTTGTTTATGATTCCAAATACAGGAATAACTGATAGAGTGATTTACAGCAATACAGTATGCTGTATCAAGGAGTTGGAATATTACAATGATGAGAACCACGAGTTCCCGTTTAAGTGGAATGCAAATCCACCGAAAGGATATGAAAGACAGAACACTCCTTTTGATTTGGTTCAGATAATTTCAGCCGCATACAATAACACGCTTGCAACTGTGACGTACTCTCAACTTCATGAGGAGGCTGGATTGTTCTTGTACTTGAATATGCTTGGACTTTATGATGTCCGTCGTAAATCCCTGGTTGATGCTTCTGGCAATATTATTGTGTCAAAATATACCACATACGGACTGGCTGCACTCCATTATCCAGAAAATGAAATTAAGGAAATCGTAGGTAATAAATTTGCCTCAGAACTGTTGGGCAATATTGTTGATGATCAACATTATTTCGACAAGGACACTAATACAACTAAGCCCATTGATACTTCTATCACAGCTATCCGTAACAAGGTTATGAGAAGTTTTGATAGCAGATTTACCGAAATCCTACACAAGTGGTGTGATACAATAGAAATCGTAGAGGGTACCAGCACTTTACCCGTAGAGATGCATATAGAGAATCTCTCGAAGATGCTTGCTTCTGGTAATAGTTCTTACGATGAGAAAAGAAAAACATTGTATTCATTCTTCAAAGTCGGTGGAGAATACTATAGGCAATTGCGTAATCAATGTAATGCAAGTGCATTAGATTCTTTAATTGCATTAGTAACATCAGAAGTAAGCGAGGCATTAAGAGAATATCAAAACATCAATGTCGCGATCCATGCACTGGACGCAGTTGAAGTATCAATAGAAAAGATAATCTCTTTCTGGGAGGCCAATGGCTACTTAAAGGATCCTGAAACTTGGAACACGCTATTGAAGAAGGGAATCGTCAATGACATCCTACCGATGCCTACTACATTTAAGATGCAATTTGAATCGGTAACTGTTTATCAAGACCGAATCAGGTATCAATTGCTTTATGGCTTAGCAATGCACCTTTTCTCTGAGTCATTAGAGAAAGTGCTGAAAGCAATTAAAGGTGAAATTGACAGGACGGGTAACCGTATAATAGTTAATGACACACAGGGTAATCGACTCCCGTCCAAATACCAGCTCAATTTATGGAAAGAGATTATTTCTAATGTAAAATCCAACCCCAATCCTTCTTATTACTCATGTACACAAATCGTTGAAGGATTAATGGCAAAATTGAGCAACACCTCTAATGGTAATATTGAGTATCTATTCCCTGAAGGAACTTTAGAAGCTACAATAAGGCAGATTGAAGGTAAATATGTAACTGATCATAATGCAGAAAGGACAATTGTTGATGTTACAGGGAATGATGATTTATATCAGTTCTTGCTTAACCTCAAACAAAATGTTGGATTAGCACAATATGAATCGGAGATAGATTTATACCGAAAAGTCACTCAAGGGTATATAGACAATCTGGATACGGGTACATTCTCCGTAGCAGATGCCATAAAAGATGGTCAACAACTAAACCGAATTAACTTGATTGTTGACAGGGCAAGGATACCACACCTGCCTATCAATCCTACTGGTAGGAATGCTCAGTTCCAAGAACACAAAAACATTCCACATGTGCTTGCAGGATATGATGGTAATGCAGGAGACGTATTGGGCCAAATAAGTACATTGCTTAAAGGTGCGAATATTCAAGGTTTTGATATAAAAGATACGGACCGTGACAAATTAAGTCACATAGGTTTAAACAATTGGCTAATTTTCTATAAAGAATTCGGGCGAATGAGTGATGATCGTCCTTTCAATATTATCGATGACCTTCGAGACTTCCAGGATTATTCTGTCAATTTTGCAACTGATATGAGGAATTCAGGGATGCGAGAACAAGAGTATCACGAAAAGAGAATGCCATATCTGAGTTACAACATGTGCAGAGACCTCGCCCAGCAATATATCCAACAAGCGGGAGCTTTATATCAAAATGATGAATGGGAAAGATCTGTTCAAATGTACAAATATGCACATTATTGGGATATGAGCAACAATCTTCCAGAGAGTCAAATCAAGAATATAAATGATTTGATTCAACGTGAGAATCCGCATCATAAGTTTGATCGCTATATGGCAATAGGTAACAAGTATTTGGAAGCAAAGGACTACCCCAATGCCGGTTATTATTTTGATATGGCAAACAATTTACAGCCGGGAGATCCAGATGTAAGAGCACAGAAAAAATATATCAATGATGTTGCTATGGAGGTAACAAATCTTCTAGCCAAAGGAGATGAGGCTTGTATTACAGCAAATATTGATTATGATAGATGTATCCAGACAAAGGATCATACTGCTGCAGAACAATGCATCCAGGCATATCAGGACATATTGGAGATATACGAACAGGCTTTGGCATTGTCAAATTCAGATATGAATATCAAGCATAAAATTTCAAGTCTGAATAAACGAATTCAAAATTTAAATAATCTTTAAAATAAAGAACTATGATGTTATTAAATATAACGCCATCGGGTAATGACCTTCAAAGGAAAATGTTACTCAATCATTCCAGCAGTATAAGGAATTTATTCATTGTACTATTACTTTTAATCCCTTTTGCAATCTTTATAGGTGATTATTATAGTAAAAAGAGTGGTGGTGACTCAATGAATCAGGATTTGTTAAAGAATGTCGCAAAAATTATTGTTAACGGGGACGAAAGCGTCTCACAGGGGACAGCATTTCTTGTTTGCAATAGCGACGGTACTGCTTCTGGCTATTTGTTTACAGCACGCCATGTTATTGACGGAACTAATTCTGAACACGTTACTTTAACGTTTCCAAAGATTCTCAAGGAGGATGAAACTCCATTAACAACGACAGCGTCTATTGTTTGGGCATCTAATGTTCCGTTTGATGGGGCTGATCTTCAAACATTACGTTACGATGTTGGTTTGTTGAAGTTAGATGATATTTCAGTTTTGCCTGATGATGTCGTCGGGTTCTTTCTTGGTTCAGAAATGAATATTAAAGACCCAATTGCAATATACGGATTTCCCAAGAGCCATGAGTATGCTAATTCCGGAGAAATCTCTAGTACGGAGTATTCTGGCGAAAAGGATTTGATGCTTTTGAGTTGCGAATTAGAACATGGTCTTAGTGGGTCGCCTGTTTACCGTGAAGAAAGTGGTGAAGTTTTAGGTATTGCAATTGCATCAGAAGAGCAAACAAATATTATCAATATAGCGTTAAAGATGTCTCGTGTTATTGAATTGCTCGATCGAGATGGGAAAAAGGATTTGATTAAGTAAGATGTCTAAATGTGGGCATGAGCTAATGCTCATGTCCACATTTTTTTTGATTACGCAACATGAAAGAAGTATTCATAAGTTATTCTTCCAAGGATAAAGAAATAGCTGAAATAGTTTGCTCTTATTTAGAGCAGCATCATATATCCTGTTGGGTTGCTTATAGAGATATTGTTATAGGTGAACCATATGCACGAGAAATTATCAGGGGCATAAAAGAGACCAGTATTGTTGTGGTACTATTCTCGCACAATTCAAATGCTTCAGAAAACGTTCTTAATGAGGTAGATCAGGCCTTCAGACTAGAACGTACGATAATACCATTTAAGTTGGAAAAAACAGAAATGAGCGATGAGCTCAAATACTATCTTTCCAGAAGGCAATGGATTGATGCTTATACTGATTACACAGAAGAACTACCCACACTTGAGTCATGTTGCAGAAATACGTTAGGCAAAGCTGATGTTAACACAGTTACTCAACTTGCAGAACCAAAATGGGCAAAATACTTAAGTATTGAACAGAAGGTCGCATTGCAAAAAATAATAGATGACTTGATAGAAGTTGAAGGTGGAACTTTTACAATGGGTGCGACACAAGAACAAATGCATGATGCTTATGAATGGGAAAAGCCTGTTCACAAAGTTGTCTTATCCAATTATTTTATTACTCGACATTTGATTACACAAGAAATATGGACTGCAATAATGCCCTTTAACCCATCAATGAATAAAGACGGGAAATGCCTTCCAGTAGAAAATATAACTTGGGATGAATGTCAGGAGTTTATTATAACAATAAATGAAATGACGGGCCTTTCCTTCAAACTACCTTCTGAAGCCCAATGGGAATTTGCGGCAAAGGGTGGAAATAGAAATAGAGGTTCGAAATATAGTGGTGGTAATTGTGCCAAAGATGTTGCGTGGTATGATGACAATAGTGAAAATCGGACACATCCTGTAGGTCGAAAAAGGACGAATGAACTTGGACTGTATGATATGTCTGGCAATGTATGGGAGTGGTGCTCGGACTGGTATGACGTTTACGATTCCCAAATAGTTACAGACCCAGTCGGAGCAGCTTCTGGTACAAGAAAAGTACTTAGAGGTGGTTGTGCAAACACAGCCATTAGTAGTTGCCGTGTGTCATATAGAATTGGTAGAAATTTGAAATACAAAGATGGATTCCTTGGATTTCGTTTAGTCCTTTGAACAATGAAAAAAATATTGATAATATTTGTATTGATAGTTCAAGGTATATCCATCAAAGCAGAGAAATGTACACATATTCGTATGAATAATGATGGTACTGTACAGACTGCAAGCGGTACGATATACAGATTGTTCCAGAGTGAGATGTTTTCTGTAGATTCGACTAATGTCCTTAGTATATTCTCTGACAGAGCAAACATAAATAGCATTAGCGGATCCTTTAGCACATCATATGGGCCTAACTACCGATATGATATTGAATCTAAAATCTCCGTAAGAAGAGATGACGATAGTCTATATGTACGCGTCAGAAGAGTTAAAGACCTTTATGTATGCCTGTTGATTAATCAGAACAGAAACTCTTGCTTTGCGAGAATAACAGAAAATCAGCAAGGAACATATCAGAGTTATTCCTTAAAATCGATACAATGTGATTCAAATAGTATTCTTAGAATAGCGCCTATAGGTTTCTATTCTTTTGTTGTTCACTGGAAGAATATAAAGAAAGTTGATGAGCGTATAGATTCCACTCGCTACACAGTATATGAGTTGTCAACGATTAAATTTAGCAATAATGATACAATAAGCCTATATAGCACTACTCAAAAAGAGCCATATTTGGAGCGAATAGAAGATAGAGGTGTGTCACATTCATCATTTTTTATGTACATGGTTCTTCTTTTGTGCTTATTTTTTATTCTATTTCTAAGTGTAACTACTTATTTAAATTGGAGAAAATTGAGCTATTACAAGCATGCATATAACAATGAGGCTGTTGAAATTTGTGATGAACAAATAGAAGATAATAGAAGACTCCAGAAAGAGTGTTCAGATTTATCTTCCAAATTATCTAAACTAGAGAAGAAGCTTCATGACGAACATATAAGAAGTATGCAACTTGAAAAAGAACTGGACTTTCTTCACAATACTGTAATCGAAAAAGAGAAAGAGAATGAAGCCCTAAAAATGGAAATAGAAAAACGCAATGATCGAATATATTCCATTGAAAATAAACTAAAGAAAGCAGAATACGATAATCGTCAGTTGGAAGAGAAATTATCTCAAAATAATGCATTAGCCACAGAATAATATGGTATCAACTATAATTGAAATTATTCTTGGAGTTGTCATCTGGAAGATGGTACCCGGATGGATTACTGAAGGAAAGAAAAATGTACGCGATAAAATTAAACTTGCGTGCAATATAATAGGCGTTATTATGGTGATAGCAGGATGCTATTCATTGGTGATGGCTTTAATAGGACGTTAAAATGTAGATGAATAATAGATTTTATCACGGTATTGTACTGTTATGTATATTGTTTCAGTCATGCAGTATGTGTTCACAACACCATGTGAACACATCTGTTGTGGAAGATTCTTTAGAGGAAATACAGGCTAAAGTGAACCGTGAAGTCTGGAGTTCATTGTCAGATGTGGGATATCCTGTCATCCCAGACTCAATTCCTGAACAGTTATTAGAGAGATATTGCTATACCGTGTCTTATAATGCAAACACACGTCAACCTAATTGGGTAATGTGGCAACTGACCGAAGATCATGTGATGCGACGTAAAGAAGGAGTGTGGAGCGAATACAGAGAAGATATTGACCTGCCATCTGAAATTCGTGCCACACTCGAAGATTACGCTTCATCTGGGTATGACAGAGGTCACATGTGTCCTGGCGGCGATTGTAACTGGGATGATGAAGGAAGAGATGAGACATACGTCCTTTCCAATATGTGTCCTCAGAATCCAAACTTGAATCGAGGGGACTGGAAGGAGATAGAGATGGCTTGTAGAAAGTGGGCAAAGCAATATGGTAATATCTATATCGTTTGTGGCCCAATCTTCCTGAAAAGTCAGCAACATGAAAGAATTGGTCCGAACCAAATTCCTGTGCCTGAAGCATTCTTTAAGGTGGTGTTGTGTTCTGAATCATCGGCTCCAAAAGGAATTGGATTCATCTGCAGGAACACCGACGGGAATAGAAAGAAGGACTTCTATGTAAATTCTATCAGACAGGTGGAAAGAGTGACAGGCTTTCGGTTTTTTCCAAATCTGGAGGATTCAATCAAGAGTTTAGTGTATGACATGGATGATATAAACATGTGGTAAGAATGAAAATAAAAGCATTAGTATATCTATTGGGAGGCTTATTGTTTGCCTCCTGCGGAAACTCATCAAGAAGTGATTCTGAATATATACCCGTCACAGACTACTCCACTATAGAGGATAGCGAGGAAGATGGCAGTGGTGGATATGAGGAATACCTTGATGCAGAAGAGGAAGGCTTGCCCGACATTGGCAATATCCGGTTGACAGGCAGGATTGAGACCTGTAACAAGTGCAGAGGGTACGGTATGGTGCAGGATGGGCTGTATGGTCAACCTGAGATATGCAAATTCTGCTGGCTGAGCACCTATATGCGGATGGAACAGGGATGGACAGGTTTTGATGGAAGATATGGCCAGGTGGACGCCGTTTTCAATTCCCTGCCGGCGGATTTCTTCAGTGATCCGGGATGGAATGTAACCCCGGAAGGCGGTGAGAACTCCGGAGGAGCTTCACGCAGCCAGATAGAAGCAGAGATAGCCCGACATGAGGAGAATATTGCCCAACTGGAGGGAATGTTGGAATACATTGATGGCTCTGTCAACAGGACTCAGATCCAGCAGCAAATCATTGATGAGAAGTATGAGATAAGGCGACTGAAAGCTATGCTCAATGATTTGTAATGATATTCCTGATTATCCTTGGTTACATAGCGGGATAGAAAGTCATAAACAATTGCAGAATAACAATTATCAGTTGTGCCC
>Ga0326514_10001176_pt1 | contig 17112 bp, 33 predicted proteins | sample 3_2548_0518_D_FD_203653 | JGI IMG/M metagenome (GOLD analysis project Ga0326514, IMG submission 203653) | Bovine rumen microbial communities from UC Davis, California, United States - 3_2548_0518 | ecosystem: Host-associated > Mammals > Digestive system > Stomach > Rumen | place: USA... | reverse complement strand
CAAGCCAATGGAAGATTATGTAACAAGAGCCGTCCATGACGAATTTGCAAGACGTGTGGACGAGGAAAACAGCAGACAGAATAAGCGACTTGAGATCATTGAGGTTAAGCAATCTCAAATATCAGAGTTGGTAGTGTCAGTCAAGGTATTAGCCGCTAACGTGGAGAACATTGCGAAAGAGATAAACGAACAGGGATTGCGGCTAAAAGAGATCGAGGGTAAACCAGCGAAACGATGGGAGCAGTTGATCGGCTATGTTATATCGGCTCTTGTTACGGCAGCCATTGCGTATTTTCTGACGAGGTAAGATATGAAGGTATTTCTTGGTTTATTGGGTATCATGGCAGCATTATTTGCTGTCTATTATTTTGCCATTCTATTTGTCAGTGGCATTATTTTGCTAGGGGGTCACATTCCGTTATGAGCATATTTCTCGCAGTTGTCGGTGCCGGGATATGGTGCGGTGCCGTGTATATGGTTCTTTTGTTTCTTGGTTGTGATTTGTAAAGGAGGGATTTTATGAAAGATGGAAAATTGAACGATGGGTTGTATTTTTGGCTGAAATGGATTTGCATCATTGTTCTTCCGGCACTTGCAAGTCTGATTGTTGGACTTAGCAAGATATGGGGATTTGAGGCACTTGGTACCAGCATTTCACAGACCATCACATTGATTGCGACCTTCTTAGGCACGATCCTGTGTATCAGCAATTACAACTACTATAAGAGGGATAAATCATGAATGGTATCGACATCAGCAAATGGCAAAAAGGAATAAATCTTGCAGCCGTTCCATGTGATTTCGTTATCGTCAAGGCCACACAGGGAGTTAGCTACACTTCGCCAGAGTTTATCACTCAGATATCACAGGCGCAATCTCTGGGCAAGCTCATCGGTGTGTATCATTACGCAGGTGGTGGCGGTGCGATCGCAGAGGCTGAATACTTCTTGAACGTGGTCAAGGACTACATCGGCAAGGCCATTCTCGTTTTGGATTGGGAAGGCGAGCAGAATCCGAATTTTGCAAGTCCATATTATGCAATGGAGTGGCTTGATTATGTAAAAGAGTTCACAGAGGTATTGCCATTTATTTATATGTCTAAATCCGTATGTCGGCAATATAAGACACTGTGGAATCCTTCATATCCGTTATGGTGCGCACAGTACAAGAATCAACAGCCGACAAGCTACCAATCTAATCCTTGGACAGATAGCAAGGGATTCGGTGCATGGTCTGAGTGTGCGATTCTGCAATATTCGTCTAAGGGCAGGCTTGACGGTTACAATCACAATCTGGACTTGGATAAGGCATATATTAACGAAGCTCAGTGGATTGCATATGCACAAGGTGATATTAAGCCTGTCGATCCCGGTATCAAGCCGACACTCCGCAAGGGAGATTGTAATGAGTATGTAAAAGCTTGGCAGAAATATCTGCAAATGCACGGCTATGATGTGGGCAAAGCAGGTGCAGATGGGAAATTTGGAAACGATACCGAAAAAGCGGTTGTTCGTTACCAGCAAGACCATCAGATTGAAAGCGGTTATATCGGCCCATTAACTTGGGCCACAATTGAATAGCTCCCCATATTTTTCTTTCGAGGGTGTACCACTATGGTGGTATGCCCTCTTTTTTTTTATTGCAAAGAAGAAGGGCCAACCGTGAAAGGAAACAAAAGCGGCTGGCCCTTGTGGGGGAGTGATACAAAATGTGTATTGCGTCCTGGAATTAGTATAGCAAGTTGTTCGACATAAAACAAGGTTTATAATACGCACGCAATACGCAAAATGCCTTGAAAACCGCTCAACCATGCGTGGTTCGATTCTGCTTAGCAGCAGACAAAAAATCCCTTTAAAGCCGCATGAAACCTAGGTTTTAAGGGGATTTTCATTTTACATAACTTATTTTCAGAAATGGCTTAAATGCTGATAAAATCAAGTTAATTTGAGTTTATAATACACGCACAATACACAAAATTTAATAGGCTAAAAGTTCGAGTGCGGAGCGCATTTCATCCAGTACGATGTGAGTGTATACACGTTCGGTGATGGTCTGCGGAGTGTGTCCGAGGATCTTCTGAAGGACAAGAGGATCACAACCGCATTCTCGCATTCTGGTGGCGAAAGTATGCCGTGTATCGTGGGCATGATGTTCTGTTGTGAATGCATTCGAAATAGCCTTATTAAAGCCATTATGTGTCTTATGGTAAAATCCTATACCATCTTCTTTATAGGCTCTAAAAAACGGTTCTGCGTGCGTGTGGATGGGTATCTTGCGCACAGAAGACTTGTTCTTGGCAATTCGGATGTTTACGGTCATTTCATCCAAGTCGATATCGTCTGCTGACAGGTCCCGAAGTTCTTTTGCTCGCATGCCGGAATAAAGCAAACAGGCAAGGCAGATTTTCCACCAAGTATCAGCTTCTTCAATTACAGCAATCTCGTCAGGTGTGAAGACGATCCTGTCAATAACTGTTTCGACAGAATTGCTCTTTAGGTGCAGACTTGGGTTCTTGTCCACTATCTCCATTTCAAGGGCATAATCAAATATCTTGTGGCAGACGGTCTTTATTTCCTGTTGCTGAGTGGTCTGACATGCATCAATGCACTTCTGCATCATTGGGGCCTTAATGCTCCTGATCGGCTTGTCTTTGATTGGTTCGAGATATTTATACGCAGCATAATAATTCCGCTTGCGTGATTCCGTGAATCGTTTCTTAGCCTGCTGGTAACAGTCATCAAGAGTCACTGTCAGAGTATCAAGGTCAAACGGATCATTGTTGTAGTCCATAAGGGCCTTAAGAGCTTCGTTCCGTGTTTCATAGTATCCGAGTGTTTTATACACTTGTTTTTTCTTCATAAGAACAGGATCGAAGCTCCATCCGGCGGTCACTCTTACGCGCCAGCTTTTTCTTCTGTTTCCGGGCATTTTATGAACAGAACCCATTCCATTTGCTAAACGCATTTATTCATCCTCACCATACATATAATTGATAGATTTATTAAATATTTTAGATAGAGTATAAAGCAAATCAGCACTTGGCATAGAATCGCCTTGTTCCCAAGAAGCGACTCCTGTTTTGCTTCTTCCAATAAGTTGGCCTAATTCAGTCTGCGTTAAGCCCATTTCCTCTCTACAAGTGGCAATTCTACTTTGAATTATGGCGCGTAATTGTTCGTCTTTCATTTTTTTATCTCCTTGGTTTACTTTATTTTACCATATTTATCGGCATAAGTACGAAAAAAATGTATCTAATTAACAAAAATATATTGACAGTACGAAAATTACGTACTATATTATGTATAGTACGAAAACATCGTACAAGATGTGGGGATAAGGGATTAACCTTATCTCAATATTTTGAAATTGAAGTACGAAAAAAACGTACTTTAAAAGGAAGGAGGCTTATATGGTAGGAGCAAGAATTAAGGAATATTTATCGCAGAATGGCATTAAGCAGTCATTTCTTGCAGAAAAAACAGGTCTGACCAATTCACAGATATCTGACATCTGCATCCATGATCGTAAGATTGACTGTATTGAGTATTACAAGATATGTCAGGCATTAAATGTTCCACTTGAAACATTTGTCAAAGATATTGGATGAAGGGAGTGATAAAAACGGAAAAAGATATTACAGGACAAAAATTCAACAGATTAACTGCTGTAAAAAGAGATGGGCTTACATCTGATGGACACTCGGCATGGATATTCAAATGCGAATGTGGAAATTTAACACGAACAAGAAAAGACCAAGTAACTAATGGGAAAATAAAATCATGTGGATGTTTTATGCGAGAAACATCACGAAACTTATGTATATCTCGGAGTACTCATGGAATGTATGGCACCAGAATATACAAAGAGTGGGATTCTATGAAATATAGATGCAATCCCAAAAACATACGTAATCGCAAAAATTATTATGACAGAGGTATTCGAGTATGCGCTGAATGGCAACATGATTTTATGAATTTCTATTCTTGGGCAATGGCAAATGGTTATCGTGACGATTTAACTCTTGATCGAATCAATGTCAATGGAATTTACGAACCATCTAATTGCAGATGGGTACCAATGCGAGAGCAATATCGTAATCGTACAGATAACACTTATGTTGAAATCAATGGAGAAGTAAAAATTCTTGCTGATTGGGCATATGAAAATGGATTAGGCAGAACAACGATTTGCGATAGGTATAAAAGGGGCGATAGGGGTAAAGATTTAATTAGACCAATCTGGTCACGTTCAAAATGGGGTTGGAAGGAAGGAGTGATTAAGTGAGAACAGAAAAAGAAGTCAGGGAAGAAATATTAAAGGAAAGCATCGAAACTATCCGTGGTTGGCTGATTGATAATTTGGATATAGCAGATTCAATGCATGATGCTCTTAAAACAGAATTTTATGCACACAAAATCAATGAGCTTGATGGAATAGTTGATTTTTATGTCAAGGTAGATATGGAGATCGAATCCGAGGCAGGTGAGGTCGAATGACCATCAAACAAGCAGCACAACAACTTAGGCTATCAGAACAGCTTATCCGGGTATGGATACAGAATGGCACGTGTCCGTTCGGCTACATCATTAGAGCAGGACAGCGCAAGACGTACTACATCAACGAAGCTGAGCTGAAGAAGTTCATCAATGGGGAGAGTAAATGATGTTAAGCGAAAATCAAAAATTATTATTCTGGCTGTTGTTGGTTGTATGGAATCTTTACACCATCATACGGCATGAGTTTGGGAGGTAATCGAGAAACATGGGCAATGAAATCTACATTGTAAAAAGAGGAAACACAAGAGTAACACTGCCGGACAAGGCAAGCGCAACCAATATCGTGATCGCTCTGACCATATTAGGGTGTTGTGATCCGCTTACTACTCAGATGATAGCTGGTAACAAACAGGACTTAGAGGTGTTTGAGCTTACATTTCTGGACAAGCACGTCAACATCGTATCACAGCATGATGCGGAAACAGTCCTTCATTGGATGCTGGAACTTGGATGCACAAAGGCTTGCATTGAAAAGATATGTGAGGCATCTGAAGAAAAAGATTAGGAGGAATGCAGAGTGAACAAAAAGATCGCTAAGTACATCATTGCAGGTGTCAAGGCCGAAATGCAGAAGGAAGTTGAAGAGGCGAAGAAAAAGAATGCTAAAGATAATGATAATCTGCATAGATGGTGGAAAGAAGAAGAGAACCGTGCAGATGCATTAGAAGCTGAAAATGCTGCACTCAAGGCAGAACTTGCGGATGCTAAAAAAGTAATTGCCGGGTACAAAGAGAGCATGGCGAAGGATTTAGGCATTGAGCCTGTCGAGGTGACAAAGAATGCTTAGTACCTACGATATGCAGTGTTTATCGAAACTAGAGGACAGATGGCTCGATCCTGATTACAACACCATTCCTGAAGATGAAGAGGATTGGGAGAATTATCAATTATTGAGAGGAGATGCAGAATGGGCAGAGAGGGCAGTTTATTCAACATCACAGGGCAATGGCTTGAGCTGAAGGACATGCTCTGCGAGTGTACCGATGATACAGAGCTTGAGCAGATCATCAAGAATTCGCTTGAGGGTGTCCAGGGCGAGCTTGAAGCAAAGGCGGCTAATTACATCTACGTTATTCAGCAGATCGAGATGGAGGCCGACCGGGCAGAACAGCTTGAGTATGAATGGAGCATGAAGAAGAAGATCCGCAGAAGCAACATCGCAAGGCTCAAGCAGGCACTCAAGGATACGATGGTGGTCACAGGACAGAACGAGCTGCATGCAGGCGACTACACCATCAAGATTGTCAAGAATGGCGGTGTGGCTCCGATCGTGTATGACCGTGAGGAAGATATTCCGCAGAATCTGATGAAAGTCAAGTATGAGAAGGATGCAAAGCTCATCCGTGAGTATCTGGAAGAGCATCCTGAGTGTGAATGGGCGCACATTGGGGAAAGAGGGACACATTTAGCGTTTAAATAAAAAAAAAGGAGGATACAAACATGGGAATGCCAATTTTAATTTATGGCAAATCGGGAAGCGGCAAGAGCAGATCGTTAAAGTTCTTTGGCGAGGACGAGATCCTGCTCATCAATATCGAAGGGAAGGCTCTGCCTTTTAAGAATACCTTCAAATACATCTGCCGCTCCGATAAGCTCGACACTATTATATCACAACTTCAGAAGATGCCGTGCAAAACTGCGGTAATTGATGATGCCGGGTATCTGATGACACATCACTTCATGGACAACCACAGGAACAAGAAGGGCAATGCATCGTTCGATATGTACGATGACATAGCAGATACCATGTATTTTTTGGTGCAGAGGATAAAAAAGGATCTGCCGGACGATGTGATTGTTTACATCTTACTCCACGAGGATACGAATGACATGGGAGAAACCAAGCTCCGTACAATCGGAAAGTTGATAGACAACAAGGTTTGTCTTGAGGGCATGGTGACGGTCTGCATCAGGTGCATGTCGGACAATGGTAAACACTTCTTCAGAACACAGACAGATGGGTTCGATATTACGAAAACACCTGAGGACATGTTCGAAGATACGGAGATTGACAACAATCTGAAGTTGGTTGATGACACTATTCGGGAGTTCTATGGATGGAAGGAGAAAAATGAAGCCAATAAAAACTAATTATAATGGCATCCTTTTTCGTTCAAAACTTGAAGCTGAATGGGCAAAGTTCTTTGATGCCATCGATATTCCGTATATTTATGAACCTGAGGGATTTGAGTTTGAGGACGGTACAAGATATTTACCTGATTTTTATTTACCTGATGCAAATCAATGGTTTGAAGTAAAAGGCATAATAAACGATATAGACAAACATAAAATTGAAATGCTTGGGAATGAAAGTAAAAAGGATGTTATTGTAGGCTATTCCGATGGGAAAACAGAAATGTATGATGTCGGATGGTTGCCACACGCAATATCATGGGAAATTCCATTTATCAATGATTGTCCATGCTGCAGAAAGAAATGTTTTATCACAGGTTGGGGATCATATCGGTGTCGCTGTTGTGACGCTTATGATGGAAATCATTATCTTCATGCTATTTTAGATGATTGTTATAGTGGCATAAACCGAGAAGAATGGCTAAAACGAGCCAAGATAGATGTAAGAAATCTAACTAATAATGATACATCAAGATATAGAACAATATCACAATATCCAATAGAAATACCATTTTAAGGAGGAAACAATCATGCAGAAACCAAACAATTATGAATCAACACAGGCAGGTGGCGATTTTGTACCTGTCGAGCTGGGCGGCCATTATGCCATCATCAAGAACGTGTCCGAAAGGGAGACCAAGAACGGAGATCCGATGATCGTGGTCAGCATCGACTTTGACAAGAAGGATGCACAGGCAGGTTACTTCACCGAGCAGTTTAAGAAGGATGTTAGGCCCGACAAGAAGTATCCTAACCAGGCGGTCAACTACATCACAACCGAGTATGGCGGTGCCTGCACCAAAGGCTTCAAGTCATTCATGAGGGCCTATGCTGAGAGCAACAACATCAAAGAGGATGCTATCAAGTGGGGAGCCGACTTTGCAGGTCAGTTCAAGAACAAGAAGATCGGTGTTGTTTTCGGTGTGGTCGAGGAGCTTTACAACGGAGAAGTTAAGAAGAGAAGAAAAATCAGATGGTTCTGCGATTATGCCAAGGCACTTAATCAGAACATCCCGGCTGAGAAGTTACTTGATTCCAAAGATAAGCCTGCTGCCCCGGTCGAAGATGAAACAGGCTTTATGAAGATTCCCGAAGGTGCTGATGAGGAGATTCCGTTCGAATGATGATCGGAGTTGATAAAAATCAGCTTGTCGGTAAACATGGTGCATCAAATCAGCGTAAACACTCTCAGATGATGCGTGGGGGAGCCGAATTAATTCCCTTGCGCATCCCATTTGGGGATTACATCTTGATTGATGACGAGGTTCAAAAGGTCATAGATCGGGCAGGTGGAGCTGATGCGGTGCATAAAAAGGATCTGATGGATGCCATCGCCTTGAGCATTGATACCAAGAAGAATCTGCAAGAGGTTGTCGGCAATGTGTGCAGTAAGCAGCATGAACGATTCAAACGAGAGCTGATTGCATCCAAAGGCCGCTTAATACTTCTTATAGAAGAATCTGGGATTGAATGCCTTGAAGATGTGTGGTGGTGGGAGAATCCAAGACTCAAATACAATCCAAGGGCAACAAAGGGAACATCATTATATAGAAGCCTTTGCACCATCCGTGATGAGTATGGCATCGAGATCCGATTCTGCGACAGGAGAAATGCCGGAAAGGAAATCATCAGAATATTGGGAGGGAATCAATGAACAGGGGATATGTAAAGATTTACAGATGCATCGAAGACGATCCCATTTGGCAAGATGATGAGCCATATAGCAAAAGGGCGGCATGGATAGATTTAATCCTCCAGGTAAACCATAAAGATAGTTCATTTATTCTTGGGATGCAGAAAATCATCGTCAAACGTGGTCAAAAATGGACATCTATCGGTAAATTATGTGAGCGGTGGCATTGGGGAAGAGAGAAGGTGAGTCGATACCTAAATCTGCTTGAAAGTGAGGGTATGATATGGCAAGAAAGGACAAATCGTGGATTGCTCATAACGCTAGTAAATTACGCAAAATTTCAAGATTTTAATGGCAACACCCGACAGCAAACCGAACAGCAAACCAGACAGCAAACCAAACAGCAGGCCAACATCAAACCGAACACCAACCCGAATAGCAAACCGAACACAAACAATAATGTTAAGAATGATATTAAGAATGAATCTAATAATGATTCAAAAATATCAAAAAAGCCTTCGGCAGATTTTTTTGTGGAGGAGTAGGAAATGAGAAACAACGGAATTATAAATGAAGTTGAATTGCGGAAGGCCATCACACAGCTCAAACCTGATGGAGAATTATTCGAGGTCAGAGTCATGGGCGGCAAAAAGATATTGAGCGGCTACTTCCGGGATGCTGATACATTGATTGAGGCTTTTGACACAGCCGATCTGCGGAACACCAATATATACATCACACTCAATCAGCTGATGGATGCATTGTATAGTCGGCAGCAGGCCAACAGGCTCATGGCGGTTAAGAATACTACATCAGACAAAGAGGTCGAGGTTTTGAATTGGCTGTTTGTGGATTTAGATCCCGATCGCCCGGCAGGCATATCAAGCACCAATGAGGAGCTGAAGCAGTCCATGGAATTAGCGCAGAAGGTGTATGTCTATCTGAAGGGCCTTGGCTTCGAGGAGCCTGTCAAAGCGTTCAGCGGCAATGGCTATCATCTGTTATACAGAATCGGCCTTGTAAATAATGAAGAAAACATAAAACTAATCAAGCGGTGCCTTAAAGCACTTGCAGCCATGTTCAGTACGGATGTGGTCAAGGTCGATACGGCAAACTTCAACCCGAGTAGGATCTGTAAGCTATACGGCACATTGGCTCAGAAAGGTTCAAGCACCAAGGAAAGACCACACAGGTTCGCCAAGATTGATGGTGATATCAAGGAGCTGAAGCAAACCAAGAAAATATACCTTGAGAAGCTCGCAGAGGAAATCGAAGAGGAAGAGGTCAAACCTGCTCAGTATAACCACTACAATCCATCAGACTTCGATATCGAGGAATGGATGAGCAAACATGGCATCAGGTACACCGCAAAGGAAGGGTCAGGATATACCAAGTATGTTCTTGATGAGTGTCCATTCGACCACAACCACAGGGCACCTGACTCGATGATTCTCAGACAGCCGAGTGGTGCAATAGGCTTCAAGTGCCTGCATGACAGTTGCCAAGGGAAGAAATGGCAAGATGTGCGGATAATGTTCGAGCCGGATGCTTATGAAAAGAGTAATGAAGCATTCGACAAAGCCATCGAGGAAGGATGGAAACGGCACAACCGAGATCGGAAGGGCAAGGAAATCAATGTCGAGAATGGTGCTATCTGGGAAACCATCGAGGATATCATCGCAAAGCCTACACCTGACAACGAGTATATCAAGACTCATATCGATATTATAGATAAGAAGATGCACGGATTGCTCAAGGGTGGCATCAGCTTATGGTCCGGCCTTCGTGCATCGGCAAAGTCAACCATCCTGTCACAAATAGCTTTGCAGGCGGTTAATGATGGGCATTCGGTCTTGGCTTATTCCGGGGAGCTGACGGATAAACGGTATGCAAGGTGGTTAATTCAACAGGCAGCAGGCAAACAGTATTGCAAAGAAATCGAAAAGAATGACTCAAAATTTTGGATTGTGCCGGATGCGATAAAAAAGGACATCGCAAAATGGATTCACAATAACCTGCATGTATACAATAACAGCTATGGCTCGAATTTTGAAAATCTAATCAGCCGAGTCAAGGAAAAGGTCGATGAGGTTCATCCTGACTTGGTTATTATGGACAACATGATGACAATCGGTAAGGCAGAAATCGACCAGAACGAGTACAGAGCGCAAACGGCAATTATGAATGGTCTACTTGACTTGGCGAAACAGTACAACGTACATGTGGCACTTGTGGCGCATCCAAGGAAGACAATCAGCTTCTTGCGGTTAGTGGATGTGGCAGGTAGTGGAAACATCAGTAATTTGGTTGACAGCGCATTTATTGTCCACAGAGTCAATCATGACTTTAAGAAGGGATATATGGATGAGTTCTGCAAGAAGGGTACCACAGAAGACGAAGTATTGCTGTTCAAGGGTACGAATGTCATCGAGATCGCCAAAGATCGAGAGGAAGGCATCCAAGATGAATTTATTCCGCTTTGGTATGAGGTCGAAAGCAGACGAATGAAAAATAGCTCCACAGAGGTTATCAAGTTTAAGTGGACAACGGAATGGGCCGAGCAAGAAGCAGAAGAAGAGTTTATGCCGGTTGATGACTTAGAGATTCCTTGGGAGTAAGAAGGGAGATACAAAATGAACAACAGAAACATCTACAACTTCATAAATCAGTTTTGGAAATTCATCAAGCACACCGAGATACCTACGCAGAATGATAACGATGCATGGGACAAGGTGGTTGATGATGCCACAGAGTTGACCAAGGAATATAACACCAGCGATCCTCTACACCGATTATTCAGGACATGGGTTATTGCTTATCTCGATTATATGTCGGTAACGAGCAAAGGATTTCCAACAGTCATGCAAGAGGCAAATAAGGTAAAGGCAGAAATATGATATATAGCGCACCCAAAACAGCTGCCGAGAAGATGGGCGGTAACACCCGGAAATATTCTCATGAGTTCTTTGAGGAGTTGGAAAGACAGGCAGCGTTGAATCCGTGGGGAGTAAAAGGAGTAGATGATGGCGAATAGACATACATTACAAGATTTATATGAGTTACAAGCTCTTCCGCTTGACCTGAAAGTGAGGCTGACTAAGCAACGGATCAGGGAATGGATAAGGTATTACGGTGTTAACGGAGTATATGTTTCCTTTTCGGGTGGCAAGGACTCAACGGTATTGCTTGACATAGTAAGAGAGGAATATCCCAAGGTTAAAGCAATGTTTGTGGACGTGCCGACACAGTACCCGGAATTAAGGGCATTTGTTAAGAAGTTTAACAACGTGGATATAGTCAGACCGAAGATGAATTTCTTTGAGGTATGCAGAAAGTACGGATTTCCCTTGATTAGTAAAGAAGTCAGTGAATGTGTACAAGGGGCAAGAAAATATTTGACAAGTTTGCGTGAAGAATGCTTGACAAATATGCTTGAAGCCGAAACCGTCTTGACAGACAGACAGACAGACAGACAGACAGACAGGATTCCGTATCGTTACAATTACGAGCGCATAACAGGAACAGGGAACTATCGGACAAAGGCGAATACCCCTAGCAATATTGAATTATGCGAAACAGCCCATAAAAACGCTCTATGGGGGGGCAACATCACATATTCAACTACGAATGCGACCGTATCTTTGGAACGATTGGACTATATAAGCAAATTGTCACCTACGAGGGGGGGCATGACAACAAATATAGAAAACTCCGAGGAATTGGCGAGTATTCTAAACGACAGGATGGTACATCGAAAGGGTGGGAACAATCAACGTTTGGCGATTATGTTAGGAATGCTCACGAAAGACAAGAAGCATCCGATAAAGGCGAATATCCCTAACTATGATAGGTCACAGTTTTCATTAGAGAAATATAAGTTCTTCCTTGATGCACCGTTTGAGATTTCAAACAAGTGTTGCAACATCATGAAGAAGAATCCTAGCCACAAGTATTTCAAAGATACCGGAAAAGTACCGATCACGGCACAGATGGCGAGTGAGAGCAGATTAAGGACACAGAAATGGTTACAGAATAGTTGCAACGGATTTAATCTGACAATCCCTACATCGAATCCAATGTCCTTTTGGACAGAGCAAGATGTACTGCTTTACATCAAGAGCCACAACTTAGAGATATGTTCTGTATACGGTGATGTGGTAACGGATGACGAGGAATGGGGTCAGATAGATATGGCTCAGTGGACAGGAAACGAGTTATTCGAGTTAGGCAACAAGCCATTGCACTGTACAGGATGCCAAAGAACTGGATGTGTATGTTGTGGGTTCGGAGCGCATATCGGTGGTGATGAAAGATTCTTGATGCTAAAGGAAACGCACCCACAGATGTACAAAATACTTGATGTTGCGGAGAACAATGGGCACACGATGCGACAGGCGATTGATTGGATAAACGAACACGGAAAGAACATAGACATAAAACTGTAAAAAGGGGGTTATTTGATGGAAGATAGGGGAAGGCCAAAGATGTATGACGTGAAAGATCATCAAGTCTGTGAACACTGCAAGTATTACTACTTAAGCACAGGATGTTGTGGCTATTACTTTGAAACCGGGGAACTTAGAACTGTGAAATTCGGAAAGAAGCGGCTGCCAAAAGGGAAATGCGACAAGTTCATCGAAGGTAAGGCAGATACTGCAGCAAGGAAGGAGGCATTTTGTCTTGGCAAACTATGATTTATCGGCATTAGTCGGAACAGAGATTATAGAACACGAAACACTCACAAAGGGGATTCAGGGCAGAAAAGTACAGAAAACCAAGTGGACGGTCATCGAGGCATATCCGCAGTTCGTTAAGGCCATGAGGATCGCTGAGAATGGAGTCGAAATCTACACCACATTTAACATTGGCACCTTGGTCACAATGGGTGCGATCCGGCTGAAGGGAGTGAGATATATTGGATAGACTACTAAGGCAGAATGAAAGGTTGCCTGCTCCTGATAAGTGCTATGAGAGGACAATATACCCATTGCAGAGGGGCGATTCGGACAAGAAATACATTACAGATACCTGTGCTTATTTCGAGCATGGCAAGTGTCAGCTTAATGGCTGCATAAAGAATTATGGGAGGGGCAGAGATGGATATCGAGAAGATAATAGCAGAGATTGAGGAGCTAATGGCATATTACCGGGATGCGAAGCTATATGGGGAGTTATTTGGAATGAAGACGGCTCTGGAGATTATTAAAAGGGTGGTGAAGACGGATGAAGTCGAAGCAGATCGAGGGGTTTAACATGCGATTACTCAAAGCCATAAATGACAAAGACATGTCTATCAGACAAGTGGGTTTATTAACCGAGATCGGAAGTAATAGCATGAATGGATATGTTAATGAAGGGCAGATGCCAAGCTGCATCAATTTGGTTAAGTTGGCGAAGCTGCTTGAAGTAAGTACGGACTATCTGCTTGGGTTAGAAGGAGAGTGAGATATGACCAATGAGAGGGCTAGAACAGAATTAGAGCAATTATACATGAGTCTGTCCGAGGAAAAGAAGAAAGCACTGGATGTAGCTTTTAAGGCAATGGAACAGGCAGATAATATACCAGTGATGTATTATCCGCAAGTAGATGGAATTACACCGACAGTGGTGGCACAGGCAGATGGGGAATATATCAGTAAGTCGGATATGATTGATTGGCTTAAGGATATTAGAAGCAGAATCAAGCCACAAGGTTTTCATACGGCAAGCGAGTTTGAAATCGCAGAAAACCAAATATGGAATCTCATACAGATGTTACAGATGGGTGCGTTTCCGACCGTGGCTATACCGTCAGTAGATATGTTTAGTGATTTAAAAGCTGAAATAAGTATGTATGAGAATAGCGAACAATCTATTGATGAAATGATACAAGGTATTAAAAGCATAATATCAATTTATGAGAGGTAAGAGCATGGATAGACTAATAAGCGAACAGAAAGTGCTTAAAACAATAGACAACTTAAAGGCAAATTTTACTTGCTATGATTTTGTCACTCTTGATGAAGTGGCTTCTCATGTTAAGGCTATACCGTCAGCAGAGCCAAAGACAGGGCATTGGGAATGGGTACAGTATGACTATAATCCCAAAATTGGAAATTGGCATTGTACAGAGTGCAGATGTGTTGTCGTTGAATGTGTTGATAAGAATGAAAAAGGCGGTATTCCATTATATAAATACTGTCCACAATGCGGAGCAAAGATGATTGAGCCACAGGAAAGGAGTGAATGAATGAGAATAGAACACGGTTTTGATTATGATGCGTATTGGCATGAAATATCTGATGAATTTTGCGCACATGATTCCGAATATCAAGCGAATACTCTTAATGCTATTGGAACACAGTTTAAAGTATGGGAGCAAGACAAAACGAAAACGGCAACACATATACAACTTTTAGAGATAGCAGAACAGTTAAATGATAAGGGTAAATGGTTTATTCAAACCTTGTGTGATTATATGAAAGGAGCGAATGAATGACCAAGCACGAAGTAGATGTTATAGGCGGTCTGAATATGACAGACCAAATAAGCAATGAAGCATATAAACAGATAATGATTGCCGCACAGGATGAAAACGAGGTTGGTGATGTGCTTGACAAGATAAGAGCAGAGATAGAAGCCCTCGATGAGGGTATATCAAACTACCACAATGATAGACCGTGGATATTTAAGGATGAAGCACTTGATATTATTGACAAGTACAGAAACGAGGTGGGTTCATGAAAGATTGCTATGACTGCGAGTTCGCAGAGTTCGATACAGAAACATATTACGGAGGTGGCAAGCAGAAGATCGTGACAGGATGCAAGAACGATGACTTCTGTTCCGAACAGGTATCGGTTGGTGATTTTATCAAGTGTAAAGACCGGGCAGACCTGATAAATACCATGCACGATCTTATCATGGAAGGTATCGAAACAGATTTCCGTTATACGCACAATGGCGAAAACGGATTATGGCTGGAGGTGATAAAAGTTGACAATTAAGATAATCGGTCTGTCGGTTCTGGTCATCTTCATGTTCACGATCGGATACATCTGCGGTCGCATTGAGAGGAGGTATGGCGATGACAATGACTATTGGGGATATTGAGAAAATCAAAGAGGAGATGTGCGATTCATGGTGCCGTGTGCCGTATGAGGCCGAAGACGAAGCCGAAGCAGCTGAATTGTGCAAGTTGTGTCCGCTTAACAAATTGGAGGTGACCATCAATGACTGACGAGTTATATGACCTTTACAAACGTGATCCTGACTTTAAGGAATATGTGGATAAATGGGCAAAAAATCATGACCTGAGTATTTATGAGGTATTTAGGTTCAAGACATTACAAGAGTATGCGAAATGGCTAAAGGAGAATAAAAATGGGGAAGTATAGAACACTATCTGAGAATAATAAATACTATTTACCGAAGCACACTTATTTGACCTGCATTCATTATGCTTTACAGTACCGGGATTGGAAGGCAAGACTTGATTCAGATCGTGATAGCCGTGGGGCCATTCGCTATGATAAGGATCAGGTTCAGACCACCCATGACTATGACAGTACATCAGAGATTGCAATTAAGATGATTGAGATCGAAACCAAATGTAAGATGATTGACGATACAATTGCCATTGCCTGCGATGCTTCAAACCTTGACCATTGGGTTCGCCTTGGTGTTTGCTATGGTTTTACAGTCTATCAGCTTATTGATGATGGTATGCCATGCGGTAAGAACATGTACTACGATATTCGCAGAAGGTTTTACTACGAACTATCAAAAAAAATATAAATGGGGTAATCAGGGGACAACAGTTTGGTTTACAATGATATTAGTTAAATAGAACTTGTTTAGTTCACTCCCCTTTAAGGCGCACTCATCATAATGGTGGGCGCGTTTTTCATTGGAAATATATGAGTCTACGATATGAAGCACCAGAACAGCAGAAAGCATTTTACAAGTCAAAGGCATGGCAACGATGCCGATCGGAATACATCAGCAAGGTTGGTGGATTATGTGAACGGTGCTATGCCAAGGGCATTGTTCGACCGGGATACATTGTACATCATAAGGAGTATATCTCACTGGATAATATCAATGATCCGAGTATCCTGTTGAATCATGATAACTTAGAATATTTATGTTTTGATTGTCACCAACGTGAACACTTCCCAAAACAGAGAAGATTCACGGTTGATGATTTTGGCAACGTAACAACAAAAGCTGAATGAATGTCAGGGTATGCTCCTGAACAGCTCCAACATTTAAGGAATGGCGAAAGGCTGTTCCTTTTTTATTGGAGGACAATATGAAAAACAATTATGAAGTATGTGGAGAAGTAACAAAAGTATTTGATTCAAAAGGCAAAGAGTTTTTGATTGATACAAGCATGATTGAATATGTTGGACAATTAAAATGGTTTGTCGATAAGAACAAGAATCGAGTGATATCAACAACATCACATATTTCTTTACATCGGTATTTGTTAGGGAATGAATACGAAAGCATTGACCACATAAACCGAAATCGATTAGATAATCGTTTGTGTAATCTTCGTGCTTGTACTGTTTTACAGAATAATATGAATCGTGGAACAAGCAAGAACAATAAGAGTGGTTATAAAGGCGTGGCATTCGATAAGAGCAAAGGAAAGTATAAAGCATCCATTGGATTGAATAATAAAAAGATACACATTGGATATTATGACACTGCTGAACAGGCTTTCAATGCGTACAAAATAAAAGCAATCGAATTGTTCGGTGTATATGCCCCCTATCAAGTGTGAAACAGAACTGCCGTGGGCAT
>Ga0326514_10001174_pt1 | contig 17122 bp, 29 predicted proteins | sample 3_2548_0518_D_FD_203653 | JGI IMG/M metagenome (GOLD analysis project Ga0326514, IMG submission 203653) | Bovine rumen microbial communities from UC Davis, California, United States - 3_2548_0518 | ecosystem: Host-associated > Mammals > Digestive system > Stomach > Rumen | place: USA... | reverse complement strand
TACGGCAACGACCCTCGTTGCGGAAAGAAGGGATACATTCCTCTCTCTGACGAGGATCTTGAATGGCACTACAAGCTGGCAAGCAAATAGAGTTGACAGCATAGAATCATTCCAAACACGCCGGGGCTGACCTCGGCGTTTATTGTTTAGGCGAAAAATCGGAGGTTTTTATGAAAAAACTGGCTCTTCTCCTTATGACCCTCGCAGTGTTCGCATGCGCGTACACGCAAGGGAACACCTTCACCAAGAAGGACATCAAGATCTACATGCGCTCAGGCGACTGGAACACCGGCGACCACATGACCACATATCCGGTCATCGTGAACGGCGAGGTCATGTGTACCTACGAAGGAAGCATCAAGACCGGCATGAACCAAGACGGCTCTTGCCCAGAGGTCAACGTGTACCACCTCGTCAGGATCGCTCGTAACAAGAAGAACCTCGACTGCTTCTATGACTACACCATAGGCGGTGACTTCATGTTCGTGGTGCTGAACCAGATGAACTGCCCAGATATCGTTGCCGCCTACAACGGAATGAACTTCTTCCAGGAAGTCTACTTCGATACACTTGACAGTCACACGTTTTATTACGATAAGTTACTGAAGCAGACCTTCGAGGGCGACTTCGACGTATTCCCCAAGGTGAAGGAGCAGATCCGCTACAGACGAGTACACATGCGCAAGAACAAGGCCAACCAAGTGATTACGTTCGGAGAGGACTAGTCCTCGGTAGGCCGGGGCTGTCTCCTTCGATTATTTCTTGGGCGAAAAGTACTTGACAGACGATATACGATTAGTTATATTTAAGTCAACAACACGAGGTATCCATCATGCGTATCAACACTTTGCAGAAGTTTCTCAATGCTCCGCTGAGCCTTTCTCACAGAGTGGCCTTCCACAACATTGATGTCCGCAACCCGGTCATCAAGGACGGCTCCATTTTCAACAAGAAGTCCGACCTTATGGGCAATGTCTCCGAAGACTTCGGCGACAGCGTTGTCAAGGCTATCTCCAGCTTTGGCGTGAATGGCGTTACCGTGGATAGCATCGAATGCGGTCCCGTCATCACTCGCGTCAATCTCAAGTTGCCCCGTGGCATCCGTATCAAGTCCGTCAGCGACCTCGCTAACGACTTGGCCATGCAGCTCCGCGTGGCAAGCGTGTCCTTTACCCAGAATCCGCAGAATGGCGTCCTTTCCCTTGATGTCCCTGCCGCAGAAAGAAAGGTAGTGCTCCCTGGCAACATCGCAGACGTGGATGTTTCCAAGATGGCCCTTCCGCTCGATCTCGGCGTGACCGTCACTGGCATTGCACGTTCCATCGACCTCGCCAAGACTCCGCACTTGCTCATTGCTGGCCAGACTGGCTCTGGCAAGTCCGTCTGCATCAACTCCATCATCATGTCCCTTCTCCGCCATGTCTCCATGAACGATTTCGACATGATGCTGATTGACCCCAAGGGCGTAGAACTCGGCATGTACGCCACCTTGCCGAACGTGATCAACAAGAAGGTGCTCGTCTCTTCCGAAGAGAGCATGGTTGGTCTCCGTTGGCTCGTTGACGAAATGGAACGTCGCTACGCACATCTCTCCAAGTCCGGCCACCGCAACATCGGTGCATACAACGAATGGGTTAAGACTCAGTCCGTAGGTCCCGACTGCGCGGAACAGATGCGCTACATCGTCTGCGTGGTTGACGAATTTGCCGACTTGATGATGACCAGTGGCCCTGAACTCACCCAGCTCGTCCAGCTCCTCGCACAGAAGAGCCGTGCAGTGGGTATCCACATCATTCTCGCCACCCAGAGACCGTCTGTGAAGGTCGTTACGGGCGACTTGAAGGCCAACTTGCCGACTCGCATCGCTTTCAAGGTCAGCTCTGCTACCGACTCTTCCACGATCCTCGGTCATGGCGGTGCTGAACACTTGCTCGGCATGGGCGACATGATTCTCCATACGGATGCTGGCGAGGAACGCTTGCATGGCGTGTACTTCGACGATGCTACCATCAACAGCATGTTCTACGCCACCAAGTTCGCCATTGCCGACCTCGTTGACAGAACCGTTGACTACTCTACTGGTGCTGAATCCTACGCGGATTCCGTTCCTGGCTGGCTCATGGAAACGATTCGTCGTTGCGACACTCGTCAGCTCTCGGCAAATACTCCGTCTTGGGTAGCCCAGCTTGTCCGCTTCCACAAGGCCGTGTGGACTACTGGCGAGACCGTCAGCGGCGTGGTGACCAGCTCCGACAAGACTCTCGGTGTCTTCGTCCAGCTCATGCTCTACGTGATGCAAGACGTGGAAAAAGTCCGCAAGGAAATCGAACCGAAGATCAACAACGCGGATCCGAGGTGCATCAACGTGCGTGACTTGTCTTTCTCCGCATCCAACGGCATGAAGTACTTGGTTCGCATGCCGATGAGAGCGTTGAACGGATATGCCGTGTATCAGCGCGATTTCGACCTCTCCGCAATCGTGAACAGACTGTTCCGTTTCGACCTTCCCATCTGTGCATAGGAGCCCTATAAATGAACGAAATCAAGATTAAATCCGATTCCATGGCGTATTCCATTAAGTCCTTGCAGGACGAGATGGAACGCCTTATCCACTACGGCGAATTGGTGGCATCCGTTCCAGAAATCAATGAGATGAAACCGGACGTGTTCCTAGACCACACCAACGGCGACAACGTCTGGGGCGGTGGCTGGACAGTTGTCTTCCAGTTCGATAACTGCTACGCACGTATCTACGATTCGTGCCGTATCAGGTTCGTCCACTTCGACGATCCGTATATGAGCGGACGCAAGGAAGAACTCGTTCCGTACCACAGCGACGAAGAGCTCGTAGAAGAGTTCAAGAAGCATGCGGACTTTCTCCGGTAGGTAGCCATGCGTGAAAATACCAAGATAGTGCTCTACATCGTATTGCTTACGCTTGTCGTGCTTGATTTGATCAATACGTCATTCATACGTTATGCACAGCACAAGTTTGATTTGGGTAATACGTTCCATCTTCGCGACGACGTTCGCGAGTTGTATTACTTAAACAAGTCCATGCAATTAGAGCTGGAATCGCTGAAGGTCTATATTAAGGAGCTGAAGGATTCCAGTCAATGTAGTCAATGACGAGAACATGGACTTCGTGGGACTATTCGTCACCCAGCTTCCATTCATACTGTCCATTGCTAGTTTGGACGTAGCGAACACGTCCATACAAGTGATAATAAACGGCGGTCTTCGGCCATTCTACATCCCAACGAGGTGAAACCACATTAAGCCAGCTAATTTCTTCTTCGCTGGGCTTTTTGGACTTATTGTCGTCGTGAGCAATAACACGATGAATCTGTACATCCTCAGACAAATCAGCCGTTGATTTCATCAGCTCTTTAAGCGCATCATCTATGTTGTCACTCTTGGAAACAAAGGATGATGCCAAAAGAAACGGGCACCGATTGCAATGCATGCTGTAAAATAATTTCATAAGTCTACTCTCTTTATTATTGATGAAAACCGCCGGTTTCTTTTAGGTGCGCGATCAGCTTTTCGACCTTTTCCTTGCACTCGTCAACCAGGCTTGCCCCGTAGCAGATACAGCCGTAGCATGCGTCGCTCATTCCGTTGGGGTTGCACATTCCACCGTCCGGATGCGGAACGAACTCAGAGGCCCTTTTATTGGCCATACTGCGTTCGTACTCAGCCTTTTCCTCGTCTGTCAACCATGAGTCATAGGGATCGATTCTTGTCCAGTCCATGATAATACTCAATTTTATTTTTAATTTTTGAAACAATGCACGTGTAGGTGCTCGAACGGAGTTCCTATGCTCTCGTGGCGCACGTAGAACCTTGACTCGTCAAGGCTGTCGTGGACGCACTGTATGACCTTGGAACGGTTCTTCCAAGACAAGTTCTTGATACGGATATCCAGAGCTGCGTTCTTGTAGTGATACGAGTTCCTACGGTGGTGTCTGGAGTCGTTCGCGCTAGTCACCAAGGGCTTGTACTTGAATTCCTGGAGAACGTCCCTGAAGCAGTGTGCGACCTTCACGGCGGCGGTATCCATGGCCGGTATGAGGCTGTCTGCCTTGACGTTCGGCTTCATGTCGTACATGCCGACAAAGCGGTCGTGCATCGATACCGGCGTATATTCGTGAGGGACTAGGAACACAGGCGCATCGAAATCTGCATCCTCTTGGAGATAGTCCGGAAGCTTGCCGAGTACGACCAGTATGACCACGATTCCTATTGTAACGAGTAAGTACCGTTCAGTCTTCTTGATTAAGTGGCTACCAATCGTGGCGACAAAGACTAATACGAACAGGAACAGAATAAAAAGTGATTGTATTACTTCAACCATTTACGATCCTATCGAATAGTTCCTTCAAGGGAAGCTGTTCCTTGACGGCTTCGCCGTCAACGTAGCGAGTGCTAACCACTTCAGGAAATACCGGCGTGAACTGTTTTCCTACGTCAGCTATCTTGGTAGCTTCGTGTTCCTTCCAGCAATCCTCGCAAAGTGGCAGAATGTAGCCGGTAGTCATCATTACCGGATGCTTACCGCATTCGCAACAGAAGGCGGACGCGACTTCCTCATACAAGGTTGTTATTCTGTCAAGGTGGGGCGAATCCTTTATCGTGTGCCAGTACCAGCGTAGGCTTCCGTACTTCTCTTTGACGTCGATTACGCTCAGCTCTAATCGGTCAGTATAATCTATACCGTCTTCTATGGCGGCATTCTTGAAGTCTTCCAGCATCTGCATGGCGAACGCCTTGCGCCATCCGCGTGGCATTCCGTCGATAAACGTATAGTCGTCGACCGGATCGCCGTTGGCCTCGTATGCCCTGATGAACGGATATTTCTTCAGAAGTTCTGTGTTTTCTGTGCTCATGTCGAAAATATAGTAATTCTCGTCACACGTTTCAAATAATTTGCTATATTTAGCGACATGAAGAAGAGAGCAAGACCTCGTCGCGTGCAGTCCACGCCGGAAGATAGAATCAAGTGTTTCGAGAAGCTGTGCAAGGCCATCTCGGATCGTGCCGTGAAGCGCATTACGTTGTATGCCTTCCAGCTGTTCAACAGTTGCTGGCACCTTGACGAATACAGGGATATCCGAGAGATCTTGCTGAAGCACGACTGGCCGAACTTACGTGAATGGCGCACGACCGTCAAGCAACGCGACGATGACTTCGTCGTCGATTCCTACATATTTATAATAGCCCAGACGCTTAATCGACTGGGCTATGAAATTTAACGACGATTCGGGTTTGGATGCCCCGGCTTGACATTTGGAACCCCTAGACGGTGAGCCTTCTGGGACACCGCCGAGACGCTGATGTTGAACAGCTTGCCGATCTCGGTATAGGTCAATCCGTCAGCAATGTACTTCAACAGACGTTTTTCCTTGATGGTAGACCAAGTGTCTTGCCTAGACGTGTCGAATCCGGCCTTGTGCAAGGCTCTCTGGAACGTTTTGGGTGCAACGTGGTACTCAACAGCAAGACCACGCAAAGTACCCTCGCCGTTGCGATATTTGTCCACCATTTCAGCAAGGACTTCCGGAGTGGCATGAAGCTTTGTTGATTCGCCGCTGTAACCTAGAATCTTACGGATTACACCGATGTCAATGCGTTGGATTTCCGGGTATGCTGCCAAAGCCTCCTTGGCTTGTTTAGCAGTGCCACGGAACAGCGGTAGAATGGAAATGAATTGTTCTTCAGTCATAAAGCCCGATAATCTACAAGTTGTCGTCCATCCAGTTGCCGATATGGCGGAGGATTGGCGCAATGAGAGGAATCCAGACCGGAAGTGAGACGAGAGATATGGCCAATACCACATTCCTCTCCGAACATACATGGCTGGAGATGGTGTAGGCAGTCATAGGGCCAATCAGTACGAGCACAGTCATGATGACGATGAGAATGAGTCCAGTGATTCCTTTACCGCACCTCTTGTACTCGTCAATCACCTTTCCAAAGACACTCGGTTTGCGAGGCTTCACTGGCGTTCCCGGTATGCGTGGCAGAGGTACTGGCATGATTAGTCCTCATATTCGCCGACAACGTAAAACTCTCTATCTGTTCTTTCAGAACGGATGAAGATGCGGTAGATGAGCATGACGGCAATTGCGAGGGCCGACGTGCCGAACACGAGCTTCTTAAACATGGGATCTAGCTTCTTTTTCATTGTTTACCTATGAGGTGACGGATACAGTTTTCGTTCTTCATCGAGCAGCATCCTTCGAACTGTTCGACAACAGAAAACCCTAGTTTCTTATAGAAGTCAACGCTTTCATCAAGTGACGACAAGGTAACATAGTCGTTATCGGACATGACATATTCCATCAGCCTAGTTCCGATCCCATTGCCTCGGTAGTCATATCCAACCGACAAGGTCTCGACTACGCACTGCCTTGGGGCTTCCATGAAGATGATGATTCCGGCCATGGTATCGCCGTCCAGCGCGACAATACAGCGGTGGTCGGAATAGTCATTCTTGCCGAGCATCTCGGAAAGAATTTCCATTCCGTCCGCCACCGTATACGGGAAGCTGTCTAGTCCGACCCATACGCCTTCGACGTACTCAATCTTGTCAATCGTCGTCTTCATCGTCTGGCCTTGGTTCGGTCTGTTGGGAATAGTTTTCGTCGTAATGTCCGACCAATACTTGGAGAATTCCGATTATTCCGTTACCCACTATCATGACGAGCACGATAATGAATAAGCCGAGACCGCATGCGAATACCGGATGTTCTATCAGTAGCTTAAAGAATTCCATAATCATACTTGCGCCTTCGCTATTACCTTGCCACGACCGTCCTTGATGTACCAAGAGTCGCCTTCCTTGTCGAACGTGCAGTTCAACGCACAGCACATTCCGATAAGGTAGCCACGATGAAAGGCCAAGTCCGGGTTCGGAAAGGAGAACGAGTCCCCCTTGGCCTTGTCGTTGCGGACTTCGATTACGAAGTCGTCCAGATGACTCTGCAATACTTCCTTGAATTCGGTGCGCATATTACACGTCCAAGTACTGCATGTAGAGCGCGTCGTTGTTTCTGGTCAGCATTTCGAACTTGAGGTCGCTGACAGTCGCGAATTTGTCGGCGGTAAGGACGTACTCTTCCTTGTCGTTGACCTTCATGCGACGGCTAGTGAGGGAAATGTTCTTCAGCTTGTTGGCCGGAACGACGATGGATCCGTTCTTCTGCATTTCCATCTTGTCACCGAAGAATACCACTTCGACAGTCGTGCCTGGGTAACCGGAACGGCTCATCAACTTGTCCTCGTGTCCGGTCATGTCCGGATTGATGCAGTACAAGGTTTCGCTCCAGTAACCGCCAGTGCGGAACTCGTCGATGGAATAGTGGTTCACCGTACGTTCGTATACGTATCCGTTAATCTTAATCACCAGCTTGAATCCTGTCGAGCCTTCGCGGTCGAGGTTCAGGTCGTGCAGAGCTTCTTCCACGCGGATGCCGGCGTTGAGTTCGTCGGCGATGGCGGCGATGCCGTCATAGTTGATGGAGTAGGACTGCATGATGGACACGGCGAACTTGATGGTCTTCTTGGATACTGACTTCTTGAGCTCATGTGTCAAGTACTCTTCCATTTCGGCGGCGGACAGACGCTTGAACTCGAAGTGGTAGTAGAAACGACCCGGACGGTTCAGCAAGAACTTGTTGAGGTTGTCTGTATCGTTCACCGTCGCGATGAACATGCGCTTTTCTGACGAGCCCATGCCGTCGAGCATGGAAAGGAACTTGAACTGGGTTCCACCAGTGCTGTCGTTGGATTCGGAATCGTCGTCATTAGAGTCGTTGCGCGATACGGAGAAGTTCTTCTCGAACTCGTCCATCACGATAACCAGTGGCTGGGTAATCTTGTTGATGAGAGTGATCGCATTGTCGAGGTCGACGGCATTGGTAAGGTTGATGACAGCCATGCCACGGCCGATGGCTTCCTTGATTGCCATACGAGCGAACAATGTCTTGCCCATACCGCGCTCACCGGACAGAAGGATGCCGGTATTCAGCGGACGGCGGTCGAAGGCACGGAAAGCCTTCTCAAGATTGACTGGGTTCTTGCCGTACACCTTCTTGGGTACGGAGATGTCCATGTTTTCACGGAGGAACAACTGCGTACCGGCGAACGGAACGTCGCGGATTTCGTACACAGCTGGAGGAAGAACGGATACTACGTTCTTGAGGCTTCCTACTGGAGCGTAGGAGTTGCCATTGATTACATAATTTAACTTGTTTTTATCCATGTCCCAAATATAGCAAAACCGACCAGCTGTTGGCTAGTCGGTTTGAAAAAAGTGGAGTTTTTCTTAATCAATACCGAAGTTCTCTTCCATGTATTGCTTGAAGTCGTTTACTACATAGTCAACCGCGTCATATATACTAGAACCGTTGAACAGTGCATCGTCGACAAACATACCGTCTATATATACCCTAACACGGTAGTCCGACATGGTTTCAGTTTGCCTGTCAAAGTCATTGCTCTCGAATCTGACGCAGTAGCCACGTTCAAACTTGTAGTCCGGGTCTTCATATCCGGAAGGAACGTATGTTATCTTTATCCATGCGCCGGAGTTTAGTACACGAATGCATCTGCCAGGAAACATTTCATACACCTTCGCTTTCACGTGGTCGGTAATGAAATGAGCTATATTTGCCGCCTGACTCGACATCCGATCCACGATATTTACTGGTTTTTCTTCGGTTACTCCATAAAACTCGCCCAGCTTATCGGACTTATTCGACAAGTACCCACGAACTTTACTGCGGGGTATTTCAGCCAAGCGTCCTTCAGTCGGTCTAGGAACCGGATACAGAGTCCGCTTCGCGTTGTCATAGAAGCTATCGGCGTCCTGACGGTTGTAGTCGGTAGGATAGATTCGGCCTTCATTCAACGGCTGTGTGGCCTCGAAAATCTGACGGACAGCATCGCATACGTCATGCTGTCCGGTAATGGATTCGAGTTGAGCCAACTTGTCTAGGAATACTTGTTCAAACATAAACTGCACCAGTTATTTCTGTATGCAGTTTATATAATTCTACTCGGCCTTCACATCCATGATGCCGAGCGACTTAGCCTCGGCGACGGTTATCTGGTCGCCGTCGTGGTATTCCTTGCCGGTTACCTCGTTCGGTACGCCAGCCTTCAGCGAAGGAGGCGGGACCGGAGCACCAGGATGGAACGTGTACATCACTTCGTTATCTCCGTCATCTTCCTTGCCGATAATCAAGACGGTGAAGTCGACGTCGGTGCGTTGTTGCGTCGCCGTGCATGCTGAAAGGAATCCAGTGTTCTTCGGATCGCGCAAAGTGAGTACGGCTTCGTCCGGAAGAGAGTCCACAGACACCATTCCCAAGTGGCCCGGAATGTCGTATGTCTTCACGGCGTAGCAACCTGGAATGAGTGCGCCGTTGTCCTCGAACGGAACGTAGCTCGCTGTGAGCAGCGCGTTCTCCAGAGCGTCCACGGAACGGAAGTCCGTAGTGCTTCCCAAGCCGTCGGCCAGACGTTGCTTTATGCAAGACTCGAAGTAGCCCGGCAGTGTCTTCTTGGTGTACTGGATGATGGAACGAACCTTCGCGGACAGGTCGTAGTCGCCAAGTTCTGTTCCTTCGAAGCATGCGTTGTAGATGTCCTTGACAGCCTTGTTGAATACGTCACTCATTGTGTTTCTCCTATTTTCTGACGTTCATTTCCATGACAGTGAAAGCGATGAAGTAAAGGATCGCTAGTACGATGTATAACGATGTTCCGTTAAACGTGTTGGCGAGCAACGGGCCGAAGATTCCGCCAATGCTCCAGCCGGTCAACGTCATGGAATGTATGCGGGATGCGTTCTGCATTCCGAACCGCTTGGCGAGCAAGCTGGGCAGTACGCTGAAGTTACCGCCATACGCCGCCTCGCACAGCAGTATGCCGACGATGCTCATGATAGGGTTTCCGGTCACGCAGAACAGCGCACCGAGGATACCGAACGAACATACGAAATGGTATGAAGCCTTGCGTCCTATCTTGTCGGATAGGCTGGAGAATCCGAGCCTACCGCCGGCGTTGGACAGCGCAGTGCCAGACAGAATCATGGCGACGGACGCTATGCCCAGCGACAGAAGGATCGACTTCTCTTGTGAAATGATAGCAAGTCCGCACGATATGTTCGTCATGAACATGAACCATATTGCCCACCATTCCTTGCGCTTGAGCACCTCGGCATAGCTGAAGTTGCTCGCATTGCCATACTCCGACATGTTCGGATACTTCCTCAGCAACGCAGAAGAAGTGGCCATCACGGCGGCGTAGATAGCTCCCATGACATAGAACATGGTGGACAGCGAAACCGTCTGCAACAGCCACTCTATGACAGGGGAAGCGATGAACTTGGCCAGACCGAAACCAGTGATGGCGAGACCAGACGCGAGCCCCTTGTGATCCTTGAAGAAGGCCATCAGCGTCTTCACCGGAGTGACGTAACCGATGCCGGTACCGGCTCCGATTACGGCTGTCGCCACATAGAACAGCGGTACGCAGACCGTGCTGACCGATAGGCCGAGCAGCAAGAATCCGGTGATGAAGATGATGGTGGACAGTATCGCGCCAGTCTGCGGATTCTTCTCGATCACCTTGCCGAAGATAGCGGCGAACATGCCGAGGAAGAATATGATGAGGGTGAACCCGATGTCAGTCTGGAACCTTGTGAGGCCGAACGTCTCCATGAGGTTCTGGGCGAACTGAGACCAGCAGTATACCGAGCCTATGCACGTTGTCAGCGCGACGCCCGGTATTGCACAATTTAGCCATTTATTCGGCATTGTAACCTTTTGGACTGTGCCAGCAGTTTATTAGAACAAGGCGGGTTCGCCAGCCCATAACGGCAGATCCGACCATCGGACTACACGTTCTGCATCCAGAGAACTGTTGTGTTCCTTTACCAGCTCAATCAAGTTTTCGTCAGCCATCTTCACCCTGGATGTAGCACCCGTCATGGATATAGAGTAGCTGTACTTTTTTCGGAAGAAGCCCGACTTGCTCACCTTGGCGACGATAGCGATACGATAATGACTGGCCAACTTCTCGATAATTTCGTCAAGAAGCTCCTCGTCGGATTGCGGTAACGAGACAGTTCGTTTAACTGTAGTAGTCTTTGTCTTTGCCATAGAAACTCCTAGAAACCAGACGCGGCTGTTGGTGGACATATAGATGCAAGCTCGGCGTTGTAGCATTCCGCGCTGTACCGCATAGCCTTGATGGCCTTTTCCACATTTTCCTTTTCGCCACTGAACCTGATGTTGTACTCGGTACTGTATGTCTTGAAGAAGATACCGCCGGATTGGTAAGTTTCGGTGTCAATGCTGACATTGAGGCCGTATCTGTCGGCAACCTCGTTCGCTACACGCTTGACTCCACGTGTACGGCTGTCTGCCGTGATGCAACAACTTTCGCTATATCGTTCTGCCATGAGAATCTCCAATAATTGGCGTACTCAATAAATTACACCAAAACAAGAACTACTCCTCGACGCATTCAAGGCCGACCGGATACGGATAGCCGTCCAGGTTGTGCGCCGACGGGTTTCCTTGACTGACATGGTTGATGAACGTGGTGCTGTTATTCACGACGCACTTCATCTTATTCTTCGGCACTTGGACTTCGACACAGGTAGCACCGTCGATGTGACTCTTTCCGAAAGCCGAAACAATCTGGGCCTTCGCCGCCTCACACTGCTGTGACGTGGTGAACTTCAAGTCGGCATTGACACTTCCGTGGTACGTGCCGAATACTAAAACGAACAGTACTTTAATCATCGGACTTCTCCTTCAGTTGGTCTTCCAGTTCCTTAGCCCTAGCCTCGACCGCCTTCAGCCTTTCGATTTCGGACTGCATTTCGCGGTATGTAGCCAACGGGATTTCAATCATGGCCGGATGGCCGTGGACAGGGTATTTGGGCATATGAGTCATAAATCTCCTTAGAAAAAGAGGCCAGTGGAGAATCCACCAGCCCCTTCTCCATCAACCAACCAACAGGATTAAGGTTCTAACTTGATTTGCTTGTAGCGGTCGCTAGACAGCTTCTCGATGAGCACGTCGTACGGATCCTTGAGATTCGAGAACGCCATGTCGAGGGTGTTCTGGGAAACACCGCTGAGAAGCACGAGACCGTTGTCGTTCTGCTTGACCGGAACCGCGCCACTACGGCTTGCGAGGTTCCAGAAGATCAAGCGAGGCAACTTGTAGCCGTAATGGGCGAACTTCTGCGCGATAACGCCGAACAAGGTCGGGTCGGTCGGGTTGCGGTGGCCCATTTCTGCGCTGTTGAACTCGCAGTCGGTGAAGATGATGAGGGCCGGAAGCTTCGCGCTCGGATCGACCTTCATGTCCACCAGCGTACGCAAGTAACGTGCGAACAGAGCTTCGATGTTCGTGGAGTAACCGACATTGGCACGGAAGAGCGCACCGATGTTCTGAGCGAGCGTCGGCTTGTCCACGCTAACCAATTCCGGATTGTCGGCGAACGTCATAACCTTGTTCTTGAACGCTTCGCACTTGTTGTGGTTGGCGCAGTAGATAGCAAGGGCCATGGCGTTGTCGCTGACGTAGGTCGAGCGACCGCAAGATGTCCACATGGAACCGGACATGTCGCACACCGGCAACAGGTCGACGTCGGCATCCTTCATCAAGTCGGGGAAGTTCTGCCAGACGGCTTCGATAGTAAGGTCTACCTTCGGTTCGCTACGGCTGTTGTACTTGAGGCGGTACTGGGAAACAGCTTCGCCCACGTTCACGGTAGCCACGTTCATCTTCACTTCGCCGTTGATTGCCTTGGCGATGAAGTTGGAGTAACGCTTCAGGTCGTGACGCTTGAAGGCTTCACGGTAGCGGAAACCGGCCTTGGACGGAATCTTGGAGTAGTCAACTGCACCCCATTCGTTCTTGCAGAGCTTGGTTTCCAGCACGTCGCTGGCCTTGCGGAGCTTTGAACAGATCTTGCGGTACGTACGGTGAGAATCGAACAGCGTGGTCGAAATCATCAGTGCGTACTTACGGGTCTTCTTCGCAGAGGCGTTGATTGACGGGAGCCACTTGCCGATAAGGGACACACCCTTGCCGTCCTTGATTGCTTCGAGGTCGGCGTGAATCTGTTCCTTGATTACGTCCATTGCGAAGCCACGGGTCTCGTCTTCGTCGAGAAGGCAGAGCAGAGAGTCGAAACGGTTGTACTCGGCGACATACTTAATGAGGTGCGGGTACCTTGCGATAATCATCGGCAAGACGGAACGGAATATGTGACGTTCACCCATACCCTGGCGGATGTCGCCGGCAAAGAATGCCCAGCGGATCGCGTTGAGCGGATCTTCCGCATAGGCTTCACAGAACTCACGAGCGATTACGGAGCTGTCCTTGTTGCGGGAAGATGCGGTCTGGAAGTGCATGTCAAGCAACTTGTGACCGGTGGACGCATGCATCAATGCGCCATTTTCAGAAAGCTTGTACTTCATCATAATTGTACCACTTTGCTAAGTTGTTTTAATCAGTTGGAGAAAATATAGCAAAGTGTATTACTCTTGTCAAAGGTTATCCTGGATTATTTCCTCGGAAATCTTCTCAAGTTCGTTAGCGGCGTTCTCCGTCTTCAGCTTCTCGTCGGTAACGACCTCGGTATCGAAACGATCCAAGTTGAGCATCATGCGTTTCAGTTCTTCGGCAGGGAAGACGGAAAGCATTGACGGTTGCTCGTTGTTATTGTCAGTAGTCATAGTAATATCAGTTTATCAAGCACTGATTACGATGTGCTCGTCGTTGGTATGGTCGATCTGGGCCTCTACCAAGAGGGTATCACGCGGTACGTACTTGATGTTTCTGGCGTTCTTGCCGTATAAGTCGAGAAGGTATAGCAGTTCTTCCCTCCTACCTTCGAGGAACAGAACGAACTTTATGTGGTCGTACTTGGCCTTGTATCTTTCGTGATACTTGTGGCGGATTCCGTTGTCGCCCTTGCCCAGAGCGACCACGTCGATTCCGCTGTAGAAGCATTCCAGACCGATGAATCCGTCCTCGCCTCCCCACGTTCCGAGGAAGTCGCTTGAGAACGTCTCGTTCCTTCCGTACAAAGTGTTGTTAAGTTCGCGCAACGCATCGACCGCCTTGCGGTTCATTCCGAAGTTGCATGTCCACACGACTCCGGAGTCGACGAACCACGCCTCGTTCTCGACAACGCTCGGCTCGTCGTTAAATATCTTGATGAAGGAGAAGTCCTTGCACCGCTGGTCTTCCCACTGGTGCAGAGATTCCTTGCGCTGTCCAACCGTGACGACCGGACGGTCGCTGTCCAGCAGCTCCGCATGCGCTTTGATAAGTTCATTTTCTGGTATGCAGTCGCCGTCAATGAACACGACGGCGTCTATTTCCGGATGGGCGTCCATGTAGCGGATTGCCTCGTTACGGACATGTCCCGTGAGGAACCAGTCCTCGCCGAAATTCATCTGCGGACGGCCAACGTATTCCGGCCTCTTGGAAACTGGGCACAATTCCACCAAGGGATTGTTGCCGACAAGTTTCCTCGCTTCCACGAGGTCTTTCCCAGTGGGTCTGTCCGGCATGTACAGAACGTGGCACGGCTTCACGGTCTGGGCCTCTATGGCCTCGACCATATCAGCGATGTACTGGTTCTGGTTCTTCGCCGGTATCGCTAAAAGTACGTTCATCGTCATTCTCCACGCACGGCATGTATACTCCATCCGACCAGGCTGGCTCCCGGATGAAGGACAGGTCGTCCGTTGAACGTGGTATGTCTAACAGCAAATTCAGCATTTGCAGTTAAATATACTACTTTTTCTCCTTGATGTCAAGAGGTTTTGCCATTTCGAGCTTTGCCGTATTTGTCAGGATGTCCACCAGCTGGGGTGAAAGGTTGAACCGTTTGGCATTCTGCTTGATTGACTCGAAGATGTCGCCGTTCTTGTTCCTCTTGGTCGCTGCGAGCCAGTCGTAGAACATTTCCACTAGGGAGTAAAGGGACATTCCGTTCACTCCGTTCTCGAAGTGCTGGGGATGGTGGTCGTTGGTGCCGTAGTGGTGATCCAGCGTCGTCTTGAGGTTCTCCAGCGACTTCTTGTACTCTGGCGAGTTGTATTCCATCTGCGAGAGCATCTGCGTGGAATCGTCGAAACCGGCCTTTTCCGGCGGAACGAGCTTGGAGTCGTCGTGGTGGAGAGCTCGTACGTTCATGGCGGCGCAGAACCGGTTGATGTTCTTCTTTACCTCGCGCTTGTGAGCCATAGTCGCGTCGGTAGAGTCGTACGGATGCTTCTCCCTATACTTGATCTTGTCGGAAAGTATCTTCAGTCGAGCGTCCAGCTTATCGAAGTCCACCATCTGCATGGGGACGTAGTAATCAGCCTTCTCGGCATCATACGGGTACATGGAGAAGTAGTCTACGCAGAACAGTGACGTATCTGTAGTAAGCACTGTTCGGTAAGTGGTCTGGCACCTTGGCCAACGCTTGATGTCGCCCCACAACTGGAAGTACCAGCTGTTGCCGTAGGACATACCGTTGTCGAATTTCATGCGCAACACCAGGTCGTGTTCAAGACCGGCATCGCGTGTCCACGAGTTTGGCTTGTAAAGGATATTGGAACATGCGCTGACCTGGACTACGCAACCGCTTATGTCGAAGTCGGTGTAGAATCCGTACTTGTCGCTAATTCCTATGATGCGTTCTATCAGCCCAAGGTTCTTTGGATCGCTGTCTACCAGCTTGCTCTTGTCTATACTCATATAGTCCTCGTAGGGAGGAATATAGGAATTATAAGTTTAAAGTTCAAGTTACTTGCCGAGCTTTCTTGACAGGGTCGCCGCCACAAGGGCCACTATGCAGACCACATAGAAGGCAATTCCGATGACGGTCAGGAACCATACGTTAGGGTGACGGTAGGCGAATACGTTCTGTACACGCGCCTTGTTGAATGCCTTGCAGTCCATTCCCTTTACGACGACCATGGTCCCGTCAACCTCAACCACCGAAGAAGGAGAAGGCAGAACCGGATCGAGCTCGTCGCCCGTATAGTCTTGGATGCACTTTCCGTTCACCACGTCGTTCTCGGCGAAGCTGGACAGTCCGAAGCATGTCGGTGCCGCCAGCAGTATTGCCACTATGCAGAGTACGTCAATTACGATTTGCCGAGCTATCAGTTTCATCTTTCTTCTTGTGGAGGTCGTCGATTTCCTTCAGTAAATTAGTTCTAACCGAGTCAACCTGGAGTAGCTGTTCTTCCGCCCATGCGGAATCCTTGAGCCAGCCCTTGTAGTCGACCAGACAGTCGATGTCGTGTCCGTCATAATTGGTCTCCATGCACGTAGGCTTCGATGCAAGGATTTTCTTGTAATTGTATACTCTCATCTCGGTTAGCGTCGGCGTCGCGTGGTAGTAGACGAACATGATGATGACAGCGATGAAGCATGATACGGTAAATCCGACGACACTGTCGCCGCTAAGTAATACCCCAGTGACTATCGAAATGATTATGAGAAGGAGGCCAAGAACGCAGAATGTCAAAACGGTCATTTCTTTTCTCCCTTCGCCATTTTAACCAAGTCCTTAAAGGTTTCTCGGTCGATCTCGTCTTGCACTTCCTTGGTCTGGTGAGCCAAGATAGTCTTCATCGGAGCCTCGATAATCTTCACCTTCTTGAACACTGGGAACTTGGCATCGAGCGCACAGTGATCGGTAACTTCAATCAGTTCGCGTTCGCCCAGCTCACCGTCAGCCGGATAGTGTACGAGGTTCCACTTGCCCAATACGCATGACTTGAACTTGAACCAGTTGTCGCTGCGTCCGATGACGATGGTGTCCTTGTCCAGACGCTTGTCGTTTTCCGGATAGGTAGGCTTGATGATTTCGCGGTAGTACACACGGCACAGCTCGTCTCGGTCACTGTCCTGTATACAGCTCACCGCTACATGGTAACGGCCCCTGTACGCATAGTCGAGAATGAAACAGCGCGTGAACGTGTTGCTGTTCTCGTACTCGGCGACATAGAGCTTGTCGCCGTCGACAAGGCCACGCATGTACTCAGGCTGTGGACGGTCGTTGGCGTTGATGTGGATGTGG
>Ga0326514_10001173_pt1 | contig 17128 bp, 13 predicted proteins | sample 3_2548_0518_D_FD_203653 | JGI IMG/M metagenome (GOLD analysis project Ga0326514, IMG submission 203653) | Bovine rumen microbial communities from UC Davis, California, United States - 3_2548_0518 | ecosystem: Host-associated > Mammals > Digestive system > Stomach > Rumen | place: USA... | reverse complement strand
TGGGGTACTATGCCCATTTTTATGGAGGATTGTATCCCTTCAGGTTAACGAATGTGGATATCGGTATTGTTGTGTAACTAAATCGGCGTCTCAAGGGCATGACCCGGACGTCATGAATAATTCAGGTATAGTTTTGTGGGATAAATTGGCCGCTTAGAAAGGAACAACGATATCCGATCTGTATTAATGCAGCAGACTTGTCTCATTATCACATTAATGCTATACTGAAAACCGGCTTTTATGAGGTCGGTCTTATTCCCATAAAGGCAATAAAAGCCGGGCCTCGGACTGGAAACGCCAGGCCGCTGTCGGATCAGGCATTTTTCGGAGGTATCCATGGAATTCTTTGATGTAGTTGACTTATACGGAAACCCGACCGGTGAGACAGTGGAAAGGACATACGCGCATACCCATGCAATAAGGCACCGCACTGCCCACATCTGGATCATTCGGCGCGCTTCTGGTAAAATACAGATCCTGCTCCAGAAGCGTTCAGCAGAAAAGGATTCATTTCCGGGCAAATATGACACTTCCTCAGCCGGGCACATCGCCGCAGGTCATGAACCTTTGGAGTCAGCTCTCCGAGGAGCTGGGAATTGAGGCTCGGGAGGATCAGCTGACATTTGCAGGGACATTTGACATTCACTTTGAGAAAAAATTCCACGAAGAAATTTTCAGGGACAATGAGATTGCCTTTGTGTATGTGTCCGACAGCCCGGTCGATATAGAAGAACTTACGCTTCAGTCCGAGGAGGTGGAGCGGGTGGACTGGTTCGACCTGAGGGAGACATACGAGGCATGCATCCGTCACGATGAAAAATTCTGCGTGGCGGTGGACGGACTTTCACTGCTGATTTCTTTTCTTGAGAAATCAGCGGCCAGATATTCAAGTCTCGCTCGCGAGACTTGGCGCGGGATTCGGGTCAGCGATAGCTGACATCTTCCAAACCGAATCCCTGCGCATGCTCGCGGAGCGTTTATCTCAGTGGGGGATTGTGACCCGCCACTGAGACAGGCAGGATTTTAATTTACCCACCGCTTATAGAAGCGGGGGGCTTCCCCCACTGAGATAATGTCGGCATAAATCCTTTATCAGCGATAGACGGACGGATTGCCGGCTTCATGAGGATATCATGCAGGCTATTTTATTTTTAGTGATCGGTACTGCTGCCGGATGGAAGCTTACCGGCTATTTTATCGGTACAAATCAAAAATCTGAGGAGAAGCTGAATCTTATCTGGGCACGGCTGATCTCATCCTTCGGAACGGGAGTCATGCTGTAGACATGGCTGGTCTATCTTCTCGGTTATTTTTTCAGTGCGCGCGCGCATTCAACCGATTCTCTGGGGCGTACGGAGCTTTGCGCGATGGCAGCAGGAACGGCATTTGTACTGCTTAGCTGTATCCGCCCGATTATAAGGAATATGAAGGATGGGGGGCAATCGGAGATTGATGGTAAACAGGCTGCGCAGCAATGGAATATGAAGCACGAAAATGGACCGGAGGGGGAAGACCTGCCGGCGGCGCGGCAACACATTGGCGGGCTGATCAGGGACTGGGAGCTGTTCAGGAAAGAGGTCATTTTTTACATTGCCCTCCTTGTCTTTGTGACGCTGACTTTCCGCTATGTGCTGCACGCCGATGGGGATCATCTCTACATGGGCTATACTGTTTTCAGTGATTATGCCCCGAATCTCTCCCTGATACGCTCATTCTCATGGTTCGAGAATTTCCCGACTCAGTATCCCTTTTTTGCGGGGGAGGATATCAAGTATCATTTTATGTTCATGTTTTTCTGCGGAAATCTGGAGCGCATGGGTCTCCCAATCGAAGCTGCCTATAATCTTCCCTCGATTCTCGGCCTTTTCGGGTTTCTGGTCATGCTGACGCAGTTTACCCTGAGAGTCACGGGACGGTTCGCGGCTGCGGTCATCACCCCGTTCCTCTTCGTATTTCGCAGCGGCCTTGCCCTGTTCTATTTTATCGCAGAGCATCTGTCAGCCGGCGATCTTATAGACACATTTCGCGAGAACAGTGTTTTCATCGGATACCTTGCAGGACTGATTGTTATGTCCATTCAGACTATTGTTGCAGTGATCATCTGCATCGTAGTCTGGAAAAAAGTGGGCAAGAGCATCGATTTTGAAGAGATGAGGCAGAACTGGTAAGAAACCGATGAAGACATACGGGGCTGTCGCATTAAGGCGCGCCATCACTATATATGGCAGACGTTATTTGCAAATGTCTGCCATATATAGTGGTGACACTGTCTAATGCGACAGCCCCGTTTTATTCTTTTATTGTGCTATCCTGTCAGCTTTTTTCATAAGCCTGCCGGCTTTCTCATCTTCGGATTCCCTCTTTGGCATTCACTCATATGCCTGCCGGCCAGCCTTCTCGCCTTCGAATCCCAGCGTAAATAATATAAGAGACAATAACCGTAAAGAAATCCGCCGTCACCTGCGTCCAGACAATACCCATCATTCCGAAGATCCGATTCATGATGAACAGCAGCGGAATGTTGAACACCACCTGCCGTACGACAGCGAGCCGGAATGACTCTTTTCCCATGCCGATTGCCTGGGTAAAATGAACCATGCTGAAGCACAGGAACATGAGCGGTGTCGCAAAACATCTTGCCCTCAGGAACTGTGTCCCGAGCCGTACTGTTTCCGCGTCACCTATAAAGGACTGCATGATGACCGGTGCAAATGTAAAATACAATATCACACTCACCACGCCCACAATGAGTCCCATTGCTCTGCCGAACCGGAACACGGCATCCATTCGCTCTCTGTTCCCGGAAGAATAGCTGTAGGCTACGAGCGGCACCATGCCGAGACAGATGCCAGTGCCATCCATAAGCAGGCAGCTGACACCCGCGAGGCCTCCTCGTTATCTCCTCTCCCGATCAGGCGGGCAATCAGCGTCCCGCCACCGGTCCCATAAATATTGGACAGAACAATGGTCAGCATATAGACCGGCAGGACCAGAGAGCAGCCGGAAACAATTTGCGGATTATTGGTCCTTCCCACGAACCAGGTGTCCGCCAGATTGTACACCAGCGTTATGAGCTGGCTGGCGATAGCCGGCATTGCCATGACCCACAGCGCGTGGGGAACACTGTCCTTCTCGAACAGAAATCTCTTATCTTCCATTAAAGTTAAATCCTGTCAGCCTTTCATTTGCCGTACATTCTGCTTCAATGCATGCAAAAAGTCTTAATCAACAGTCTGACTTCGTAATGACTACATTCCCCTCTGCATCGAGCAGCGGCGTGATTCCGCCCGCGTATCCTGACTTCCATACAAGGTAATGGACTCCCGTCTCCGTGTCCACCAGGATCTGACGTCTTCCGTCATCCCTGAGTTCGCCGCCGTCTGCATAAACTCGTTTGAACCTTTCATCCTGTTTCTTGTTGAACATAATTCAATCCTCCATTAACCAGGTCTTTTTTCGCGCTTGCCGTACAAATCGCAGGTCATGCAACCGCACACTTCAGGCAAGTGATTTATGCTTATTCTACACGTTTTATGTATTGTTTCCAAGGTCGCAGACTATTCTTTCTTCATGAAATAATATCCCTCTGGTTTAGTTTGACAAAAGAGGCGCGGTTCCGTTTCGGAGCCGCGCCGTTTTTATTCTTCATCGCGCAAGAACGCCGAGGCGTTCTTGAATTTGATCTATACATAGTGTTCCGGAGCTTCGATCAGTCTGTTTTTACTTCTCCGCATTCTCACCGGAGCCTGATGCATGTCTCCTCTTTTTCGATTTTCCTTTCCTTGCAGGCAGTTTGATTGATTTAATCGCATCCAGCCTGTCCGTAATCTTTTTTACGCCTTTCCCTGTCTTTTTCTCCGAATCTTCTTTATCGGCCGCCGACTTGCCGCCGAGACTTTGCAGGCCTGCGATCGGATTTCCGTTGGCCAGCGCCACCATGCCCTCCGCGACGTTCGCCGGAAGAACTCCGCCGCTGGAAATCACCATTGCCCGCAGCGGAGAATCTGCGCCGGACATCACCATCATCTTAAAAGTCGGATCGCTGTAATCGACTTTTCCGCCGAAGCCCTGAGCAATGGTCTTCTCCGTCGACTTGAACATGCTGTTCATTACGGGGGAGAAATCCTTCATCTCCATGCAGGACATCTCCATCGTGAAATTACCTCTCCGAATCTCCGGTTCCGGCTGGATGGGACCGCCGAAGAGCATTGTAAAGTCGCTGTCCGAAGGAAGACCGTACGGCGCCTCGTACCAGCTCTCTTCCTGCCAGGCGGGCACGGGAACCTCTTCTCCCTTAAGAGAGAGTTCTCCGCTAAGACGGATATCTGCCGAAGATGCGCCCAGTTCGACCGCATATACGCCGCCGGGGACTTTCCATCCGTCAGACCAGACTGCAAAGCTTCGGTCATCCAGCGTAAAGGAGACCTCCTTGCTCTCACCCGGCTCGATGAAAACTTTGACAAATCCTTTCAGTTCACGGAGCGGTCGGAAGAGGCCGCTTCGCGGCGCTGCTATGTAGAGCTGTACAACCTCCGCACCCTCCGTGCTTCCGGTATTGGTGATCGTCGCAGTGACACAGCGGTCTTCGATCTTCAGATCGGAATAGGAAAAAGCGGTATAGCTGAGTCCGTATCCGAAGGGGAAGCGCACGGGCGCGCCTGCTGTCTGGTAGTAGCGATATCCAACATAGATTCCTTCGCTATAGTGGGTATATTTCTTTCCGAACGTCTCATAGCTCGGAACAAGATTCAGGCGCAGAGGCCACGTCTCTGTCAGCTTACCGCTGGGGGTGGCTTTTCCGGTCAGAAGGTTGGCTGCGGCCTGACCGCCAGCCTGTCCCGGAAGACCCATGTAGAGGACCGCCTTTACTTTGCGCAGCCAGGGAAGCTCCACGGCGCAGCCGCTAAAGAGCACGACCACCGTATTGGGATTGGCATCCGCCACCGCTTCGATCATACGCACGTGTCCCTCGGGCATCTTCAGATTTTCCCGGTCAAACCCTTCTGATTCGTAGATGTCGGGCAATCCGGCACAGACGACGGCGATCTTCGCATCCCGGGCAGCTTTCCGTGCTTCTGAAAGACCGGATTTAGTCACCTCACCCTTTTCGTTGCAGCAGGCAACATAGGGAACGCCCGGAAGGGCATCCACAAGACTCGTAAGCTTTGTAGGGTTGATATGGCTGGAGCCGGACCCCTGGTATCGCATATTCTTCGCCATGTCACCGATGAGTACGATATCTTCAGCCTTAAGGGGCAGGATGCTGTCTTCATTTTTGAGAAGGACAGCGCCGCCCTCAGCGACCTTCTGCGCGACAGCGTTGTGCGCTTCTATATCGAACGGCTTCTCAAGCTCCTGTTCTTTGGCAAGCAGTGCCAATCGGATGACCCGCGCCGCACAGGCGTCCACCGCGCTCTCGGGGAGCTTCCCTTCCCGAACAGCCGCAGCTACCCGGTCTTCCATGTAATCGCTTCCGCCCGGCATGGAGAGGTCGCAGCCTGCTTCCATCGCCTTCACGCGGTCGCAGAGCGCGCCCCAGTCGGTGACGACCAGGCCTTTAAATCCCCATTCCTCTCGCAGAATGTCATTTAAGAGCATCTTATTGTCACTGCAGTGTACGCCGTTCAGCATCGGGTAGGCACACATGACGGTGGCAGGCTGCGCTTTTTTTACCACTGTCTCAAAAGCGGACAGATAGATTTCGCGGAGCGTGCGCTCATCCATCTGGCTGTTGCCGTTGAAGCGTTTGTACTCCTGATTATTGGCGGCAAAATGCTTGAGACTTGTACCGATTCCTGTCGACTGTGCGCCTTCCACCCAGGCAGCGCCCATCTGTCCCGCCACGAACGGATCCTCGGAAAAATATTCAAAGTTGCGTCCGCATCTGGGATCACGCTTTATATTCACGCCGGGACCCAGCACCACATTCGTGCCGAGAGAGAGCCCCTCCTCACCGATGGCTTTTCCTTCCGCACGGATAAGTTCCGTGTCCCAGGTCGCACCGCCGGTGACCGCAGTGGGAAAACAGGTAGCGGGCTCTGACTTGTTGACGCCCAGCATGTCCGCTTCGCCCTTCTGGACGCGCAGTCCGTGGGGGCCGTCGGACATCATGAACGAGGGGATCCCGTACTTCTTCATAGCCTTGCTGTGCCAAAAATCAGCCCCGTTGCAGAGGGATATCTTGTCCTCCAGTGTCATTTTGGCAAGGATTTTCTTGATTTTGTTATCCATAGTTTCCTCCCTTCAGGAACGCCCCGGCGTTCTTTGTGCCAGGGGCTTTTCATCTCGGATCAGATCCCCGATTCGTTCATCACCTTCAGAATCATTTCATACAGCGGTTTTGCCTCCGCCGCATAAGCAAGGAGCGAGGAGATGGGTTCTTCCATCACGTACTGGATCATCGGGTTGTCCAGCATATCCGGCATATACTGCCTGATGATGGGCTGGGCGGCCGGGTGCTGAAGCATCACGCGAAGCAGTGTCTCCATCGTGTAGCGGTCCTGCTCGAGGCGGGTCGTCGTTTCATATTCGTAGTGATAGCTGCCGCTGCCAATCTCCAGTGTCTCGTCTTTCTCCGGAAGAGTCAGCAGGGCGGTCGTCCCCACGGGCACCGTGAGATCCACCGTGATTTTACCGTTTTCGCATTTCCAGGCTGTCTCAATCGTACCATAGACACTTTCATAAGACAATTCTGCCCGGGTGATCCCCTTGATAAAACCGGGAGCAACAGCGAACTTTCTGTATCCGGGCTCAAGGCGGCGCAGACCGCTAAGGCGAGTGTAAAGCCAGGAACCGATCGCGCCGTACGCATAGTGGTTGAGGCTGTTCATATTGGCAGGGTTAAAGCTTCCGTCGGGGAGAATGGAGTTCCAACGCTCCCAGACCGTGGTGGCTCCCATTTTAACTTCATAGAGCCAGCCGGGATTCTCCTCCTGCAGAAGAAGCTTGCCGGCGACCGCATGTTTTCCGTTGTCGCTCAGGGCAAGGCAGAGGTACGGAGTACCGATAAAGCCAGTCGTCAGATGTGTCTTGTGGGCTGCAATATTCTGTTCCAGACGGGCTGCAATATCCTCCTTGAACTGTTCTTCTACCAGATCAAAATAGAGGGCCAGCGTCATGGCTGTCTGAGTCTCGCTCACGAGACGGCCGGTCAGGGTCACGTATTCCCTGCGGAAAGCGGCAAGCACCTTCTCCCGAAGCTCGCGGTAAAGGATCTCATCTTCCTTTAACCCAAGGACCGCGGCGCTGTCCGCCATGATCTGCAGTGTCCGGAGATAGCAGGCATTTGCCACAAAATAATCATCGGTCGCTCCCTTGCGCTCGTCACCGAGACCGTTCATCTCCGCATCGAGACCCAGCCAGTCGCCGTACTGGAAGCCGGTCTGCCACAGACCGTTCTCACCGCACTGGCGGCGGACATATTCCGTCCAGATCTTCATGCTGTCGTACTGTTCGGCAAGCACTCGCTTGTCCCCATAGGTCTCATAGAGTGTCCACGGAACTACGGTCGCGGCATCGCCCCAGTAAGCTGAACCGTTCTGTCCGCCGGTCGCGCCGTCGGAAAGGACGTCCGGAACCACCTGTGCCATACCGGTCTCCGGATTCTGGTCTGCTGCAAGGTCACGCAGCCATTTGCGCATAAACGGCATGATATTCTGATGAAATACCGCTGTGGGCGTGTAGGCGGTCGCGTCACCGGTCCAGCCGAGACGCTCGCTGCGCTGCGGGCAGTCGGTGGGCACGTCAAGGTAGTTGTCCCGCTGTCCCCAGACGATATTCTGCTGCAGGCGGTTCACCCGCTCATCGGAGCAGGTAAAGCTCCCCGCCGCTTTCAGGTCGCTCGCGAGGTGGCAGGCGGTAAGTTCAATCTGCTGTCCTTCTTCCAATCCGTTAAGGCAGACGTAGCGGAAGCCGTGGAAAGTAAAATGAGGCCGCAGGATCTGTTCCTCTCCGTTTAAAATATAGGTATCCGTGGCTTTTGCGAAGCTCAAATTGCCGGTGTAAAAATTACCGTTTTCATCCAGACTCTCGGCATGCCGCAATACAAGTTTCTGTCCGGGCCTTCCGGTGATCTTCACCTCTGTCCAACCGGTCAGATTCTGTGCAAAATCGAAGAGGTGATCCCCGTTCGGAGCGGTGAATTCGCGGGAGACCGGGAGCCTTACGAGGCAGCGCACCGGCTCGTTTTCCTGGGCTGTGAGCGACTCAAGGCCGTGCTCGAAGACCGTCGCTTTGCCGATCAACGTTTCCGGAAGCGTCCAGTCCTGGGTCTCCCCGTCATAAAGCTCGGAGAAGCGGATGGGGCCGGTGGAAACTGTGCAGTCGTCATCTGTGCCGATGACCTGCTCCGTGCCGTCCGCATACGTCAGGATCAGCATGGAAAGGAGCGCTGTGGTGTCACCGTAGTGGTTCGGCGTAGGGGTAAATCCAAGGGCACCGGCATACCAGCCCTTTCCCAGCGTGAATCGCAGCTCGTTTTCCCCTTCCCTGAGGTTCTCCACCGAATAGGTCTGGTACTGGAGACGCTTATGATAGCTGGTCCAGCCGGGAGCAAAGTACGTATCGTCCACCTTCACGCCGTTCACTTCCGCTTCGTAAAGACCAAGCGCAGTTGCGTAGAGCCTTGCCCTGACGGGAACGGCGGGAGCCGTGAAACGTCTGATAAAAACGGGGCTGACGGTATCATCTTTCAGAAATCCGTGGGTAATCCAGCGGGCATTGCCTTCGAAAGCTGTGCCGGTAAGCAGGCCTGTCTCAAATACGGCTGAAGCAAAGGCGCTTTCTCCGTGATTATCCCACACCGTCACATTCCATGTGTAAACGGTACGCGCTTCCAATACTTCACCCATATACTCAATAAGGACACTCTGACTGTTCTCCACACGGCCGGTATCCCAGATCACCTCGCCGGTCGATACGGTGATGCGGTAGGCACTCTGCCATGTATCGTTCCGGTCGCTTTTCAGCTTCCAGCTGAATCGGGGCTGCATCTCATCCAACCCGATCGGCTCTGTCTTGTATTCAATCGTAAGATCATAAAGTTTCAGCATTCGTACCTCCTTTCGGAAAGCCCGCAGGGCGTACTCCGCCCTGCAGATCTTGTCCGACTCACAAGTCATTTGTATCTTAACTGATTTTTACTCTGTCATATCTTTTTCCGCTCTGCGGGCACGGATCTCTTCCACGATCTGCGGATAGATCTTCTCCAGATCATACTTGGTGAACAGGATGCCCATGGCAACAAACAGGACCAGCGGAATATAGATGGCAAATGTAAAGATCGCCGTATTGACGGACGCCGGCTGGGAAGCCGCAGCGGACTGATAACCGGCAAACGCCAGAAGCCAGCCGATCAGCGAGCCGCCGATACCGGAACCGACCTTGCCGCCGAAGGAGCTTGCGCTGTTGCTCATGCCGAGGAGGCGCTTGCCGAACTTCCATTCATTATACTCCACGCAGTTGTTGACCATCGCCGCGCTGACGCACATCATGGGCATGACCGCGAATGTCTGGAAGGCGCCTCCGATGATACAGGAGTAAAAGCTGTAAGGAGTGAATACACGGACGATGCAGGCTGCCGCGCCGATGACGCTGCCGATAAGGCAGGTCTTCGCCATGCCGAACTTATTGGTCAGCGGACCGACCAGGATGAAGCCGACGAATGTAGGAATAAGGCCGATGGCACCCAAAAGGGCAACAAGGTTATCGTTGCCGAGGATGTACTTGGCATAATAGGTTCCACCCGAAGAGCTGAGACCGAAAGAGATATTGACGAACAGGTTGGCGATGAGCATGATGACCCAGTACTTATTCCGGAACAGGAGCTTAAGTTCATCGAGGAAGGAGTCCTCCTTCTCGGCCTTCTGGAGCGTCTGCACGTCGACATTCTCTTTAGCTGTGCGGTAGAGAATGAACAGCGCAAGACCGGAGAGGATGGAAAATACGACCGCTACCTTGATCCAGGCTGCCTGATCCGCGACACCGCCGGGACCCAGCATGTTGGTGATAGGGATCAGCATGACCGCGATGACCATTCCGATGAGATAGCCGAAAATCATACGCGCGATTCCCATCTTGGCCCGCTCCTCCACACTTTCTGTGCGCAGAGCCATGATCGATGTGTAGGGAATGGCGACGGCGGTATAAATGACGGCTGAAATCAGAACATTGGTTATGAGAACATACGCCATCTGCACACCGCTGCCTGCATGAGGTACGGTAAACAGCAGCACGATAATTGCCATCGTCGGTGCCATCATCCAGAGGAACCAGGGGCGGCACTTGCCCTTCGGTGAATTGATCTTGTCCATGACCTTGCCCATAATAAGGTCAGAAAAAGCATCCACAATTTTAGCGACCAGAAGCATGGTCGCGACCGCGCCGGCCGCAAGGCCAACTTTTTCAGTGTAGAAATACGTGAGCTGGCCTACCAGAGTAGACATAATGTTCAGCGGGAGCTGACCGATACCATCACTCAGATAGTCCGGAAGACGCATTGTTTTCTGGATACCCATGCTGTCGAGTCCGAGTTCTTTCTTTGCCATAATCATCCTCCTATTATTTCCTGGGATTTCTGTTATTTGATTGCAGTATAACAGGGGAACATTTGCCTATATATAAAATTATTGATTATGATATCGTTTTTCTGATATGATTATGTCAGGTTCAGAAGCTTCCGGGAAAATCGTGCCCGCATGAATCGGCTTAAGATGTTGGGAAAAACAATGCAGGAAATTGAGAAAACACTCGAGAGGTTCAACAATGTGACATCCATTCAGCTCTCCCTTCTTGACGGGAACGGCAGGCTGATTCAGACATGGCCGTATATGAATGAAGAAGTTGTCTTGATTCCTTCCAGCGCAGCGGCTATAGAAGATTTCAGGCGGCGAAAAAGAGACGCACTGCATCCGCTCATCCACTTTCTCGAACCGGGCTTTTTATTGGGGATTGCGGAAGTGCGCAGGGATCTCTATGTGCTGATCGGTCTTGTGAGTCCCTACCGGCATTCAAGGAATGATGTCCTGATGACGGTCAGCGAGGCGATCCATCCGATTTATCTGCAAGCCTTCTGTGACAGAATTCTCCAACAGCCATTAGTTACTCTGGAGAAATTGAAAGACCTGATCTGTCTAATAACGAACCAGCTGGGCGCAGAGGTCCTTTCTGAGAATATCCTTTTTGTGGATGACGTCTCCACCAAAAAGCTGGGTGCTTCAACGCTGGACCAGTCTATTTTCCTTCAGCGGGAGGAAGCGATGTTCCATGTACCACTGGATTACGAGAAAGCACTTTCGAGAGCCGTGGAGACCGGAGACCGGGTGCTTCTTGAACGAACTCTGTTCATGCCTGTTCCCGGCCAGGTCGGAAGGATGTCCCAGAATGAACTCCGACAGCACAAATACGCCTTTGTCTGCCTTGCCACTCTGGTCTCCCGCGCTGCAATCCGAGGTGGTCTCGCCGTGGAAACGGCCTTTAACCTTAGTGATCTCTATTGTCAGCGTGCGGACCTTTTGACAGAGATTCCGCTCCTTCAAAATCTGACTTTTACCATGCTGATGGATATGTGCGGCAAGGTGAAGGAGGCGCAGAAGCTGCCGACTGTATCTCCTCTGATTGAAAAATGCCTTAACTATATCTCTGTCCACCTGCATGAACCTGTCAGTCTCGAAGATCTCTCAAGGCACTGCGGCCTGTGCAGCCGCAGCCTATCCCTGCGTTTCAGGAAAGAACTCGGCATGAGCATCCCCGATTATATCCACTGCGAGAAACTGCGCGAGGCGGAATACTTGCTCCGTCATACAGACTATTCGCTCTCCGCGATCACTATGTATTTGAACTATCCTTCACAGAGCTATTTCACGCAGATCTTTAAGAAGTACAGGGGACAGACACCGCAGCAGTATCGGGACAGGAAGTGAGCGGCTCTAATTAACTGGAGAATTTTCCGCTTAATTCACTATAGCCCTTTTTATAAGTTCCTCGTATAATAGATATGAGGATGCAGAACCTCAAAAAGAAATCTACACTAAGATAAAGGAGGATAAAGTCATGGCAGATATCGACAAGATCAAAATTGACGAGCTTCAGGATGTGACCGGCGGCGTAGTTAATGCTGAAGTCGGTAGCGGCACAGAACTTGACTCTACTGACACTGAAGTCAAGAGGAGCAGCCCTGTATTTTGCTATCCGGCATTATCTATCCTTGTTAAGCTTGTCGATAAGTATTATAGAAAGAAGAATTCTTAACACGAGGCAGGTTTTCTGAATTCCTCAGATGAGAAAACTTAATACAGTGAACGAGTAAAGGCCGGCGCAGTTGCGCCGGCTTTTTGATTTGCTCCGGGAATTGCCGGGGAGAAGCAAATTGATTTTGAGACAAGATTGCTGCCTTTGATCACGGCGAGATTCATCGGGTCTTCGGCAGAGGCAGCAAAATCCTTCATCTTGAGATGTGATTGCTGCCTTTGACCTTGGCGAGTTTCATCGGGTCTTCGGCAAAAGCAGCAAAATCCTGCTCCTTGAGGCGTGGGTGCTGCCTTTGACGTTGGCGAGTTTCATCGAGTCTTCGGCAGAAGCAGCAAAATCCTGCTTCTTGAGGCGTGCTTGCTGCCTTTGTCCTTGGGCGGCATCATTCGGTCTTCGAAAGAGGCAGCAAAATCCTGCTTCTTAAGACGAGATTGCTGCTTTTGACCTTGGAGAGTTTCATCGGGGCTTCGGCAGAGGCAGCAAAACCCTGCTTCTTGAGGCGTGCTTGTTGCTTTTGGTCTTGGTCGGTTTCATTCGGTCTTCGAAAGAGGCAGCAAAACCCTGCTTCTAGGGCGTGGGTGCTGCTTTTGACCTTGGAGAGTTTCATCGGGGCTTCGGCAAATGAACGCAAATGAGCAGCAAATGCGGTTGGAAAAAAACATTTAGCCCTCCCCCAAAATCTCTCGTATATATAAATGTAAGGGCTAAAGGGAAGCCCATTAAATATAGATAAAAATGATAATCAGGAGAAAAACCATGAAGAATAAATTAGTCGTAACCATCCTCACAATCGCTCTTTCCGCAAGCGTCGGCGCTGCTGGCGTAGCAGTTGGTTCTCACCTCGTAACAGTATTACCGGCCAGCAACGTAGCTGCAACCCAGGTCACAGAGATCTCCGCTGAAGAGACAAAGACCGAGGACACTGACGCAGAGAAGGCAGCAAAAGAAGCCGCTGAAAAGAAGGCAAATGAAGAAGCTGCCAAGGAAATCGCCGCTGAGACAAAAGCCGCTGAAGAAAAAGCTGCGCAGGAATCCGAAGAGCGGATCGCTGCTGAGAAAAAGCTCGCTGATGAAAAAGCTGCAAGAGAAGCCGCTGACAAGAAACTCGCTGACGAGAAGGCTGCAAGAGAAGCCGCTGACAAGAAGCTCGCTGACGAGAAGGCTGCAAGAGAAGCCGCTGACAAGAAGCTCGCTGACGAGAAGGCTGCAAGAGAAGCTGCCGAGAAAAAGCTCGCTGATGAAAAGGCTGCCAAGCTGAACGCTGAGAAGAAGGCTGCTGAGCAGAAAGCAGCAAGTGAGAAGGCCACAAGAGAAGCTGCTGAGAAGAAAGCTGCAAATGAGAAGGCCGCAAGAGAAGCCGCTGAGAAGAAAGCTGCCGAGGAGAAGGCTGCAAGAGAAGCTGCTGAGAAGAAAGCTGCTAAAGAAGCCGCTGAAAAGAAAGCCGCCGAAGAGAAGGCTGCAAAAGCTGCTGCTGAGAAGAAAGCTGCCGAGGAGAAGGCTGCAAGAGAAGCCGCTGAGAGGAAAGCTGCTGAGGAAGCCCAGAAACAGGCTGAACTTGACAGACAGGCAGAGATTGAAAGACAGGCTGAGCTTGAGAGACAGGCTGAAATTGAGAGACAGTTCGAGCTTGAGAGACAGGCTGAGCTTGAGAGACAGGCTGAGCTTGAGAGACAGGCCGAGCTTGAAAGACAGGCCGAGCTTGAGAGACAGGCTGAGCTTGAGAGACAGGCCGAGCTTGAAAGACAGGCCGAGCTTGAGAGACAGAGACAGGCTGAAGAAGAAGCCCGCAGACAGGCCGAGGAAGAAGAGGCTCGCAGACAGGCTGAGCTCGAGAGACAGAGACAGGCTGAGGAAGAGGCTCGCAGACAGGCTGAGGAAGAAGCCCGCAGACAGGCCGAGGAAGAAGAAGCTCGCAGACAGGCTGAGGCAAATGCCGAGCAGACACTGAACGGCACAGTCACAGCAGTAAACGGCAACACACTTCAGATCCGCGCTGAAGGCTGCAGCATCACAGTTCTGATTGGAAATGCTGAGAAGCACATCGCAGACACCATTGAAGTGGACGACGAGATCACGGTTGTAATTAAAGGCCAGATGACAGACAATGGCTGGAACGCAATCAAGGTCACGGACAATGTAAGCCATGCAGCATAATAAAGGCAATAGCCCAGAGTAAAGGCTGCAACTAAAATGGATATTCAAAACCGCCGGATCAGATAAGTCCGGCGGTTTTTTATGTTCTTTATAAATTGCTGCGATGGACTGCACCTGACAGTGTATGCTAAACTTTTCTCAGACACCGAAATCCATCACAATGTGCTGCCCTCCCCGGGCTCACAGGAAGGAAAACATATGTTAGAAGAACTGAAAAAGCGAGTCATAGCAATAGCACAGAGCGCACAGCGGGACGGTCTGTGCAAGCACAAGTCCGGCAACTTTTCCATGCGGGACCCGGAGACCAATTATGTGGTGATCACTCCGTCCGGCGTGGACCGTGAGCTCCTCACGCCCGAAGACATGGTCGTCATAGATCTTGATGCAAATGTAATCGAGTACAGAAAAGGCATCCGCCCCTCCAGCGAAGTTCTGATGCACCTCATGATTTACAAGACTCGTCCGGCGGTAATGGCAGTCGCCCATACACATTCCATGTACGCCTCTGTCTTCGCGGTCCTCGGCAAAGAGATTCCGGCAGTGGTCTATGAAGCCATGGTCCTCGGCCTTAAGACCGGAGTGATTCCCGTTGCGCCGTACGGCAGACCCGGCAGCATGGAACTTGCCGAATCCGTAATTGAACCGGTCAAGATCTCCGATGCTCTCCTGCTTGCCCGGCACGGAGCTCTGGCTGTCGATGAAAAAGATATCGAGAGCGCTTACCTAAAAGCCAACTATATAGAAGAATTTGCCGAGATCTACTACCACGTTCTCACGGTCACTAAAGGCACGGAGCCGCCGGTCTTCGGACCTGAGGAGCTGCAAGCCTGGGGCTACCCTGAAGAAATAAAATTCCCAAAGTAAGTTATGTGCCCCTGCAGAGCAGCACTCCCATGCTCTAATCCGAAATGCCGCCTTCCAGTCAGGACACAGTGCGCCGTGGTCAAAGCCGGAACGCCGATTTCCGTCTTGACACAATGGCCATATTACATCCTGCAGATTCGCTCCACCGCCTCTTTCGTGTTCTCGTATGAACCGAAGGCGGTCAGCCTGAAGAAGCCTTCACCGCTGGGGCCGAAGCCGGAGCCGGGGGTGCCGACGACATTTGCACCTTCCAGCAGATAGTCGAAAAACTCCCACGACGTCATGCCGTGCGGCGTCTTCAGCCAGATATACGGCGCGTTCACACCGCCGTAGACCGTGTAGCCGGCGTCAAGAAGTGATGTGCGAATGTAGGACGCGTTGCGCATATAATATGCGACCTGCTCGGCAGTCTCCTTCTTTCCGGCCTCGCTGTAGACCGCCTCGCCAGCCCGCTGAATAATGTAGGCCGTTCCGTTGAATTTGGTCCCGTGCCGCCGCGCCCACAGGGCATTGAGCGAGACGTCGCCGCACTTAAGCTGCTTCGGAACGACCGTATAGCCGAGACGAGTGCCTGTGAAACCGGCATTTTTGGAGAAGCTGCGCAGCTCGATCGCGCACTCCTTTGCCCCGTCGCACTCATAAATCGTGTGGGCAACGCCCTCCTCCGTGATATAGGCCTCATATGCGGCATCGTAAATAATGACCGCACCGACTTCACGCGCGTAATCGACCCACTTCTGGAGGTCTGCCTTCGAAATCGTCATGCCTGTCGGGTTGTTCGGGAAGCACAGATAAATCATGTCCGGCTGTTCCTTCGGGAGCCCAGGCACAAATCCGTTGTATTCCGTGCAGGGCATGTATATGACTTTCGAGTAGCGCTCCGTCTCCGGGACGTAATCGCCGGCCCGCCCGTCCATAACATTAGAGTCGAGGTAGACCGGATAGACCGGGTCACAGATAGCCACCCGGTTGTTCACAGAGAAGATATCACCTATGTTTCCGGAATCGCTCTTTGCGCCGTCGCTGATGAATATCTCATCTACGGCGATGTCCGCGCCTCTGCTCCGGAAGTCATTTGTGCAAATGGCACTCCGGAGGAACTCATACCCCAAATCCGGCGCGTACCCGTGAAAGGTTTCCTGGACTGCCATTTCGTCGACCGCGTCATGCAGCGCGCTGATCACAGCCGGAGCCAGCGGCAGAGTGACATCGCCAATCCCCAGCCGGATGATTTCTTTGTCCGGGTGGAGTTCGCTGTAAGCCCGGATCTTTTTCGCTATTGTAGAAAAAAGATAGCTGCCCTGTAATTTCAGATAGTTTTCATTAATTTGGAACATGTTTGTCTCCTCCGTAAGCTTGTTTTCACGCGAAGTCATGCAGATCCTGCCTGCTCCGCTCCGTGTTGGCTTAATTCTTTTACTCTCTCATAATTCCCCCACCTGAGAAGATGAGAGAATTCACGCAATTACTTGATATATGAAAAAAGGCGCTTTAAAGAAACGTATCCTTTAAAGCACCTTTGCCAATTATTAATTCTAGCACATAATAATTCGAAAGTGAAGTTACTATACCCTTCTTCCCTGCATTTTCGTATAATACTGAGAGAGAAATAACCCCGCCTCGCAAAATGACGGCAATCACACACGAGCCCCGTGGTGCGGAGAGCACATTCCTCTCTCTAAGAGACGATCGTTTTGACCTCAATTTATGAACCTCCACCCCCATGCGGTGCGGAGGCTCCTATGGATGTGGTACTCTGCTGCTACGCTTCATAGAAGCGGAGGCTTCCACCAATGAGACTGGTTTGTTGCCCACTGCCTATAAAAGAGGGTCAACTCACACTGAATTATAAAAGGAGATTCTT
>Ga0326514_10001172_pt1 | contig 17132 bp, 10 predicted proteins | sample 3_2548_0518_D_FD_203653 | JGI IMG/M metagenome (GOLD analysis project Ga0326514, IMG submission 203653) | Bovine rumen microbial communities from UC Davis, California, United States - 3_2548_0518 | ecosystem: Host-associated > Mammals > Digestive system > Stomach > Rumen | place: USA... | reverse complement strand
AATGCCGATGGTCTGACTCCCTCAAAAACTACTAACTACTAACTTAAAAACGTATAATGAAACTATTCTATTTTGATGTTGTCACCTTGGTCAGCCTGTAACCATAGCCTACGATGAGCATGCCGCCACGCTCGTCGACAATGGTCTTGTTGGCTTCGGTATATGTGAACTCGAATGGGTTAGGCGTTTCTTCAGTCAGGTCAAACTGAGCCACCACTTGATCCTCTGCATTGTCGCCCCACCAGGGAGTCGTGATGCGCAGGGCATGGTAGCCGTCAGGCATGTCGGCCATCTCGTAGTAGAGTCGGACTGTGGCCCCGACAGGCACATCGGCCAAGTCCTCGGCAGCGATGAGCGCATTGCTGTCGCCCCAGTTGATATCAACGCTGCCCTCCCAGAGTATATTCTCCGCAGGAGCCACACCTTCGACAGCTGTCACCTTCTGAACATTGAAGCCGAAGCCAACTATGCAGATTGCACCACGCTCTTCAAGGAGTGACTTGCAGTGCTCATCATAGACGAAGACGAAGGGGTTGGGTGTTTCCTCGGTGATGTCGAACTGGCATACATAGTCATCCTCGGGATTGTCGCCCCACCAGGGTGAGGTGATGCGCATGGCATGATAGTCGGCCTCGGGCGTCGTGTAGTAGATGTGAATCTCAGCCCCAGTGGGAATGTCTGCCATTTGTTCAGCAGTAATCTTGAGCAGGTCGGCATTCCAGTCGATGGCTTGGTCACCCTCCCAAAGCGGGGTCTCCTTGATGCCGGGGTCTACGTATGCCTCGCTGCTCACGGTGAAAATACCGCATCCATAGCGCATGCCGGTGGCATCCTCGATACTGAGCATATATTCACCCTCAGGCATTGTGGGAACGGTGAAGGTGAGTTGTCCGTCGGCAAAAGAGACATTGGAAGTCTCCTGCTTGCCAATGAACACACGGCTCACGCTTGTCGTATTAGTGCATTCTATGGTCTTGGCGGTCCCGATGGTGAGCCAGCGCGACTTGGCGTCGGTGGCAAGCGAGGGGTCGCCCTCGGCGGCCAGGACGTTGACGATGCAGGTACGCGACGTGCTCAGTCCCTTGGTTGTGGTGGCCACAATCTTCACGAGGTGGCTGCCGGCCAGCAGGGGCATGTCGATGCTCAGTCCCTCACAGACCTGCTCGTCGTCGATGAACCAGGTGACGGTAGTGTAGTCCACAGGTGTCACGATGACATCGAAAGTAAAGTTGGTGGTGCGTGTGATGGTATTGAGCACACCAGGCTGCCCGTTCTTGGTGTCTGGGAAGTCTGTATTCAGAATGCGTGGGGCATCATTTTCAGAAGCAGTATAGAACGGATCTTCGCTGCTACAGCTTGCCAGTACTACCTGCGTCAATGCCATCAGCAGGAACAAATATATCTTTTTCATATCTTTTCTTATTTATAGTTATTACTCCACGTTTATTTCTGCAGTGTCCCACCACAGGCGTTTGTGCCAATCGTCGCGACCTCCCAGACGGCTGATAGCCTCCTGATAGTTGGCGCTGTTGTAGCGTGACTCCAGACTGGGATAGCGCAGGCGTGTCGGCGTGTTGAGATTCTCATCGTCGTATGTAAAACCGTCAAACTTGGCGAGCTTCGTCCGGTCCATCAGCACGGGGTAGTCGGCACGACGCAGGTTGGCCCATGCCTCCGACGGATTGGTTACATGGTGGATATAGGCCTGTGTGTTGATAGCCTTGCGGGGGTTGGCGGCCAGTTCGCCAGAAGCGAGCAGACTGCTGATGTAGGCATCGGTCTCGCCGTCGCTGATGCGCAGGCTGGCCGACAGGTAGTTGGCATTGAGGAAGGCCATGGCAGCACGCACGCCGGCCTCAAAGTGCTGTTCCACGGTACCACTGACATCCCATCCCTTCGACTTCGCCTCAGCCAGCAGGAATTCCACTTCAGCATAGGTCATCAGCGGACCGGGAGCACTGGCTTGCTCAAAGTCAATATTGAGGAACGGGCGCATCATGCGGGCCGAGCAGTTGTCCTTGTCGTAGCCGGCACTGGGGTCTTGGGCCACCATTTTCTCCAGTGTCGGGATTTCCGAGTTTGCCGGAGCATTCACCCAGTTGTTGTACCAGGCTGCACCTGGGTCGCATGGTGCCGGTTCCAGTCCGGCACGCTGGATGTAAGCCTCCACCTCGTCGGTCAGGTCCACATTGTTCACGCGGTCAGCCTGAATATTGCTGCGTTTGGTGTTGATGTAGTGGCGCGAGATGCGCAGCAGGCGTGGATCGCTATTGTCAGCCATCAACTTATAGAAGGTGGTGCAGATGAAAGTTGGTGAACTATAGTCCTGTCCGTACCAGATTTCTCCCAAGGCATTGGCGCGGAAGTCCAGGTCGCGCGAACCGTCATAGAGCGTGAAGGGGCTGTCCTGGTAGATGATAAAGGCATCGTCGGCAGCCGACGTGATGTAGCCACCGTCGGCCCGCAGTGCTTTCTCAAACTCTTCCTTGGCCTTTGTGGCATTGACATCGCTGATGCGCATGGCAAAACGCAGGCGCAGCGAGTTGGCGTATTTCTTCCACAAACTGACATCGCCGCTCAGACTGGTCACGTCGCCCGTGATGCGGTCGGTACCAGTGCCCAACTGTTCGGCGCATGCAGCCAGTTCGGTGAAGAAATAGCCGTAGATATCCTCCTGGGTGTCATAGCGTGGGGTATTGATACCTTCCAGGTAGCCCAGACCAGCCTCCGCGCATGGCACGTCGCCATAAATATCGGTCAGCAGCGACAGGAGGTACACCTTCTGTATGCGTAGCACGGCATTTAGGTTGGGACGCTCAGCCGTGTTGGCAATGGCATCCACCACGTTCTTGATGGCGACGCTGTATAGGCGGTTCCACACCAGCTGCATCTGGTCGTCGGCAGCATGCACGCTGCCTGCATAGTTAGTGACGTTCCAACTGCCTGCCATGTGCTGTGTGAAACCTGTGATGTAGCTGCGGTAGGTGTCCATCAGTCCAAAATCGCCGTAGGGCTGCAACAGAGCTGTCGTCAGTTGGGCGTTGGGATCCAGCTTGGGAGCCTTCGACTCGTCGGTGTTCAGTTCTTCCATATAACTGTCGCTGCAAGCTGTGAAGGTTATTCCTGTCAGGAGCAGCGTGAGAAGTGTCATATATATCTTTTTCATAATTCCTGGTGCTTGCTTAGAATTTGACATTTACATTTAAACCATAACTGCGACGTGAGGGCAGCGAACCATATTCCAGTCCGAGACCAGAGGTGTTGTAGCCGGAGTCCGGATCGATGTTTGGGATGCGCTTCCATACGATGAACGGGTTGCGGGCTACGAACGAGAGACTCAGCCCCTTGACCACCTTGCCCAGCATCTTCTCCGGGAACGTGTAGCCGAAGGTAATCTCACGGCACTTCACGTAAGAGTTGTCGTAGATAAACATCGATGGAGCGTTGCGCGAGGCACTTTCCCAATAGGTCTGCGGATTGACGGCGATGTCGTTTTCACGATAGGTTCCGTCACCATTGTCTATCACGCCAGGCACAACAAAGCCACGGCAATTGCCGGAGGCACGCCACTCGTCGATGCTCATATTGGCAGCCTTGCGGGCTTCCTCAGATGCATACCACTCCGCACGTCCCTCCAAGGTCTCGTTGGCCTTACCAGTCTGGTAGGCCGAGCGCATGGACATAGAGAAGAGGTCGGCACCCACCTTCACGTCGAAGGCAGCGGAGAGTCGCCAGTTCTTCCAGGTGAATGTAGAATAGAAACCACCCGTCCAGTCCCATGAGGCATTGCCCAGGGTCTTGGTCTGCTCGTCAATATAGGGCAGGCCGGTATCGGGATTGATGATCATCTGTCCCTGCTCGTTGCGCTTGAAGTCGGGGCCGATGATGCTGCCGTAGTTCTGTCCCAGTTCGGCACCCACGCTGACGTTACACCATGCAGCCTTCTCCAGTTCGAAGTAGTCCATGCCCTCGACCAACGACTTCACCTTGTTGGAGTTCTTCGAGAAGTTGATACCGGCATCCCATGCAAAGTCCTTATACTGCACGGCACGTCCGTTCAACGCTATCTCAATACCCTTGTTCTGTATCTCGCCCGCATTCACCAGTCGGTAGTCATAGCCGGTAGTTGACGACGATGCCAGCCCGATAATCTGGTCTTTCGAGTTCTGGTTGTAATAGGTGATGTCCAGACTGACGCGGTTATTGAAGAACTTGGTTTCCAGACCCAGCTCAAACGAGTTGGTGCGCGTGGGCTTCAGGTCTTTGTTGGGCTGCGTCGAGTTGTTGATCATGCCGATGGTGTGACCACTGTACGAATACTTGGCCGTGGTATAGTTCAGTGCCAACTGGTAGGGGTCGGTATCGCTACCCACCTGCGCCCACGAGGCACGGATCTTACCATAGTTCATAATCTTCTTGTTCTTGATGAACTCAGAGAACACGATGCTACCCGATACTGACGGATAGATATAGACATTGTTGCCTGCGGGCAGCGTTGACGACTTGTCGCCGCGGATGGTACCTTCCAGATAGTAAGTGTGCTGATAGCCCACACTGGCCGAGGCAAACAGCGAGTTGATCTGTTTCTTGTAGGTGCTGGGCTGTACACTCTGTTCGGCATAGTTCATGATGGTGACGATATCGTCCATCTGCTGGTTCAGACCCGTCATGGTGTTGGTCTTGTTGCTCACCTTGAACAGGTTGCCACCCAGCGTGGCGTTGAAGTCGAAGTCGCCCCACGAGTTGTTATACAGTGCCAGCAGCTCTGCATTCAGTGTGCGGTTGTCGAAAATCTGATTGGTCAGCTGACCAGCCTGCGTGCCGGGCGTAGTACGGCTGATGTAGTCCTCGAAGTTCATGTTGGTGATGTCCGTGCCGATGGTTCCCTGCAGCTTCAGGTGTTCACTGATGTTCCAGATGGCCTTTCCCGTCAGGCGGAACACGTCCTTTGCCGTCGTGTTTTCGTTCTTGAACAGGTCCCAATAGGGGTTGCGGTTATACTGGTCGTTACCGTTCCAGTTGGCATACTCGCCCTCAGGGGTCTGATAGGCTTTCAGCCACTCCTGGTTGTAAGTACCCGCCAGCGTCATCAGGTTTTTGCCCACGTTGCTCTGCGAGTCGCCCAGTGCCGGGCGGTTCTTCACATCCTCGCGGGTGTAGTTGGCCGTGAAGTCGAAGTCCACAGGTCCGGCAGAGGTATTCACGCGCAGGTTGAAGTTGTCACGGCTCATGTGCGTGTTGGGCAGAATGTCGGTATTGCGCATGTCGGTCACACTGAAACGTACACCCGTCTTGCCACTGTTGACCGATAGGATGGCCGTGTTCTGAGCCGTCAGACCAGTGCGGAAAAAGTCGCTGGTATTGTCTGGGAACATCTGGAATGGGCGCACCGTGCCATCGAAATATTCCATCTCAAACTTGTCGGCCTTCGGTCCCCAGCTCTGGTTGGTGCCCGACGATGCAGAGCGGGCATATTCACCGTTGAACCCCTGGCCGTACACCTGCTGGATGTTATCCCACTTGGCCAGCTGTGTGTCGATGGTGAACGAGCCGTTATACTCCACCGAGACTTTGTCCTTGTCGGCTTTCTTGGTGGTAATTAGGATGACACCATGAGAGGCACGGCTACCGTACAAAGCAGAAGCAGCAGGGCCCTTCAGCACGGTCATGTTCTCAATATCGTCAGGGTTGATGGCCGAGATACCGTCGCCCAAGTCGTAGCCGCCAGCCTGTCCGGCACTACCGAAGTTGGTGTTGTCCAAAGGCACACCGTCAATGACATAGAGCGGTTGGTTGTTACCCGTGATTTCCGTGTTACCACGGAGCAGCACACGCGTAGAGCCCGAAGCACCGCCTGCCGTCTGGTTGACCACCAGACCAGCCACCTTACCTGCCAGCGAGTTCATCACGTTGGTTTCCTTGGCCTTGGTCAGTTCCTCACCCTTCACCTCTGAAAGTGCATAACCCAGAGCCTTGCGCTCACGCTTGATGCCGAGAGCAGTGACCACGACCTCACTCAGCACCTGACCGTCCTCCTTCATCACAACCTTCATGCCGTTCTGGGCCTTCACCTGCTGGGCGGTATAGCCAATGTAACTGACCTCCAGCATGGTGCCCGGCTTGCACTTCAGAGTGAAGCGTCCGTCAAAGTCGGTCACAGTGCCTGCGGTGGCTCCAACCACCTTGACGGTAGCTCCAATCAGCGGTCCCGAACTGTCTTCTACTGTTCCCGTAATCTCTTGGTCGCTTTGCTGGACAGCCGTCAGACCAGCCTCATGGGGCGCTCCTGCCAGTGCCACAGCCGATTGCTGCATCATGCCCGCACATAGCAGGCACAGCAGCATTGTCTTCTTTTTGATTCTCGTACTCATATCATTTTAAGTTAGATAAATTGGTCTTTAGATTGCAATTTTACGTTGATTTCCTTCATCCGCATGGTGGTCAGCGGGTAGAAGAAGAGAATGACTATTTCCAGCAGGGCAATGGCTGCAGGGATGTAACTCATGGTGAGCTTCATGCCCAGAATAGCACTGTCGGGCTGTGACGCAGCGTTGGGCACCAGTCCGAAAGCATCAAACAGCAACAGGACTGCCGAACCGGCAATAGCTCCGCCAAATTTCTGTGCCATGGAGCCACTGGAGAAGATGAGTGCCGTTGATGCCGTGCCGTTCTCAGCGGTACTGTAGTCGGCCACATCGGCATACATGCTCCATACCAGCGGACTGACAATGCCGGTAAAGACACTGATGACCACCTGCAACAGCAGCATCATGATGAAACCTGTATTGTTCAGTGGCATATAGAAGAAGATGATACTTAACACTGCCAGCGACAGAGCCGACATGACAAAGGTGGTCTTCTTGCCTAACCGCTGGCTCAAAGGCACAGCACAGACTACACCCACCATATTGCAGACCTCACCCACGGCGAGGAACAGGCCGGCGAAAAAGAGGAACCCCGTCACGCCTAAGTCCACATGGACATTCTCACCTATATAATACTTAAAGTAGTAGGCCACCGTGGCACCACGCACCGTATTAAAAAGGTTGGTACAAAGGGCTGCACCCGTAATGAGCCACCAAGGCACGTTCTTCAGCAATGCCATCAGGTCGCTCCCCAAGCCGCCGCTCTGTCCTGCCTTCACATGCTCGCGGGTGAGCAGAAAACTTCCTACGAACAGTAACAAGCACACGCCAGCGATGACAATCATTGCCCCCTGCCATGCATCAGCTTCGCTGTTGATGGGGAACAGCGGCTGGTAGCGTACAAAGAAGTCGCACAGCGGCTCCCAGGCAAACAGAGCTATAAAAGAGCCACCGTAGGCAAAGAACATCCGATAGCTGGAGAACACGGTCTTTTCCTGAGAATCGCCCGTAATCACACCCAGCATGGCACCGTAAGGAACATTGATGCCCGTATAGACCGTCATCATCAGGATATAGGTGATGTAGGCATAGATGAGTTTTCCGCTGTTATCCCAGTCGGGAGTGGTAAACAGCAATATACCCGCAATGGCAAAGGGTGCTGCAAACCACAGCAAGTAGGGACGGTACTTGCCCCAACGAGTCGCAGTGCGGTCGGCAATGGCGCCCATCATCGGGTCGCTGACGGTGTCCCAGATGCGGGTGACAAACATCAGCGTAGCCGTCTGAGCCAGCGACAACTGGAACACGTCACTGTAGAAGATGGGAAGATAATAGGAGAAAATCTTCCAGAACATAGAACTGGACATGTCGCCCATTCCATAGCCTATCTTCTCGCTTAACTTTGCCATACGCTTACATCATTACCTCAACCGTATGTCTGCCTGGCGTTGCCTTGATAAGGTTACCCTCAATGACTGCTCCGTCAAGCGTCATCAGGGTCACACCGCTTTGCTTGCCGTCGGGGTTGTGTACGGTTATCTCATAAACGCTGTCGCGCAGAACACGTCTGACGGTATATTCTTTCAACGTTGCAGGGATGCATGGGTCTATCTCAAGACCGTCGTAGGTAGGACGGATGCCAAGGATATACTGTGTGATGGTCAGCCAGTTCCACGCAGCCGTTCCCGTGAGCCATGAGTTCTTGCCCTCTCCAGGGCGGGCGGCATCCTTGCCGGCCACCATCTGGCAATAGACATATGGCTCCACACGGTGCAGCGTCTGGTCTTTAATCCAGGCCGGACATATCTTGGTGTAGTGCTCCCAGGCATCGTTGCCACGGCGGGCTACCGTCTCGCCGATAATTACCCACGGGTTGTTATGGCAGAAAATGCCTGCATTCTCTTTGTAACCAGCAGGATAGGTAGAGATTTCGCCCATCTCCACATAGTAGCGTGTAAAGGCGGGATTGTTCAGCACCATGCCATGCTCGCAGTCCAAGAGACGCTTGCAGGAGTCAAGCGATTTGTCCACCATACCCTCTTCGAGACCGATGCCTGCCATTGTGCAGAACCCCTGCGACTCGATGAATATTTTCCCCTCTTCGTTCTCGTGGGAGCCTATCTTCCGGCCATAGAAGTCGTAGGCACGCAGATACCACTCGCCGTCCCAGCCATATTGCTTGACGGCTGCAATCATGTTGTCTACCAAGTGCTGAGCCCGAACGGCCTCTGTCGTTTGTCCTGTCTGCTTGCAAAGTTCCACATATTCCTTGCCCGTAAAGACAAACAGCCCGGCAATCATCAGCGACTCTGCCCGTGAGCCTTCAGTCTTATTTTCGGTTGTCTGGAACGACTCGTTGGGGTCCTTGGAGAAACAGTTCAGGTTCAGACAGTCGTTCCAGTCGGCACGACCAATGAGGGGCAGTCCGTGCGGTCCGAGGTTCTCCACGACGTGGTTGAATGAGATGCGGAGGTGCTCCATCAGCGTCACCTCGGAGCCAGGCTGGTTGTCGAAGGGCACCGGCTCGTCAAGGATGGATAAGTCGCCTGTCTCCTTGATGTAGGCCACCGTACCGAAGATGAGCCAGCACGAATCGTCGTTGAAACCGCCACCGATGTCGTTGTTGCCACGCTTGGTCAGTGGCTGGTACTGATGGTAACAGCCTCCATCGGGGAACTGCGTCGAAGCAATGTCGATGATGCGCTGACGGGCACGGCTGGGCACCTGATGTACAAAGCCCACCAGGTCCTGGTTGGAATCCCTGAAGCCCATGCCGCGGCCTACGCCACTCTCAAAGAAACTGGCAGAACGCGAGAAGTTGAAGGTGATCATGCACTGGTACTGGTTCCAAATGTTAACCATACGATTCAGCCGCTCGTCGCTGCTTTTCACGGTAAACTTGTCCAACAAGCCGTCCCACATCCGGCGCAACTCGTCGAAAGCGGCATCCACGGCCTCTACGGTCGTAAAACGGGCTATCACCTCGTGGGCTTTCTGCTTGTTGACAAGCGTCACATCGCTATCCTGGGAGGAGATGATTTCCCCCATCTTTTTACGCTTAATATCTTCTGAAGAGAACTTATCATCCTCCTTATTCTCCACATAGCCTAACAGGAAAATGTAGTCCTTCGACTCGCCGGGCTGCAATTCCACCTCAATATAATGCGAGGCAATGGGACTCCAGCCGTGGGCTACCGACTGGCGCGACCGCCCTTCGACGACACACTGTGGGTCGGCAAACTCATTATACAAACCTACAAACGACTCACGGTCAGTATCAAAGCCCTGAATAGCCGCATTGGTGAGGGTGTAGTAGGCGTAGTGATTGCGGCGTTCCTTGTATTCTGTTTTATGATAGATGGTATTCCCCTCTATTTCCACTTCGCCTGTTGACCAGTTGCGCTGGAAGTTCTCCATATCTGTGGCGGCATTCCACAAGCACCACTCGGTCAGCGAGAACAATTTCAGACACCTCTTCTCTTCGGTTGTATTCTTGAGCGTCAGTTTCTGCACCTCGGCCCATGTCTTCAGCGGCACAAAGAACAGCGCACTGGCTTCGATACCGTTCTTGCAACCTGTAATGCGGGTATAGTTCATGCCGTGGCGGCACTCATAGCTGTCAAGCGGTGTACGGCAAGGCTTCCATCCTGGATTCCAGACGATGCCGCCATCGTTAATGTAGAAGTAACGCCCACCATTGTCCATCGGCACACCATTGTAGCGATAACGGGTGATGCGACGGAACTTGGCATCCTTATAGAAACTATAGCCACCAGCGGTATTGCTAATCAGGCTGAAGAAGTCCTCATTGCCCAGATAGTTGATCCAGGGGAACGGTGTAGCGGGGTCGGTAATCACATATTCACGATGCTGATCATCGAAATATCCAAACTCTTTCATGTGTCGGTTCTTTTTTACAGTTTGACTAATTGTTGTCGGAAGTCAGCAGGTTTACAAGTTCTTTGTCCTTGAAGTCATGTTTCTGCTGATCCCAAAAGCCGAAGTCGGCATCATAGCACCAAGTTGTCCAGGCAATGTTGTTCTCCTGGAACACGGTCAGCATGTCCTTCGTCCATTGGTAAGCCAGTTCACGATTGACAGGTTCGTAAACGCCCCACTCGCCACAGAACAGCTGCAGGCCGTACTGCTTGGCTACGGCGATGGCATCCTTGAAGTCGGCGCGTATCTTGTCGATGTTCCAGACTTGTGTGGTATAGCTGCCTTCGTCCAGCAGGTGTTTCACGGTATCGGTGGCAGCCTCATAGTCTTCCTTGGAAACAAGCACACCGGGATAGTTCACCTTGCCTCTGTACTGACCAATGGGAGTCCACGGAGCGCCATAGTGTGTGAGCAGCATGGGGTTATAGTAGTGGAAGGAGAGGATGATGTTCTTGTCGCCCTCGGGCACCTTCAGATACTTCATCGTCTCGTAGCCTTGCCATAGGTTGCTGCCGATGACCAGCGTGCGCTGCGGTTCCCGCTCGCGCAGAGCCTTGTGCACCTTGGCTATCAGCTGGTTCCATTGCTCATGTTCGTCGGCCACTGGCTCGTTCATAAACTCGTATGCCACCGAGTCGTTGCTGTAGCCCTTCAGTACATCCGACAGCTGATACCACATATCAATGAGGTCTTGCTGGGCTTTCTCCGATGAGAATAGCGTGTTGGCATCGCCATTGCCCTCAAGCACAGCATTGAAATAGTGCGACCGGATGATGTGCAGGTCTACAATGGTACGCAGATGGTGTTTCACTGCCCAGTCGAGTGCATTTGTCAGCAGTTGCCATGCCTCAGGCAATTGCTTGCCGTCTTCATCCCAGAACTGCACCTCGTCGATGGGCAGGCGCACAAAGTCAAAGCCCAGACTGTCCAGACGGGCGAAGTCATCCTCCTGGATGTGCAGACGGCGGGCCTCACCGCGTTCTTCGCTTTGCGAGAGCCAGTGGCTTACGTTGGTGCCGCGCTGGATGTGGAAGTCGTTCGATACGTTTTCAGTTGCACTCTTGTTGGAGCAAGCCGTGATTGCCAGCATGCTCATGGTTGTCAATGCCAATGTGGAAAATACTTTTCTCATATTCCTTTTCAATTTTCAATTCTCAATTCTCCATAATTCCTTTCAGTATCCAGTCGGCCTTCACCTTCATGCCGGCTTTGCGGTCGAAGATGCCAAACTTCTCGCTGCCGTTGCCAAAGGCATTATTGTCCCAGACGAATGTGGAGAAGCCGCGCTTGCGGGCCTCGCTGACCAGAAAATGGCAGTAGTAGGTCATGTTCTCGTGGATGACGTCGGTCTGACTGCCTTTGAAGTGGTCTGTGACACCCCATTCGCCAATGACAACGCCCAGCCCTTTTGATGCCCATGTGCTCGCCACACGGTCGAAGAAGTCGGTCATGGTCTTCTCATCCGAGGGCGATGCCTCACCATACTGTTTGTAAGGCTCGCCCCAGAAATAGTACTTACACTCGCCGGCATAGTCCCACGGGGTGTAGTAGTGGAACTCAACGCTCATATACCGATTGCCGTTTCCTTCTATATCGGTTGGGACGATGAAGTCGCTGTTGTTTAGTCCGAAGTCAGGATTGCAGACGTAGGTCTGCACGATGAGGTGACGCTGCACATTGTTGCCGCCTGTAGCCCGCACCACGTCGATGAACGTCTGGTTGTAGGAGTTCTGCACCTCCAGATTCTCGGCTGTCGGCTTGCCCCAGTTGTCCTTGACATGCACCTCGTTGGTTCCAGCAAAGGCCATGCGATAGTCGTACTGGGCAAACTCGCTGGCAATGTTCATCCACAACAGAGCCAACTTCTGGTTGTTCTCATCTTTATACTGATAGGTGGGGCGGCCCTCCAGCCATTTGTCGTGGTGTACGTTGATGATGACCTTCATGTCGCTCTCCAGGCACCAGCCTACCACCTCCTTGATGCGGCTGAGCCACTGCTTGTCGATGCTCATGGCAACCGGATTGGTGATGTGGCACTGCCAGCGTATGGGTATGCGGATGGCATCGAAGCCTGCCTCGCGCACCGCCTTGATGGTTTTCTTCGTCACCTTGGGATTGCCCCAGGCGGTCTCTGCATTCAGATGATTGTCGTAAACGCCAATTTGCATCGACTCGCCGTCCTGGCCTGGAGCCGAACACTCAAACTGGTTGCCAAGGTTCCAACCTGCCCTGATTTCACGGTTCCATTGCTGGGCAGTGATGGCTTGTCCGTTTGCCGTAGTCTCACCGACATGGTTGGTCTGAGTCTCAGCAGCTTCTGCCTGGCAGCAGGGCATAGCCAAGAGGAGCACCACCAGCGCACAGCAGTTACTGAAGGAAGATAATGTTACACTTTTCATCATTTATAGTTTTAATTGATTTGGCTGCAAAATTAGCGAGTTATGACGTACATGAAGTCTGAAACCATACAAAACGAGGTCTGAAAACCTGCAAATGTCAGTTTTCAAACCTCGTATGATAAAAAACAAACCTCAGTGTCAACAGTATTTCGAGGGCGATGCGCCGAAATACTTTTTGAAGACAGTGCTGAAATACTTGGGATTGTCGAATCCTGTCAGGGTTGCGGCATCGGTCACACTGCGGCCACTGCGCAACAGGGAGGCGGCACGCTCCAGGCGGATGATGCGCACAAAGTCCTGAGGCGACTGACCGGTATATGACTTCAACCGAACGTAAAACAGAGTGCGGCTCATGGCCATCTCGCGGCACAGCTCATCAATGCCGAATGACGAGTCGGACAGATGGGTAACCACGTGGTGGGTAGCCTGTTCGACAAACTGCTTGGCCCCGTCGTCCTGAACCGTCGTCTCAGTCAGACTTTGGACTTTGGCCTCCGGCTTCTCTCCACTTTCATCCTTTCTCTCTTCCCTCTTCGCATCCGCCAGCAGTTCTGAATAACTCACCACCAAGCGCATATATCTGGCATGGAGTCCGTAAACCCGCCAGGCTCCCCAGAACGCAAGCACCGTCAAGCCGATGTAAATCACCCACATCCACCATGAGTTCCACCAAGGCTGACTGATGTTCACCGCAAGCTGCATCTCGTCGAGCACAGCCCCACAGCTGCTGCTGACACAACGCAGTCGTAACTGGTGCCGGCCAGGCTCGAGGTTGGTGAAGCGGATATAAGACTGAGCAGACGGACTGCTCCACAGACCATCGTCCATCTGATATTGGTAGGCTATGTCATACTGGTTGCGCAGGTTGATGGCCTCATAATGAAGGGCAAAAGTGCGCTGACTGTACTTAAGCAGCAGCCGGCAGTCTGGGCGATGTGGAGTTCTCGGCCAAAGTGGATGGAACGGGTGATGCCATCAGCCCCACCAGTCACGATGCCAACGGTGCCACGTTCAGCGACCTGAATGTGGCGGCAGGTCACAATCTCGTGGTCTATCGTGGCGGCACGGCATGGTTCACGATCACAGCTCAGGCTTCTGGTGATGGTGGGGATGAATGATTTGGGGCGGTGATTAATGAGTAAACGTTAAGCGGCGCATCCTTTTTGGGGTGCGCCGCTTTGCTATTGAAGGGTAGGGGATTGTTTGGGAATCCCCTACAACTATTCTTAGGGATTACTCCTCGCTCTAGTTATGACTTCGTCATGACTGGTCGCCCTCTGCCATCGAGAGTGCTAAAGCCGACACCAAGAGCAGTGCAGAACAAATATTCACACTGGACGGCAGGCAGGTGAGCACTTTGCAGAAAGGGATAATCATCATAAATGGGAAAAAGGTGATGACGAAGTAACAGCGAATAATCGCACTGTTTCGGCGGTCGGAAGTGACAAATTGTCGCATCTTCGCCCGCTTTTTTCGCACTTTTAACAGTATAAAGAAAGTAATTAGCGGGACTTTTCGTATCTTTGTCGCAAAAAAGAGAGAGCGAATGATGAAACTAAAACAAATCCTTTGCTGTGCTATGCTCATGCTTTCTGTATCGGGCTTGGCACAGGTTTCTGCAGGTCTGCACATACCGACCCGCAGTGAAGTTGGTCCGCAAGCCATGCCGAAAGAAGTGGCACCTGTTGAGGCTCCTTTCCAGTTCCAACTGGCAGTCGTAGACCATAGCAAATTTGACGCCCGGTGTGAAATGGTGAAGTTGAAAAAGGGAATCAGCGCCAGGTATAAGCATGCAGCCAAGAACCGTCAGGTTATCCAGGCAGCCATTGACAAATTGTCGGATATGGGTGGTGGTACGGTGGTGATTCCTGCCGGTTCATGGGAGACAGGCCGCATAGAATTGAAGAGTAATGTAAACCTTCACCTCAGCGATGGTGCCGAACTGCACTTCAGTGGACTCATCCGCGACTATTTGCCCGTGGTGTTTACCCGCGATGAGGGTATCGAAATCTACTCGCTCGGTGCATGCATCTATGCCCACAAGGCTGAGAACATCGCCCTGACGGGTAACGGCAAACTCATCGGTGCTTCGACCGATTGCGAAATCTATCAGAACAACAAGGAGAAGGCTCTCAACATCGAGAAGACCACCCGTAATGGTGAACAGCCTTTGGCCGAGCGCATCTACGATGGTGTGCAAAATAGTGGCGAGGTTTTCTTGCCGAAGACCATAGCCCCCATCGATTGTAAGAACGTCTTGGTGGAAGGTGTAACGCTGGAACAAGGTCTGTATTGGAATGTTGTGGCTCAGTATTGCGATGGCGTCATCATCCGAGGGGTGACGGTCAGCAGTTTTGGTCATGGCCGTACTGACGGCGTGGATATCGAGTCAACCAAAAATGCACTCGTAGAATACTGCTCTCTCGATTGTCAAGACGACTGCTATACCATGAAGTCGGGGCGTGGCGTTGATGGGGTACGTGTGAACCGTCCTACTGAGGGGGTCGTGGTGCGCCACTGTCTGGCCCTACGTGGCGCTGGCGGCATTGTCTGCGGCACCGAGGTGGCAGGCGGTGTGAAGAACATCTATTGCCACGACTGTATTTTTGATGGAACCGATCAGGCCTTCCGTGTCAAGTCGCTGCGCACCCGTGGCGGCGGTGTCAGTAACCTGTTCGTTGAGCGAGTCCGTGCCCGTGTGCTCCACTATGCTATGTTCTGCGACATGCTGGGCAGCGTCAAGTGGGGTGGCGACCTCGCCAAGCGCTATCCCGACGGAAAGAATCCTCCCAAGGTCAATAAGTACACACCGTACTTCCACGACATCTCCGTCCACGATGTCATCGTTGAGGACTGCAAGGAGCTGATTCACTACATCGGTCAGCCCGAACGTCCCGTCAAGAACGTGTTCTTTGGTAATGCTGATGTGAAGTGTGACAAAGTGGGCTTCCTGCGCGATGCCTCCGGCTTTGCCATGAAGGATGTGCGCATCACTTCCGATGACATCGCGCTGTCGCTCGACGGCTGTTCCACCGTCAGCATCTTCGGTGTCAACAACGTCACGCTTCAGCAACCCTTGCAGGTCGTCCAGCAGGGCGTGCCGTCAAAGTATGTCAGCGTTCAGGCCGTTCCCATGCAGCCAGTCACCTACAATAGTGTTCGTCCCGGTCAGGTGTGGTGCGACACCGATGGCAAGCCCATCCAGGCGCATGGGTTCCAGATATGTGAGATTGACGGCACCTATTATTGGTATGGTGAGAACAAGGCCGACGCTATTATGGGTACCAATCGTATGTTCGGTGGCGTGCGTTGCTATTCGTCTAAGGACTTTTACAATTGGAAGGACGAGGGACTTATCCTTGCCCCAGCGGAACACGACTATCTGTCGCCCTTCCATTACTCTCAAAAGCTGGAGCGTCCGCACATCATCCGTAACCCCCGTACGGGCAAATTTATTCTGTGGGCTAAGAGTCAGGCCGACGACGGCTATTTCGCCATCTTTCAGGCCGACCGCTTCATGGGGCCATATACCTTTGTCCGCAACCTGCAACCTGAAGGCTTTGGCGTAGGTGACTTCGACATGTATGTCGACCCGCAGACAGGCAAGGGCTATGTATGGTTCGAACGTCCCCACTGGGAAATGATCTGTGCCGAACTCACTGACGACATGACCGGTGTGACCGATGTGTACTCCGAGCACTTCGTCGGCCAGAAGCCGCCGTTCACCCGTGAGGCTCCTGCTCACTTCCTGTTGGATGGCCGTCATTATGTCTTTACCAGCGGCACTACGGGCTATACGTCAAATCCATCCGAAGTGGCGGTCTTTACCGACTATCATGGTGAGTATCGCTCGCTGGGTGACCCACACCTCAATGACAGTACCGCCTCATCGTTTAACTCACAGATTACGGGTGTCATCCGCATCCCTGGTAAGAAAAACCTCTGGGTGGCACTGGCTGACCGGTGGGAACCGTTCACCACAGGGACAGACTTCGCCAAGCGTACCTTTGCAGCAAAGAGCAAGGCTTATGAGCACTATCAGGTTCAGGCGCGCAAAGCCAAAGGCGAAGAACCTACCGTGATGGATCGCCGCTATGAGTTGGTAGGTGCTTCCCATGCCGTTTATCATGCCGCCTATGTCATGTTGCCCATCACATTTGATGCTCAGGGCAAGCCCACCATCGAGTGGCGTGACGAGTGGCGGCTTGAAGAATTTGAATAATCTCTGGCAACGTGACAAGCCGACTCCGAGCGGCGATGATAGTGGTGATGGCGGTGGCGGCGATGAGTGACGATGCCTCGGGGCGTTTTAATACGATACAATATACACCTTACGAGAGGGTTGCGGAGCGTTACGCAGCCCTCTCGTCATCTGTATGCAGGCGTGCTGTGCGGTCGGCAATGTTCTCATTATCGCGCAGAAGGAACT
>Ga0326514_10001170_pt1 | contig 17135 bp, 16 predicted proteins | sample 3_2548_0518_D_FD_203653 | JGI IMG/M metagenome (GOLD analysis project Ga0326514, IMG submission 203653) | Bovine rumen microbial communities from UC Davis, California, United States - 3_2548_0518 | ecosystem: Host-associated > Mammals > Digestive system > Stomach > Rumen | place: USA... | reverse complement strand
GTCGTCGCTGTCGTCGCCGTAGCCGAACAGCTTGGCCAGTTTCTGGTTGTTGAGCTGATAGCTCCACGAATAACCCGTGTTCATCAGGCGCGGCAACTTGCCGTGCCCTATGCGGAAATAGTCGATATGGCGGCCGTTCGGGGCGTAGTCGTAGTTGTCGAACGATGCCGAGAGGTTCATCGTCGTGTTCTTGCTGAACTTGAAGGTGGCGCTCACCGGCAGCGTTGTGCTCCATCGCATGGAGTCGGCCACCAGGTTATAGCTGATCGAGGTGGTCAGGTTGTCGATAAGGGAGATTTTCTTATAGCCCGTCGAATCCTTGTCCGAACGTATCTTGGCCTCGATGTTGTTGGCTATGCCGAAGGTGATGGAACCCGACCTGCCCTGCGAGGTGCCGCCGAACTTGTAGCCCTGGAAATAACTGTAGCGCTCCGTACGGTAGCCCGAGGCCTGTGTCGTGTCGGGCACGGTGTATTCGCCCCAGCTGCCCCACATCGGGTCGCTGAAGTCGGGCGTATAGCTGAACGAAATCGTAGGCGTGAACAGGTGACGCACGGCCACCAGTTTGGAATTCTTCCACACCGGCGTGTACATACCGTACAGTTTCGTGTTCATCGACACGGATGTCGAGAAGTTATAGGCATTGTAGAATCCGTAGGTTGTGTCCGACAGCACGCCGCCGTAGGTGCCGTTCGCGTTTTCTATCATCGGATCGTAATGCTTCTCCGTCCTGCGGGCATACATACGGTCCACGAAATTGACCTGCGGGGTAATGTTGATATAGTTCAGGGCCGTGAAGGTGGCCGACAACTGTGCGGTATGCTGCATGCCGTTGCTCCAGTCGCGGGCCAGGTTCTGTTCGAAGAACTTGTCCTGTTTGCAGGTCACCGAGTTCGACAGACGTCCGTTGTAGTTCAGGGATATTTTCTCATACCATCGCTGGCTGCCCACCTGGATTTTGCGCTTCAGGGGGTAGATTCGGCTCATCGAAATCGTCAGGTCCGGCAGGGAGACCACCAGGGTCGAGTCCTTGGTGCGCTGGGTGATCGAGGTCGAGGCGCTGATCGTGAGCGGTTTGTTCGGAATCTTGTAGCTCAGGTTCACGGTCGAACTCTTGGTGCTCTGCGTCATGTCCGAACTGTAGTAGCTCGTCAGGTTGTTGCGTTCGTAGCCCGAGGTCGTGAAGTTCACCGAGGCCGACAGTGTCAGGTTGGGATTGAACTTAGCATCCTGCTGGTGACTCCACACGGCCTTCACATTGGTCATCTCCGAATAGTCCGACAAGCCCTTGTCGCCCGTGATGGTCTTCAGGTAGGAGAAACTCCAGTTGCCGCGGAAATGGTATCGCCAGGCATACCGCTGTTCGGCGGCAAGACCCCACGAACCCTTCGTGTAGATTTCGCCGGTCAGGCGCAGGTCCATGTAGTCGTTGATGGCAAAATAATAACCGCCGTCACGCAGGTACAGACCCCTCTCCTGCTCCACGCCGTAGGTCGGCATGATGATGCCCGACGAATAGCTCTTCGTGAAGGGGAAATAGCCGAAGGGAACGGCTATCGGCAACGGCACGTCGGCCACAACCAGATAGGCCGGACCGGTCACCACATTCTTCTGCGGACGCACTCGCGCCTTGGTCAGCTGGAAATAGAAGTGTGGACATTCGTGGTAGTCGCACGTCGTGTAGCGGCCGTTTTCCAGGAAGATGTCGTTGTCGGGCATCTTCTTCGTCTTGCCGCCCGTGATATAGCCGTCGCCCTGCTGGGTCACAACGTCGGTGATGAAGCCCTTGGCCGTCTTGAAGTTATAGGAAATCTGCTTCGTCTCATATTCGCCGCTGTTGTCCTTGAACACCGGGGCGCCCTTCCATTTGCCGGTCGTGGTGTCTTTCTTGCCCACGGCATGCACGATGCTCGAGTCCAGCGACATGTTGATTTGTTCTGCCGTGAGGTTGATGTCGTTGTAGGTCACCTCCGACGAGCCGTACAGATGGGCGATATTGCCCATTTCGAACACCAGCGAGTCCATAGCCTTATAGTTCACGGTGGCATCCAGTCCCGATTTGTTGCGGCTGGCCACAGGTTCCGTCTGGAGCGAATCCTGAACGGTCGAGTCGGCCGCCAGGGTTGCGTTTCGCAGCGTGTCGGCATGGGATGCCGCACTCTGAAGCGTGTCGGCTTCGGCAACGGCAGCACGCAGGCTCTCCGGCGAGAGTGTCTCAACAGGCACAAGCGGCAACGCCTGACCTACCGAGTCCTGCAGAGGGTGTGCCTCCGTCAGAGCTGTAGCCAAGTACATTACCAGCAACACCATTGCCGCATATATAGAGAGATGCTTGCGCATACCTGTAGATTCAAATTATATCAGGTGCAAAGATAGTGTTTTTTTGGAATATAGACAACGTTTTCACAAACTTTCTGATATTTTAAGGCAGTTTTTATGTTTTTCGTCCCCTTTTCTTCTCCTTTTCCCATGAAAAAAGCAACTCCCGATTGCAATTCTCATTTACTTTAGTGCCGTGCTTTCATTCCACAACGCATGCGTACAATATCTCGTCCTCTCCGCAACATTTTTCCCCCACTCTTTCAATAATCGTTGCGTTTGGGGTTCTTGGGGAACCATCCCTTGCGGACACGTTCTCGTTGCTGGAAGATTTCAAGGATGCTCCACAGACAGGAACAGCCGACAACACCGAGAACGGCGCTGCCGATGATTGACTCGACATACAGGCTGCACACCAGAAACAGAAGACCTGCGACAAGGAACCACCACCAGCATCGCACGCCGAAATAATATTCGGCTTTAATGACGATAGGATGAAACATTCCGATGGTCAGGAATGTTGAAACTGCTATGAGAATACCGCTCCACTGAATTGTCATAGGCTTGCGTTGGAATTAAGTTCGTTGAGTTCGTAACGGTGCATCACAGTAGTGAGACGCTCCATATCGGCCGCACGCATTATCGCCTGCGAGAGGCCTTTATACTGGAAAGCATAGAGGAAATCGAGATTTACACTGTTGTCGTTGAGCCAGCGCAGTACCTTGCTCATCGAACCGCGTTCGTTGGGTACGTTGAGACAATAGACGTCGGTGAGTTCAACCTGAAGGCCGGCTGCTGCAAAAGCCTCTTGAGCCAAATGGACATCGTCAACGATGAGACGCAGAATTCCGTGTCCGTGATAGTCGTTGATACTGTAGGACAGAATGTTGACGCCGGCATTGGCCAGGAGTTGGAAAACCTGCCACGTTGCTCCCGTCTGATCCTTTAGCTCGATGCTGAGTTGTTTGATAATCATAAGTAAACTATTAAAGAAGTTGTGTCAAATATATGCCCGAAGTTGACTCCGAAGGCCAAAAGTTGCGGCAAAGATACGAAATTTTTCGGACAGATGCAAGTTTTTTGCCAAAAATTTTCGCGTTTCGGAAAATATTCCTTATCTTTGCACCCGAATAAACCGTTTACAGAATGAAAAATCTTTCAGTTCTGACCCTGATCGGGGTCGCTGCCCTGGCCCTCGTTTCGTGCGGCACACAGAAGAATGCCGCATCGAAGGCCTATACGTGGTATGAAAGCAAAAGCTGGCAACAGGGATTCCCCGTTGACGGCTATGATGCCATGGATGTGGCCACATTCTATGACCAGTACCAGAAGGCGCCCGCCATGTACGACAGCATCTTCGCCTGGCTGGCCGAAATTCATCCCAAAGCCACCAGCCTCCCGGCGCAGAAGAATGTGATGACCTGGAGCCACGCTACTGCCCACATCCAGGACCTGGAACTCCGTCCGCTGGATAAATGCAAGTTCGAGCAACACCGCGAACACATCGACCTGCAATGGGATGTGACGGGTGCTGAACGCTACGGCATGGTGCGCGACACAGCCCTGCTCATTCCCACCAACGACTACAATGCCAAGAAGGATGTGCAGAACTTCCGCCTGCGCGAACCCGAAAAGGACAACTACTATCAGGCCAGCTCCGTGCCCGGCAAGTTTTTTCTCTTCTTCCCCGGAGATATCCATCGTCCGTGTCAGATTGGAAACCGGCCTGAAACGGTGCGGAAAATCGTCGTAAAACTCGAATATCTGCACTAATCTGTCAGCACCAATTTTAAGCTTAAAAACAAATAATTTTCCAAGATGAAAAAGATTCTTTTCGCAAGCGCACTCTGCGCTACCCTTTTTGCCACCTACAGCTGTGGTGGCGGCAGTGAGAAGGCCGAGGCTACCGAGCCTGCTCCTGATGCAGTGGTATGGGCCGACACGATGACTTTCGAAGTGGGTTATCTGGGCAATGCCAACAACAAAATCTATGTTGACGTACAGGGCTACGGCGCCGACGGCAAACTCGCCCTCGTTGACAAATTCGAAATGAAGGACGGCAAATGCCTGAAGATCGGCCAGATCATCTACAAAAACGGTCAGCCCGTCTATGGCAAGGATCTCGAGGGCGACAAGATCGTCGGTACTGACGTTTTCACCTACGACGCCAACGGCAATCTGACCGAAGAAGTGCAGTCCGTATGGGACAGCGAACGCAACAAGGTGGAACCCTCTGTGAAGTATGCCTATACTTATGACGCCAACGGCAATGTGACCGCCATCAAGGAGAGCACCTATGCCAACCTGCGCTGGAACCCCGGTTACGAATGGACTTACATCTACGACGAACAGGGCCGCGTAGCCGAACGCAAGGACTATACCAGCGACAGCGGCGACCGCAGAAACTCCTGCTGGTACACCTACAAGTGGAACGGCCAGAACCAGCTCGAACAGCTCGACTTCTACTTCTACGACATCAAGAAGGGCAAACTGAAACATGACTCCAAGACCCTCTACACCTACAATGCCGCAGGCCAGGTGACAGAGGAGACCGTGATACGTCACAAGAATAGCACGAAGCGTGAAGACGTCAATTCGCGCCTGTACATCAAGGAGTACAACGACAAGGGTCAGCTCACCGCCGAAGCCACACAACGCTGGCGCAACAACACCTGGAACGCCCAGGACAACAAGATATACACTTACGATGAGGCCGGCCGTCTGAAAGAGGCCCAGTTCATCTCAGCCATCCAGACCAACAAGGGTATGCACATGGACAAGACCACCTACAGCTACCCCGCCGGCAGCAAGACTCCCGCCGCCGCAGCAGCTCCCGCTCCATCTGTAAAGCCCGTCATCAACCTCGAGGACAAGCACCTCACCACTCCTGAGGACGAATAACAATGCTGGTTGACACACATTGTCACCTGACCGACAAACCGTTCGACGCAGACCGTGAAAGCTGCGTCGAACGCTGTTTAAGGGCAGGTGTCAGTCGCATCGTAGTGGCCTGTTGCGACGAAACAGAGATCTCACCCATCCGGAATTTCTGCGAAAGTCACCCCGGCTTCGCCTTCCCTACCATTGGCATCCATCCCGAAAACATGGCCGCCGATGTGGAGGCCCAGTTCGAAACCATCCGAAAAGCTTATGCCTGCCACAACGACTGGGCTGCAATCGGTGAAATCGGAATCGACCTGCATTGGGACAAAACGCGGCTTGACGAACAGAAACGTGTGCTTACCCTGCAATGGCAGCTCGCCATTGACGAAGACCTCCCCGTTCTGCTGCATGTGCGCGATGCCATGCCCCAGCTATTGGACATGCTCCCTTATTTTAAAAGGTATAGCGAAGAGAGGGGCCGCCGTCTGCGGGGTATCCTCCATTGCTACAGCGGTACGTGCGACGAGGCAGACGAAGCCCTGCGCTGGGGTGACTTTCTGTTCGGTATCGGCGGCACGCTGACCTACAAAAAGAGCCTGGTGCCCGACGTGGCCCGGCACGTCGGACTCGACCGCATCGTGCTTGAAACCGACTCGCCCTACCTTGCGCCCATACCCCATCGCGGACACAGAAACGAGCCGTCCTATACAGCCCTGACCGCTGATGCCCTGGCCGCAATCTTAGGCGTCAGCCACGACAAAATAGCACAAGTTACTACGCAAAATGCGGCAAAATTGTTCCGTTGGGAATTAAAAGATGTTAAAAACAGCATTTTTTGACATCTGAGCATATCATTGTCAAAAAAAAAACGTAACTTTGCGGCATGATTTATAACCCTTTTTATTTATTAACAAATTAACAAAACAACTCAATGAAAAAATTTTTCATGACGCTGTCAGCTATTGCATTGGCAGCACCTGTATTTGCACAGGAGGTTGAGGAAGAAAGCACAAGCTTCCACCACGTCCTCAAAACTTACTTCATCGACGGTGGTCCCGGCTTCATGGCCCTCATCGCATTGGCCCTCGCTCTGGGTATGGCATTCGTTATCGAGCGTATCATCTACCTGAACCTCGCTGAGGTTAACACAAAGAAGCTCGTAGAAGAGGTTACTTCTGCCGTTGAGCAGGGCAACATCGACGAGGCTCTCGAAATCTCCAAGAAGACCCGCGGCCCCATCGCCGAAGTATTCGCTCAGGCTCTCATCCGTACAAAGGACGGCCAGGATCTCGATGCTATCGACAAGGCTATCGCTTCTTACGGTTCGCTGAAGTCTTCCGCCCTCGAGACCAACCTCTCCTGGATTACCCTCTTCATCGCAGCTGCTCCTTCTCTCGGATTCCTTGGTACAGCCGTAGGTATGGTACAGGCCTTCGATGACATCGTTAAGGCAGGTGATATTTCTCCTACAGTCGTTGCTGCAGGTATGAAGGTGGCCCTTATCACAACTATCGGTGGTATCATCGTAGCCATCCTTCTCCAGATCTTCTACAACTACCTCTTGGCTAAGGTTGAAGGCATCGTGAGCGATATGGAGGAAGCTTCTATCGACCTCGAGGACAGCATCATCCGCTACAAGAGCAGCTACAAGAGCAAATAACCCCCACTCATTTACCCTATAACAAAGAAACCCTATTATGCAGAAAAAGAAAATCACTCTTTCCACCATTGCTCTTTGGGTTCTCTTTGCAGTCACACTCGTCCTCTTCGTTGTCTTCTTTGCAGGACCTCAGGCTGAGTATGCACTTTCAACACAGGGAACCACTGAGACATCGGCCATTCTTGACCCTTATCTCTATTGGGTATATGTTGTGGTTGGTCTTGGCATCCTTCTCCTCATCGTCTTCGCTATCAAGTCGGTTCTTCTCGGCTTCCAGCGTGACGCCAAGGGTACCATCCAGGGCCTGATTACAATCGCTGCTTTCGTTATCCTCTTCGTGGTTTGCTATTTCGTCAGCCCCGCTACCGAGTATAACAAGATTGTCAACGGTGAAAACGTTCACTACGATGCTTCGGAAATGAAAATGATCGACATGTGGCTGTATTCTATCTACGCCCTTGTTGTCGTCACTTTCCTCCTCGTCATCGGCTTCGGTGTAAAGAACCTCATCAAAAAATAAGACTTAACTATGGGAAAAAAGAAAAGAAAAGTGCCGGGCATGAACGCTTCTTCAAGCGCCGACCTCGCCTTCACGCTGCTTATCTTCTTCCTCGTGGTTACGTCAATGGATACTGATGAAGGTTTGACGCGCCTTCTCCCCCGCTGGACGGAGGAACAGACCAACCAGGATATCAAGAAGCGCAACATTCTCAACGTCCTCGTCAACGCCAACAACGAGTTGATGATCGGCGATCAGGTTGCAGACGTGTCGCAGCTTCGCGAAAAAGCCAAGAACTTCATTACCGCTCAGGGTGAGTTCTCCGGCGAACGTGGTCCCGAAATGAAAGCCGTCGATCCCGAAAAGAGTCCCGAACTTGCTCAGTTCTTCGGAACGAATACTATGATTCCCAAGAACCATGTCATCTCCCTGCAGAGCGACTACGGCACAAGCTACGAAAAGTACATTGCTGTACAGAACGAGCTGGTTGCCGCCTACAACGAACTCCGTCAGGAACTGGCCAAGAGCAAATTCAACAAAGACTACGACGAAGAAGTCCTGACCAAAGAGGAAATGCAAGCCCTCAAGGACTACTATCCTATGAACATTTCAGAAGCTAACGCTAAATATCAATAAGGAGTATAAGACTATGGGAAAATTTAATGGCGGACAAAAGAAAGAAATGCCCGAATTGAACACCTCGTCACTCCCCGACTTGGTATTCTCACTGCTGTTCTTCTTCATGTGCATTACCCACATGCGTGAGGACAATCCGAAGGTGTTTGTCAATACACCCCGTGCCGACCAGGTGGTTAAACTGGAGAACAAATCTCTCGTCACCACCATCCTCGTAGGTAAGCCCAAAGACAAGAAGTACGGACGCGAGAGCTTGATTCAGTTCAACGACGACTTCCTCGACCTCGAGAATGTCGTTCCTAAGATGACTCAGCAGCGTCAGTCGATGAAGGAGGTTGACCAGCCCAAGATGCAGGTATCGATGAAAATCGACCGCGAGACAAAGATGGGTATTGTCACCGAACTCAAGACCGAGCTTCGTAAAGCACAGTGCTTGAAGATTAGCTACTCTGCTAAACGATAAATAGCACCCTATTCAATAAATTAGGAGGGAAATCACAAGATTTCTCTCCTTTTGTTTTGTAATTTCATTTTTTTTTCTTAAATTTGCACCCGAAATAAGACTTTAATTATGTATAAAAGAATTTTGCTTAAGTTGAGCGGCGAATCGCTCATGGGTGAGAAACAGTACGGCATCGACGAGAACCGTCTTGCTGCCTATGCCCGTCAAATTAAGGATATCGCTGCCCTGGGGGTGGAAATTGGAATCGTCATCGGCGGCGGCAACATCTTCCGCGGACTGAGCGGTGCCGGTAAAGGGTTCGACCGCGTGAAGGGCGACCAGATGGGCATGCTTGCCACGACCATCAACGCTCTCGCCCTCTCGTCGGCTCTCTCTTCGGCAGGACAGAAGGCCCGTGTGCTCACTGCCGTCAATATGTTCCCCATCGGCGAACAGTACTCCAAATGGAAGGCCATCGAAGCTATGCAGAACGGCGAAATTGCCATTCTCGCCGGAGGAACAGGCTGCCCCTATTTCACAACAGATACAGGCTCGGCTCTGCGCGGCATCGAAATCGAAGCTGATGTCATGCTCAAGGGAACACGTGTGGACGGCATCTATACCGCCGATCCCGAGAAAGATCCCAATGCGAAGAAATTCGACCGCATCACCTACGACGAAATCTACGACCGGGGACTGAAGATCATGGACCTCACCGCCACCACGCTGTGCCGCGACAACCACCTCCCCATCATCGTCTTCAATATGGACAAGGAAGGCAACCTCCTCAAACTCATTACAGGCGAAAATATCGGTACTTTAGTTTACGAAAAATAATATGATTGACGTTAAGAAAACTTTGAAAGACGCCGAAGCTAAGATGCAAGGCGCTGTAGTCCATCTCGAAGAGACCTTCGCTCACATCCGCGCAGGACGTGCTTCCGTCAGACTTCTCGATGGTATCCGTGTTGATTACTACGGTTCCTCTATGGAACTCTCTCAGGTGGCCAACTGCTCGACGCCCGACGCCAAGAGCATCGTTATCGCTCCCTGGGAAAAATCCATGCTCAAGGAAATCGAAAAAGCCATCATCGACTCCTCGCTCGGCATTACTCCCGAAAACAACGGCGAGGTTATCCGTCTCGGCATCCCTCCCATGACGGAGGACCGCCGCAAAGCCCTCGCCAAGCAGAGCAAAGGCGAAGCCGAGACCGCCAAGGTAAGCATCCGAAACGTACGCCGTGACGTGAACGACCAGTTGAAGAAAGCCATCAAAGACGGTCTTTCCGAAGACGTGGAGAAGGACGCAGAAGCCGAACTCCAGAAGATTCACGACCGCCAGATAAAGGCTGTCGACGCCCTCTACGCCGACAAGGAGAAAGAGATTATGATGGTCTGATGACAGGTCTGGTCATTCGCAACACCGGTTCATGGTATATCGTGCGCCCCGATTCTGAAGAGTCGGGGTGTACAACATTCAATGACATTCCCTGTAAGGTAAAAGGCAACTTCCGCCTCAAGGGAATCCGGACGACCAATCCCGTCGCTGTGGGCGACAGGGTGAGTTTTGAGGTGAACCGCGAGGGTGTGGCTTTTATCACGGCCATATCCCAAAGGAAAAACTACATTATCCGCAAGGCTTCCAATCTCTCGAAACAAGCCCACATCCTGGCTGCCAACCTCGACCAGGTATTCCTTATCGTGACTGTAGCCCATCCCGAAACATCCACGACATTCATCGACCGTTTTCTGGCTACCGCTGAAGCCTACCGCGTTCCTGCTACCATCCTGATTAACAAAACCGACCTTTACAACGCCGACGAACGCAAATATGCCGACGGTCTGGCATACCTCTACCGATACATCGGGTATCCCGTCCGGCTCATCTCGGTCCACTCCGGAGAAGGCATTCAGGAGCTCAGGCAGGAACTGCAGAACCGGATAACCCTGTTCTCAGGACACAGCGGCGTGGGCAAAAGTTCGCTCATCAATGCCCTCCTCCCCGACCGGAACATCCGCACGGAGGCAATCAGCGAAAGCCACGACCAGGGAATGCATACCACAACCTTCTCTGAGATGTACGCCCTGCCCGACAACAGCGGCTATATCATCGACACTCCCGGCATCAAGGGGTTCGGAACCATAGAATTCTCGCGCGAGGAAACCTCCCATTATTTCCCGGAGATTTTCAAATTTGCCAAGGAGTGCCGCTTCAACAACTGCACCCATACCCACGAGCCCGGCTGCGCCGTGCGCCAGGCCCTCGACCGACACCTGATCGCCCAGTCGCGGTACATGAGTTACCTTTCCATTCTCGACGACGAAGGAGAAAGCAAATACAGAAACGGAGATGCGTAGATTATTCATCATCATATTGAGCCTGCTGACATTTGCGTCGGCTTCCTCCCGCGAGGAGGATGCCCGTCCTTCTCAGCCGTCGCTGCTCGAAACGATGATTCAGAGTCTCACGCTCCGTTACGACTCTTTGGGCTATCGACAGCCCGCCGAGGTTTCCGCCCGGATTTATGTGCGCGGCACATCCGAATGTACCCGCAAGGGGCTGCCGTCCCGTCTGATGCGACATCTGATGCCTTTTGAATGTTCCGACCGGAAGTCCGTGTTCGAGGGTATCGTCCAGGCGTCCTACCGCTATCCTTATCAGTTACGGGCCGAGATACAGGCCTTCCGCGGATCGCAACGATACAGCAAAAGCCACCTTCGCGAAGTTTTTCAAGCCGTTCTTCCACTCTACAATGTGGACCGTCCCCGCTCGATGGGCAACCGCAATGTGCTGGTGCCGCCGTTCTCTAAGGACGGCCTGGCCGAGTATGAATTTACCCTGACCGACACGCTCAAACAATATGGAGAACTCTGCTGCTGGATAAAATTCAACCCGCGCCACCGTCATCATGCCCTCCAGGAAGGCTATGTACTCTCCTCCATTGACGGCCGTAATATCTATGCCGCGTCCATCCAGTTCCTGGTCGATTTTGCCCAAGCTGAAATCTCCCTCAACTTCGACAATCTGGATGGGGAACCGCGCATTCGGCAAAGCCACATTGAGATCAAGTACAAATACCTGAATGCAGAGGGCATCAACAAGTACGACTGCTATTACCAATACAACCATGTCACCTGGCTCAACGACATCAATCCCGACACACTGTCGCTCGATGTTACCGACTATTATTATACCCCGCAGCTGCCCGCCAACGCGCTCGACTCCCTGCGCCCCGTCCCCCTGCCGGACGAACTGGCCAGGGCGCTCAATGATGCCGAGGAGGAGCGCCGTTGGGAAGAGTTGCGGAAGCAGAAACGACAGCACATCGACGAAGAGACGCACGAGGTGATTGATCCCGACGAGGACCGGGGCTTCAAGGACTGGCTCAAGAAACTGCCCGAACGTCTGGTGGCAACCTCGCATTATGATGTATGGGGATCGGATTTCAAACTCTACGGCCCCTTCGAACCGTCAGCGTTCGGCTATGACGGCCTGAACGGGTTCACGCTTCGCACCCGTGCTCGCATCAACCGCCGCTTCAACGACGGCAAACGACTCTATATCTATCCCGAAATAGGCTACGCCTTCGGACGGCGTGAACTGCGTTATGCCTTCGAACTCGAATTCATCCATCATCCCCGCCAGCTCCAGGGCCTCCGTCTGTCGGTCAACAAGAAACAGGCCGCCTTCCCCAACAAATTCAAGGATATCATCAACGATGCCATCAAGGCTTCCGACACAACGGATGTGGACTTCGATGCTTTAGGCATCGACTATTACGACCACCACGAATTCAAACTCGAGCATTTCTGGGAAATCCGTAACGGACTGACCCTCTTTGCGGGTGCCAACTACAACCTTCGAACCCCGCGCAAACACGGCCAGAGAGCCATGACACGCGAACGTATCGATGCCCTCGTCAATTCCCGCTATAGCGACATCTCGCCCTATCTGCGTCTGGTATGGACCCCCCGTCAGTTCTATCGCTACGAACAGAAGGAAAAACGCTACGTCGAGTCACCCTACCCCACGTTCGAAGCCGAAATCATGTGGGGCAAGAACATCGAGGGCACCCAGCATCACAGTTTCTCCCGCATCGAATTCGACATTCACCAGGTGGTTCGCATCGACCCCATGCGTTCCTTCTCCTACCATGCCGGCTTCGGCCACTTCTTCCACAAGGAGAACAGCCCGTTCTTCAACTACCGCTACTTCTCCCGTTCGCAGTATCCCGATTCCTGGGACGAGCGTATCGGCGGCACTTTCTCGCTTCTCGACGACTACTGGTTCGGCTCCACGCCCGCCTACATCCAGCATCATGCCATGTACGAAACACCCTTCTTCCTGCTTTACAACATCTCGAGTCTGCTTTCCAAATACGTCATTCGTGAACGCATCTATCTCTCCAATCTCATTGCCGACGGCAAACCCCTCTACACAGAAGCCGGCTATGGGTTTGGCAATAACTACCTCTCCATAGCCGGTTTTGTGGGATTCAAAGGTATCCGTTATCAGAGCGTTGGCTTCAAATTCCAGCTCGTCCTCGGAAAACACATTTAATAGATACGCTGGCGCAATTCCTGTACGCGTGCGTCTGTGATATAGTCGTCGTATTCCGTACGTTTGTCGATAATGCCCTTGGGCCCGAGTTCAATCACACGGTTACAGATGGTCTGGATGAACTCGTGGTCGTGGCTCGACATCAGGATCACACCCGGGAATACCCGCAGGTTGTTGTTGAATGCCTGAATCGATTCAAGATCCAGGTGGTTGGTGGGCGAATCGAGAATCAGCGTGTTGGCGTTCTTCATCATCATACGGGCTATCATGCAGCGCATCTTTTCGCCGCCAGAGAGAACCGACGCCTTCTTCAGGCACTCTTCGTCACGGAAGAGCATTCTGCCCAACCAGCCCTTGATATTGAGTTCCGTGGTGTCATTCGTGAACTGCATCAGCCACTCCATCATGTTCATGTCGGTGTTGAAGAACGACGTGTTGTCCAGTGGAAGATAGGCCGTTGTGATGGTCTGTCCCCAGTTGTAGGATCCTTCGAATTTCTTGTCTTCGCCGTTAATGATTTGGAAGAGGGCGGTCATGGCACGCGGGTCGTGCGAAATGAAAGCGACCTTGTCGCCCGGTTCAATCTGGAAGTTAACATCGTGGAAGAGCGTCGAGCCTTCAATCTCCTTGCCCAGGCCGTGCACCTCGAGTATCTTCGCACCAGTCTCGCGTTCAGGCTTGAAGATAATGCCGGGATAGCGGCGTGTTGAAGGCTGGATTTCCTCGATATTGAGTTTCTCGAGCATCTTCTTGCGCGATGTGGTCTGCTTCGACTTGGCCACATTGGCTGCAAAACGGCGGATGAATTCCTCCAGCTCCTTACGTTTCTCCTCGGCCTTCTTATTGGCCATCTGCTGCTGCTTGAGCGCCAACTGCGAACTCTCGTACCAGAAACTGTAGTTGCCGGCATAGAGCGTACACTTCTTGAAGTCAATATCGACGGTATGTGTACATACGGAATCCAGGAAGTGACGGTCGTGCGATACTACCAGCACCGTATGTTCGAAGTTCGACAGATAGTTTTCCAGCCACCCTACCGTGTCGAGGTCAAGGTCGTTGGTAGGCTCGTCGAGCAGCAGGTTGTCGGGATTGCCGAACAGGGCTTTGGCAAGCATGACGCGCACCTTCTGCTTCGCGGGGATATCCTTCATCAGCATGTAGTGGAGGTCTTCCTTGATACCCAGACCCGAAAGGAGGGTTGCGGCATCGCTTTCCGCGTTCCAGCCGTCCATCTCCGCAAATTTCTCTTCCAGTTCGGCCAGCAGCAGACCATCCTCGTCGGTCATGTTCTCTGCCTTGTCGTAGAGGGCCTGTTTCTTCTCCATGATTTCATAGAGCACATCATTGCCGCGGAGCACCGTGTCGAGCACCGTGTACTGGTCGAACTTGTTGTGGTCCTGCTCCAAGACGCTGAGTCGTTCGCCGGGACCCATCGTCACGTCTCCGTGATTCGGCTCCAGGTCTCCGCTCAGCACACGCAGGAAGGTCGATTTGCCGGCACCGTTGGCACCGATAATACCATAGCAGTTACCCGGTGTGAACTTCAGATTCACATCCTGGAAAAGCACGCGTTTTCCGAACTGCACTTGCAGATTATTTACTGTAATCATAATATTTTTGTCAAATTTAGGGTGCAAAGATAGTGAAAAAAAACGACAATTCCAAATTTTTTGTCCAAAAGCTTTGTTATTTCGGAAAAAAGCCGTACATTTGCAGGCATATATTCTTGTCAACATAGCAAACATGGAAGCTAAAGATATAAATATGGTAGCCCGCGAGGCTGTCGATGTGCTCCGCAAAGGCGGAGTCATTCTTTATCCCACCGACACCGTCTGGGGCCTGGGATGCGATGCCACCGACGAGGAGGCTGTCCGTCGCATCTACGAAATCAAACACCGCTCGGACTCCAAATCCATGCTGGTGCTCACCGATGCGCCCGGATCTATAGACTATTATTTCGACAGGGTCCCCGAAACGGCCTGGCAGATTTGGGACGTAGCCACTTCACCCATCACCCTCATTCTGCCTCGCGCACGTCATTTTGCCCCTTCGCTCGTGGCTGAGGACGGTACCGTGGGCGTACGCATCACCTCCGAGGCCGTTTCCCATGCCATATGCCAGCGCCTGCGGCATCCGCTCGTTTCCACATCGGCCAACATCAGCGGACAGCCTACAGCGAGGACCTACGCCGCCATCAGCGACGAAATCCGTCAGGCGGTCGACTACATCGTGCCCCTCCGTCAGGATGAAACCGAACTGCCCAAACCCTCCGGCATCATCAGGGTCGGCGACGGCGGGCTCGTCGAGGTCATCCGTTAAACCCTAATTCCACGCAACTTGATCAGACGGCTCTATAAAGACTGGCTCGAAAGCGTTCACTGGATCAAAGGCTTCCGCGAGAGGCATCTGACCCAGCATCAGTTTGTGTGCATGCTCGCGTTCATCACAGGCCTCGCCGGTGCCTTCGCAGCATTGATACTGAAGAACCTCATCCGCCTCATAGAGCATTCTCTCACGTTTATGTTCACCAACGGTGCCAACTGGCCCTACCTGGTCTATCCTGTCATCGGCATTCTGCTGGCAGGACTCTTTGTGAGGAAAATCATCAAGGATGATATAGGCCACGGCGTCACCAAGGTGCTCTATGCCATTTCCCGGCGCAAATCCATCATCAAGTCCCACAATATGTATTCTTCGGTGGTCGCTTCGTCGGTCACCATCGGCATGGGCGGATCGGTCGGCGCCGAGGCTCCCGTCGTACTTACCGGCGCGGCCATAGGCTCCAATCTGGGCCGCGTATTCAAACTCGACCAGCACACGCTCATGATTCTCCTGGGCTGTGGTGCCGCTGCCGGCATAGCCGGCATCTTCAAGGCGCCGATTGCCGGACTGCTGTTCACCATCGAGGTGCTGATGCTCGACCTCACGGCCTACTCCATCATGCCGCTCCTCATTTCGTCGGTCACGGCGGCCTCTGTCGCCTACATCTTCGAGGGACCTACCCCGATGTTCAGTTTCAGCCACACCGTCGATTTCACCGTCGAACGTATTCCGTGGGTCATTCTGCTCGGCATCATCTGCGGCTTCGCGTCGCTCTATTTCACACGTTCCACCTTCTGGGCCGAGGACTTCTTCCGCAGGTTCCGGTCGCCCTGGACCAAATGGGCCGTCGGCGGAGGTTTCCTGAGTTTCATCATCTTCATTCTCCCCCCGCTCTACGGCGAAGGCTACACCTTTATCCAGCACATCTATAACGGCGATTTCCGCCACATCCTCGGCAACTCCATGTTCTACGGGCAGGCTGATTCCATATGGGTCTTCGGACTCTTCATCTTCCTGGTCATCGCGTTCAAGGCATTTGCCACGGCGGCCACATGCGGCGGCGGGGGTTGCGGCGGTACGTTTGCCCCTTCCCTCTTTGTCGGCAATTTCGTGGGCTTTCTCTTTGCCCTCCTCTTCAACCGCTTCGGGTTTGCCTCCTACATCCCCGAACAGAATTTCGCCGTCATGGGCATGGCCGCCGTCATGTCGGGTGTCATGCATGCTCCCCTGATGGGCGTCTTCCTCAGCGCTGAGCTCACCGGACGCTTCGACCTCTTCCTCCCCCTGCTCATCGCCTCCACACTCAGCTACGGCACTATCTCTCTCTTCGAGCCCTATTCCATCTACACCCACCGTCTGGCCCAGAAGGGCGAACTCATTACCCACCACAAGGACAAGGCCGTGCTCATGCAGCTCCACATCGAGGATTTCATCAACCACGAATATCAGGTAGTGTCACCGGCCATGCTGCTGGGCGATCTTGTCAAGGTCGTTTCGCGGAGCGAACACAACACCTACCCTGTGTGTTCCCACGACGGCACGTTCATGGGCATCATCACCATCAACGAGATGCGGAACATCATGTTCCAGCCCCGTCTCTACGAACGCTTGCGCGTGTCCGACATCATGATAGGGCCGCCCGGTGTCGTGACGCCCGATATGCCGATGGACAAGGTCATGAACCTGTTCGACACCACCGGCGTCTGGAACCTGCCGCTGGTGGACAATTCCGGCCGCTATCTCGGCATGCTCCAGAAGACCAAGATCTACACCACCTACAGACATGTGCTGCAGGACTTCTCCGAAGACTGAC